>JAEEGL015250831.1_pt1 | contig 15784 bp, 11 predicted proteins | sample 9134231 | NCBI WGS metagenome assembly JAEEGL01 (sample SAMN16246548, study PRJNA631951) | gut metagenome | biome: gut microbiome; feature: rumen; material: fiber-attached | host: Bos | place: Iran: Karaj | collected 2018-10
CGGGAAAAGCGATATATGAGAGCACATCTTCATCGTTCTTTGCCTTGCTGCCGATTTCCGCTTTTGCTTTTTCAAACTCCGGCTCGAGAAGATCGGCATATCTGCATTCAATCGGCTTTTCATCGCCGAGTATCTTCTTCTGAAGCTCGGGATTGATTTCACCGGGCGCCTTGCCGTATTCGCCCCTGATATAGTTTTCGATTTCTTTTGAAACAATCTTATATCTCTCTCCGGAAAGCACATTCGTTGCTGCCTGAACACCTATCATCTGGCTCATCGGAGTAACGAGCGGAGGATATCCGAGATCTTTACGGACTCTCGGGGTTTCCTCAAGCACTTCGTCAAGCCTGTCGAGCTTATTCTGAGCGGTCAGCTGAGCTACGAGATTGGAGAGCATTCCGCCCGGAATCTGATAAAGCAGGGCATCGCTCTGAGTGCCCATAACCACGGGGCTCATCGTGCCGTCACCGAAGCATTTCTTTTTATAGGCCTTGAAATGGTCGTTTATCTTTTTGCACACCTTCATATCAAGGCTGTTTTCATAACCGAATTTTCTCAGAGCATATGCCAGAGTTTCGGTCGCGGGCTGTGAAGTGCCGCCCGAAAAGCTTGAAATGGCGGTGTCAATGACATCGGCACCCGCCTCAACGCATTTGAACAGCGTCATATAGCCGAGACCGGTCGTGGCATGCGTGTGAACTATTATAGGCACACTGACATTTTCTTTGAGAGCTTTTACGAGGTCATAGCCCTCTTTCGGCCCCATTATGCCCGCCATATCCTTGACGCAGATTGACTGAACGCCGAGCTTTTCCATCTCTTTGGCAAGGCTGACATACATATCAAGATTATGAATCGGGCTGAGCGTGTAGCAGATTGCGCCCGAGGCGTGCGCCCCGCACTTCAATGTTTCATCAACCGCGGTGCGGATATTTCTTATATCGTTGAGCGCGTCAAACACTCTGATAATATCAATCCCGTTTTTGACGCTCTCGCTCACGAACTTTCTGACAACATCGTCGGGATAGTGATGATATCCGAGCAGATTCTGCCCTCTGAGAAGCATCTGAAGTCTGCTGTTCGGGCAGGCCTCCCTGATTTTGCGAAGCCGCTCCCAGGGATTTTCGTCAAGATAGCGCAGGCAGGCGTCAAAGGTGGCGCCGCCCCAGCATTCAAGCGAATAATAGCCCGCTCTGTCAAGCTCGCCGAGAATCGGTTTGATTACCGAAAACGGCATCCTCGTAGCTATGAGAGACTGGTTTGCATCGCGTAAAACGGTTTCGGTGAACTGAATCACGGTATTTCTCCTTAAAAACTTATCTTATCCGAAAAATAATCTTCAAGCTTGTCAATTGAGATTCTTTCCTGCTGCATTGTGTCTCTGTCTCTGACGGTGACACATCTGTCTTCAAGAGAATCGAAGTCAAATGTCACACACCAGGGAGTGCCTATCTCGTCCTCGCGGCGGTAGCGCTTGCCGATGGAGCCGGTTTCATCAAAATCGGTCATGAACTTTTTGCTGAGAATATCATAAACAGCGAGGGCATCCGGGCTCAGCTTCTTTGAAAGAGGAAGCACGGCGACTTTATAGGGAGCTACTGCGGGATTGAGATGGAGAACAACTCTTGTGTCATTCTTTTCCGCGTCAACGACTTCCTCGTCATAAGCTTCGCACAGGAGCGCAAGAACGGTTCTGTCAAGGCCGTAGGTTGACTCGATAATATACGGAATAAACTTTTCGTTTGTCTCGGGATCAAGATATTCAAGATTTTTGCCGCTGTATTCCTGATGTCTTGTAAGGTCAAAATCGGTTCTGTTATGCGTACCGTTGATTTCGCCCCAGCCGAACGGGAAAAGGAACTCTATATCACAGGCGGCTTTTGCGTAGTGCGCCAGCTTTTCGTGGTCGTGGAATCTCAGGTGCTCCGCCGGAATGCCCAAATCTTCAAAATTTTTCTTTCCGTAATTCTTGAAGTAATCATAGAGCTCGTTATCCGTACCCTCTTTGCAGAAGGTCTGGAACTCCATCTGCTCAAATTCAATGGTTCTGAATGTGAAGTTGCCGGGAGTAATCTCGTTTCTGAAGGCCTTGCCTATCTGACCGATGCTGAAGGGAAGCTTCGCTCTCATTGTACGCTGAACATTAAGAAAATTCACATACTCTCCCTGAGCGTTTTCGGGGCGCAGATAAATGACATTTTTGCTGTCATTCGTTACTCCCCTGAAGGTCTGGAACATAAGGTTGAATTCCCTTATATCGGTGAAATTGTGTTTGCCGCAGTTCGGGCAGGGAATTGAATGAGCCTTGATATAGTCAAACATTTCCTCTTTTGTCATTCCGTCGGCATGAGCATTCTCATCGAAATCATCAATGAGGTTGTCGGCTCTGAAACGCATCTTGCACTCTTTGCAGTCAAGCAGAGGATCGCTGAAACTGGCTACATGGCCGCTCGCCTCCCATACTCTCGGATGCATTAAAATATCGGCATCAACCTCGTAGCTGTTTTTTCTCTCCTGAATGAATCTCTTGCGCCATGTATCTTTGACATTGTTTTTCATCCTCGCGCCGAGCGGACCGTAATCCCAGGTATTTGCAAGGCCGCCGTATATATCGCTGCCCGCGAAGATAAAGCCTCTGTTTTTGCAGAGATTCACGATGGTTTCCATTGATTTTTCTTCATTTTTCAGCATAAACTTACTCCTGTTTAATTACTTATTAATTGTGATATATATTACGCTTATTTCGCGGGACAGTGATTTGTAGCCACGATATCAACACCGGTGCCGCAAACATCCGGAACCAGCACATCCCCGAGCTTAACGGGTGCATTAACCCTCGCGGAGTTAATCTCCTTCATACAGTCAAAAATCTTTTCCTTGGGCAGATCCTCGCTCGATTTGCAGGGAACGACATTATAGATTCCGCCCTCAACTCTGACTGTCGTTGCGAGACTTCTTCTGGGATGTGTGACCTCGTTGGTCGCGTATGTCACACCGCGCTTGCAGGTGTTACCGGTGACGGAGACTATTTCTCCCGCATCGTTTATTTCAACATAAATGCTGCAGCCCATGGGACATGTAACGCAGGTTATATTCTTTATCATATTCACGCCTCCACAGTTATTTCGATGACGCCGCCTTCGGCAAAGCTTTTAAGCATCGAATTCTTTATTGTCACATTTTCCATTTCGCCCGGAGCGAGTCTCGGCCTCTTGCGGGTAATGAGCGTTTCGCCGTTATATGATACTTTCACGGCGGCGTTTTTGAATGTTGAGCCGACCCTGAAGAAGAGGTTTACATCTCCCTCGTTATTGATATTGACCTTCTGCGGAACAATATATCTTACCGCGCCGACTCCCTTAGTCAGGACATAAGAGGGATTGCCCTTTTTGCCCTGAATATATCTTGCGGCACCCTCGCCGGCTATCTGGCTCTCCTGCGTGACAAAATCGACAAGATCGTGCACATGAAGCACATTGCCGCAGGCAAACACACCTTCGTGATCCGTCTCTCTGTATTCGTCAACCACAGCGCCGTTTGTTACTCTGTCAAGACCTATTCCTGCATTTTTGGTAAGCTCGTTTTCGGGGATAAGACCTACCGAAAGCAGCAGAGTATCGCATTCTATGTTTCTTTCGGTGCCGGGTATCGGGCATCTGTTTTCGTCAACCGACGCTATCGTGACACCAGTTACCCTGTCTTTGCCCTGAATATCAATTACGGTTGTACTCAGATAAAGCGGTATATCAAAATCGTCAAGGCACTGAACTATGTTTCTTGTAAGTCCGCTTGAATAGGGCATAAGCTCGCAGACACACTCGACCTTTGCGCCTTCAAGAGTCATGCGGCGCGCCATAATAAGGCCTATATCGCCGGAGCCGAGTATCACAACTTTTTTGCCGGGCATATAGCCGTCAATATTGACATATTTCTGGGCGGTTCCCGCGGTCATAATACCGCTCGCTCTCGTGCCGGCTATGTTTAAAGCCCCTCTCGGTCTCTCTCTGCATCCCATAGCCAGGATTACAGCTTTCGCTTTGATTTCAAGCAGTCCGTCTTTTTTGTTGACGGCGTAAACCGTTTTATCTTCGGTAACATCAAGCACCATCGTATCGAGCCTGTATTCAATTTTCATTTCATTGACAAGCTCGATGAATCTGTCGGCGTACTCGGGGCCGGAGAGCTGTTCTCCGAAATACTGAAGCCCGAAACCGGTGTGAATACACTGCTCAAGTATACCGCCGAGAGATTCTGCTCTTTCGAGAATGAGGATGCTGTCAATGCCGCATTCTCTCGCTTTGATTGCAGCCGCCATACCTGCGGGGCCGCCGCCTACTACTACCAGATCATAATTAAGCATTGCTCTTCCTCCTCACTTTGTTCTCTCATAGATTATTTTTGAATCGCCGCCGAATTTTGTGATTTCATTAAGCTCTTTACCGAGCTCTCTGGCGAGAATCTCAACCACCTTTGAGCCGCAGAATCCGCCCTGGCATCTGCCCATACCGGCTCTGGTTCTTCTTTTGACTCCGTCTACATCTCTCGCGCCGGCGGGAGCATGGATCGCGTCAAGTATCTCGCCCTCGGTTATTGTCTCACAGCGGCATATAATTCTGCCGTAAGCGGGATTCTTTTTGACAAGCTCTTTGCGCTCTTCATTTGACATATGTCTGAATCTGACGGGAGCTTTCCTTTCGGGATTGAAATCCGCCTTTTCGGCTGCTCCGCAGTCTTTGACTATAATATCGGCAACATAAGTTCCCGTTGCGGGAGCGGATGAAAGACCGGGAGACTCAATACCCGCGACATTGATGAATCTGGCGTTTGCCGCGCTCGGTCCGATGACAAAATCATCCTCTTCAAGATGCGCTCTCAGGCCAGCGAACGAGGTGATGACCTCTCTTGTATTCAGCGAAGGAACGCTCTTCTTTGCGGTTTCAAGAATTGAAGCAAGAGTGGAAGCCGTGGTGTTTGTATTCTCTTTATCTTCAATATCAATCGCGCTCGGGCCGATAAGCAGATTGCCGTCAACCGTCGGGGTTACAAGCACGCCCTTGCCCATACTGTTCGGGCACTGGAATATAACATGGCTCACGGTTTTTCCCATCGACTTGTCACAGAGCATATATTCGCCCTTGCGCATAATTGTCTTGAATGACGTGTCGCCTATCATGGCAGCTATATCATCGGCATAAACACCCGCGGCATTTATGACATATTTTGATTTAATCTCGCTTTCACCGTTTGATACGGTAAATTCGCTCCCGTCATAAGATATGGATTTCACTTCAAAATTGCGTATGAATTCCACGCCGTTGGTAACCGCGTTTTCGAGAGCGGCAATTGTCAGCTCATAGGGGCAGACTATGCCGGCAGTCGGGGCAAAGAGAGCGCCGACAGCTTTTTCGTTTATCATCGGCTCCTCTTTTAAAAGTCTCTCCCTGTCATATATTTCAAGCCCGGGCACGCCGTTTTTTTGTCCTCTTTCAAACAGGGCTTCAACGGTCTTCATTTCCTCGTCGCTGAAGGCAATGAGTAAAGACCCTATCGGTTTGAAAGGAACATTCAGCAGTCTGCAGGTTTCGGGCATCATCCGGGTTCCTTCAACATTCAGTTTTGCCTTGAGTGTACCGGGAATTGCGTCAAATCCGGAATGAACTATGGCTGAATTTGCTTTTGTCGTACCCATTGCGGCATCATTGCATCTCTCTGCAATCGCCACCTTAATGTCATATCTGCTCAGCTCCCTTGCTATGAGCGCGCCGGAAACTCCTGCGCCGATAATCAATACATCAAAACTCATACATATACCTCCAGAACGTTTTTTCTCTGTTTTTCTCTAAATAATGATTATATTATAAAGAAAATGATAAATCAACAGATTTTTTCAGATAATGAATACATTTTTCAAATATAACAATCATTTTTATTGACAAATACCCCATCAGGGTATATAATCAAAGCGTAATAATACCGTATGGGGGTATATAAAATGAATGAATCCGTTAAATGCCCGCACTGTGAAAAACACACTCTGAGGGATGATGAGCAAAAGAAAAAACTGCTCAACCGTCTTAAGAGAATTGAAGGGCAGGTCAGAGGTCTGCAGAGTATGGTTGAAGACAACGCTTACTGCAACGATATTCTGATTCAGTCCGCCGCCGTGAACGCGGCAGTCAATTCTTTTAACAAAGAGCTTCTTTCCGAGCATATACGCACATGTGTGACACGCGATTTAAAAGAAGGCAAAGATGAAATCGTGGATGAGCTTGTTACTACGCTTCGCAAGCTTATGAAATAACGGTGATAAAATGAAACAGTATAATGTAACGGGCATGAGTTGCGCCGCATGCTCCGCGAGAGTCGAAAAAGCGGTTTCAAAGGTGCCCGGTGTTACGGAATGTTCGGTAAACCTCCTTACCGGCTCGATGGGAGTTGAAGGCACCGCGGAGCCGGGGCTTATTATAAAAGCCGTAACAGATGCCGGCTACGGTGCATCTCTTAAAAGTAATAATAACGAAAAGCCCGCGGCAGCGGAAGAGAAGAATCCTTCCGGCGCAGAAGTATCAAAGCTACTCAGACGCCTTATATCATCGGCGGTAATACTGGCGGTCCTTATGTATTTTTCCATGGGCCGTATGATGTTCGGATTCCCGGTACCCCGGTTTTTTGAAGGAAATCATATTGCTCTCGGTCTGCTTCAGCTGCTGCTTGCTGCGGCAGTCATCCTGATTAATCAAAAATTCTTTATTTCCGGCTTCAAAGGCGCTGTTCACGGTTCGCCCAATATGGATACTCTTGTCGCTCTCGGCTCGGGAATTTCGTTTCTCTGGAGCACGGCGGTTTTATTCATGATGACCGGTACGCATAATGCTCAAAGAGTCTCCGAACTGTCGGGTCAGCTCTATTTTGAATCGGCCGCCATGATTCTCACACTGATTACAATAGGCAAAACTCTTGAGGCAAAATCAAAAGGGAAAACAACAGACGCCCTGAGAGGGCTTATTAATCTGTCACCGAAAACCGCTCTGATAAAAAAGGATGATTCGACTGTATCCGTTCCCGTGGATGAGGTGATGAAGGGTGATATTTTCGTTGTCAGACCGGGGGACGGAATCCCCGTCGACGGTCTTATTATCGGCGGAAGCGCCGCAATCGATGAATCCGCTCTCACGGGTGAAAGCATACCCGTCGACAAATCCGAAGGAGATTATGTTTCGGCGGGCACGATATACAGTTCGGGATATCTTGAGTGTAAAGCGGTGAGAACGGGAGAGGATACAACGCTCTCGCAGATAATCAGAACAGTAAGTGAAGCGGCGTCGACAAAAGCTCCGGCAGCAAAGCTTGCGGATAAGGTCAGCGGAATATTCGTTCCCGCGGTAATAATTATTGCCGTTATTACTTTTGCCGTCTGGACGGCACTCGGAAGAGATGCGGGTTTCTCACTCGCAAGAGCAATATCTGTGCTCGTAATAAGCTGCCCTTGCTCACTGGGGCTTGCCACACCCGTGGCAATCATGGTTGGAAACGGCGTGGGCGCCAGAAACGGCATTCTTTTCAAAACCGCGGAGTCTCTTGAGAGCGCAGGCAAAACGGCAGTCATCGCGCTCGATAAAACAGGTACGGTCACAACGGGTATCCCACACGTGACGGATATTATACCGCTGGGTTGCGAGAACGAAAAAACTCTGCTGACTGTCGCGGCTTCTCTTGAATCGGGAAGCACTCATCCGATAGCCAAAGCAATTACGGAAGAATCCGCCCGGGAAGGAATAACGCTCGGCAAAGTCGATTCCTTCACCGAAAAACCCGGCAACGGTCTTGAAGCGGTTCTTGACGGCAAAGTTATCCGCGCCGGAAACAGAAAATTCATTGCCTTATATGTCACTCTTAACGAGGAGGCAATCATAAAAGCGGATTCTCTTTCCGAAATCGGAAAAACCCCCGTATTCATATCAACAGACAGCAGCCTGTCCGGAATTATCGCCGTAGCGGACGAGGTCAAGGCCGACAGTGCCGACGCAATTAAAGAGCTGAAAAAGCTCGGAATCTCAACGGTAATGCTCACCGGAGACAATGAAAAAACCGCCGCCGCGACCGGCAAACAGGCGGGAATTGAAAATGTTATTTCCGGTGTTCTTCCGAAAGACAAAGAAAAAACGGTAACCGCTCTCAAGGCATTCGGTAAAACCGCGATGGTCGGCGACGGAATCAATGACGCGCCGGCTCTGACAAGCGCAGACACGGGTATAGCCATAGGAGCCGGGACCGATATCGCAATAGATTCCGCCGATGTGGTTCTGATGAAAAGCAGTCTGCGCGATGCCGCGGCGGCAATCCGTTTAAGCAGGGCAACTCTGAAAACAATACGCCAGAATCTTTTCTGGGCATTTATCTATAATATCCTCTGTATTCCGGTGGCGGCGGGAGTTTTTTCATCACTCGGACTGACACTGAAACCTGCAATCGGCGCCGCCGCAATGAGCCTTTCGAGCTTTTTCGTAGTTACAAACGCACTGCGTCTCAACTTCACGAAACTTTACGAGCTGGGCAGAGACAGACAAAACAGCGCTCCGGATCTGAGCGGATTTTTCAAAAATAAAAACAACATAACAGGAGATGTCAAAATGATTAAAACAACAGTAAAAATCGAAGGTATGATGTGCCCTCACTGCGAGGCAAGAGTTACCGAGGCGCTCAAGACAAAGCTTTCGGCTGATAATGTAACATCATCTCACGAAAAAGCCGAATCCGTAATTTTATCGGATAAGGCATTCGACACGGATCTCATCAGAGAAACGGTGGAATCGGCAGGCTATAAGTTTATCGGAACAGAGATTGAAGAAATATAAAAATTATAAAAAAGCTATTTAATTATTGACTGACCGTGATATAATAAGGGCAGATATTTTTAAGGGGTGGTAACATGCTCAAATCATCGCTTATACTCAAAACGGATTCCGTTGCGGACAAAAGTCAGATTTATATTGACGGCGATATCAGGATAACCTATATTACTTCAAAGCTGCTGCGCGTTGAGAGCGGCGTATTTCACGATGAACCGAGCTATGCCGTCATAAACCGCAGATTTCCCGCCGGTGAGATGAAAACAGAGAAGGACGGGAACAAACTCTATGTCCAGACCGAGGATATCCTGCTCGTCATTAAGAAAAAAGTGCCTTACAGCGTCATACTTCAGGGCAGCAGAGCCGAAAACGAAAACAGCGAAGATGAAGAGATTGAAGAGCTGGTTTTCGGCGAGCAGAAAAACTTCAAAGGTACGGCAAGAACTCTTGACGGAAAAACCAATCATGTTCATCTTGAAAACGGATTCATAACCGAAAAAGGCGCGTATCTGTTTGACGACAGCGACAGCTTCCTGATTGATGAAAACGGGCGTTTCAAAGCAAGAGACGGCGGCAGGGACTATTATGTTTTTGCCTACGGCAAAGATTACAGAGAGACCATGCGCGCCTTTTATATGATAAGCTCCCCCGCCCCGCTTGTTCCGAGATTTGCGCTCGGAGTCTGGTGGAGCAGATATCACGCATACACCGACAAAGAATATCTTGACCTTATGGACCGGTTCGCTCGGGAGGATATTCCCCTCACGGTCGCCACGGTCGATATGGACTGGCACTGGGTTGATATAAAGAAAAAGTTTAATCTTAAATACAGCGGCTGGACGGGCTACAGCTGGAATACGGAATTATTCCCCGATTACCGCGGTTTTCTCAAAGAACTCAGGCAGCGTAATCTCAGAGTTACCCTCAATCTGCACCCTGCCGATGGGGTAAGGTGTTTTGAGGATATGTATGAGGATATGGCAAAAGCAAACGGTATAGACCCTAAAACAAAAGAGCCCGTAAAATTCAGATGCGGCAGCGATGAATTCTGGAATTCATATTTTGATGTTATCCATAAGCCCTATGAAAAAGACGGTGTCAATTTCTGGTGGATAGACTGGCAGCAGGGCAAAAGCTCAGATGTTGAAGGGCTTGACCCGCTTATTGCTCTCAATCATTACCACTATCTTGACAACGCCGAAAACGGTGACATACCTCTGATTCTCTCCCGCTACGGAGGAATCGGTTCCCACCGCTACCCTCTCGGCTTTTCGGGAGACACTTTCATAAGCTGGCGTTCGCTTGATTTTCAGCCGTATTTCACAGTAAACGCAGCCAATGCGGGATACGGATGGTGGAGCCATGATATCGGCGGCCACATGCTCGGAAAACGCGACGATGAAATGTATCTGAGATGGATACAGTTTGCGGTCTTTTCGCCTGTGCTGCGCCTTCATTCGAGCAACCTTGAATTTTTGGGCAAAGAGCCCTGGAAATACCGTAAAGACATCTGTGAAGACGCAAAAAAATGGCTCAGATTCAGGCACCGCCTCATCCCTTATATCTATTCTCTCGACAGGATATACAACGAACAGGGCACCGCTCTGTGCGAGCCGATGTATTACAGCTATCCAGAGGAAGAAAACGCATATTCCGTGCCGAATCAATATATGTTCGGCTCTCAGCTGATAGTCTGCCCGATAACATCGAAGCTTGATAAAAAGATGGGGCTTGCAAGGACCGGCGCATGGATTCCCGAAGGAGAGTGGACCGATATATTCACCCTTCAGAAATACAGCGGCAATATGATGATATGCCTCAACCGCGAGCTTTATGATATCCCCGTGCTCGCCAAGGCGGGCAGCGTGATACCTCTGAGCGCTGACAGCGGCAATTCATGCCGTAATCCCGAAACTCTTGAAATCTGGGTTTTCAAGGGCAACGGTGAATTCACAATGTATGAGGATAACGGAAAGACGGATTTTGCCGAGCACACAGCGAAAACCGTTTTCACAAACAGCTTTGATGAAAAAACAAACAGAATCACGCTTAAGATAAGAACCGAAGGCGATTTAAGCGTGATTCCCGAAAACAGAAAATACAGAATAGTTTTTAAAGACACTTTAAATGAAGATAAAACTGCTGACTTTTCGTCAGAGGAAATATCGGTGATTTCGGATGAAATCAAAGAGATTCCCAAGGAATCGCCGCGCGAAATAATGATTAATCTCATGTCACGCTGGCAAAAGGACAATCTGATCAAAATGAAGCCTTATGTGACACATCTCAAAAAAGCCGAAACGGCGCAGGAAATACTCACGGCAATTGGGAAATGCTCCCTGCCCGTATCGGTCGAGCTCGCAATCTCCGAAAGAATGAAAGAGAAATAATATGGCAAGGCAAAACAGATTTGAAATAGATATGCTGAGCGGCTCTCTGATGCCCAAGCTCATATCTTTTTCGGTACCTCTCATGCTTTCAACCGCGCTTCAGCTTCTTTTCAACGCGGTTGATCTGATAGTGGTCGGCAGATTTGCCGGGGATGACTGCCTCGCGGCGGTCGGCTCGACGACCTCGCTGATTAATTTGTTTGTCAATATTTTTGTAGGCACTTCACTGGGTGTTAATGTTGTCGCCGCAAGGCTCTTTGCCGAAGGAAACTATAAAAAAATGAGCGAGGCCGTTCACACCGCAATCACCGCCGCCGCAATAGCCGGCTTTTCGATGATGATAATCGGCAGAATATTCGCCCGCTCCGTTCTGACATTGATGGGGACTCCCGAGGGCGTAATAAACCTTTCGGTCAGATATATGAGGATATATTTCCTGGGCGCTCCCGTTTTTATGATTTATAATTTCGGAGCCGCGGTTCTCAGAGCTGTGGGAGATACAAAAAGGCCGATGATCTTTCTCATAATATCCGGAGCGCTGAATGCAGTACTGAATATATTCTTTGTGACGGTATTCAAGCTGAATGTTGCCGGCGTCGCGATTGCGACCGTCATTTCTCAGGCGGTTTCCTGCACGCTGGTAATAATCACGCTCAAAAAAAGCCCCGAAGAATACAGGCTGTATTTTTCGAAGCTCAGAATTAAAGCCGACATATTAAAGAAGATTCTTTCAATCGGATTCCCTGCCGGTATTCAGACAGCCGCAATTAATTTTTCAAATGTTTTGCTGCAGTCAAGCGTAAACACATTCGGCGAGTTTGCCATGGCGGGCTACACTGCCGCCAACAACCTTATCGGCTTTATCTACGCTGCCGCGAACGCGATAACGCAGGGCTGTATGACCTTCACAAGCCAGAATGTCGGCGCAGGAAAATACGACAGAGTAAGGCGGGTTCTGAAAGACTGCCTGATACTTGAAACACTGTTTTGTTTCGTAATAGGAGCAACCGCTTTTATTTTTGCTCCGAAGCTTCTCGGCATTTATTCAAAATCTGAAACCGTAATCTTTTACGGTATGGAAGTGCTCAAATACACTACCCTTACCTATTTTATATGCGGATATATGGACTGCTTCCCCGGCGCGCTGCGCGGTCTCGGGCACTCGGCCGTGCCTATGATAATCTCGATAATCGGCACCGTCGGGATGAGAATACTGTGGATATACGGGGTTTTCCCCCATCACAGAGAAATCGACTTTTTATTTGTCTCATACCCGGTCTCATGGACTGTCACCTGCCTGATGCAGATAATCTGCTATGCCGTAATCAAGAGGAAAATGCTCAATAAAAGACTGCCGCTGACGGAATCCCGTTAACGGCAGTTTCGTATTATTATGCGTCTTTCTTTTCTTTTTCGTCTTTTTCGTCTTTTTCGACTTCTTTGAGATCCTCTGCTTCGAGAATCACTTCACCTTTGTCATCCACATGAACCGGCTCTCCGGAGCGGATGCGCTTTTTTTTCGCCTTTTTGATTTTTTCATCTTCCTCGTTTTCCGATTTCGGGAAAATAAGGTTCATCGCCTCGTTATATTTCTCGCCGTGCAGGGTCGGGAAATTTTTTTTTGCCCTGCTGAGCAGAGATTTTTCATCACTCAGTTTTTTGATTATCGCATCAATCTGCTCGCTTGTTCTGACTGTCTCTATATATTCACTCGTCTTGTTATGAACCTTATCAATACCCTTCTGAGCGTTATCAACGGCATACTGTTCAATTTCTCTGAGTGATTTTATAACATCCTTCATACTCTGTACGGTCAGCATAACATCAATTATCAGAACCGTGTAAATCACAAACGCGGCAATCAGCTTTGCCGAAAGAGGAATCAATTCATCGAGCACATAGAATATATACGGCTGCACATATTTGATAAAGGTTGCCACTCCGAAGCCGAAAAGCAGAGAGCTTGTAAGGCAGATTCTTCCGTTAATCTGGAAGGTCTTATATGAATAATCCCACCATCTCGTTTTGAATATCTTTTCGAGCACATAGCTTGCAACATATTCAAGCACATCGCAGAGTATCATGCCGAGAAAGAACAGGGCCACATAATGCCGGATATCGCCGAATTTTGCAAAGAAATCGGAAATCCTGCCATAGAGGATTACGGAGCTGACAACCGCCCCGGAACCGTAAATCGGGCAGAGAGGTCCGAAAAGGAATCCTCTTTTGACGGCTTTTTTGTCGCGGATTGCGTACATTATCGTCTCGCAGACCCAGCCGACAACACTGCAAAGAATAAAAATCAGGAAAAGATCGGTGATTTTTTCAACAAACGGCATAACCAATCACCTCGTCAATTCTGTCATAAATGGGTCTGAATTTATCGCTCAGCTTAATAAAATCAAAGCTTGCGCAGATTTTATCCGCCGCCGTCAGAATCATGCCTTCTTTGGATTTCGGCGGCATGAGATGCATCGGCCACATGTGCGCCAGAATCATATCGCTCTGAAGAGCGGTAAGGCTGCCGAAATATTTTTCAGCGTTTTTTTTCGCCTCTTTGGGATGATAAAAAGCGTGATACTCATCGTGTTTGACAATATGCCAGTCATAGAGATAAAAATCATGGAGCAGGGCGGCTCTCGTCGCCTCAACCGTATTGCAGTCGGAATGACGGCATGCCTTATAGGTCATATATGCGACAAATACGGAATGATAATGGCAGGATACGGTTCCGTGATGGTTGTACCCTTTCATTTCAATATATCTCGGATGTGACAGAATATCGCCGCCGATTTTGCAGAAATCCTCTATATTCTCGGATTCTCTGTCCAATTCAAGGCTCATTATTTCGGGAATATCCGAAGCAAAATTTATAAAAGACATATCATATCTGTTCCTTTACGAATATCCCGTATTATATACTATAAACTCCGGTAAAAGTCAATTGCTGAAAAGAAAAATTAACATTAAGTTTAAAAAATAAAAAGCGGTGCTCAACCGAACACCGCTTAAACCGGACTTTTGTTTTACCACCTATATCCACTTTCATGATAGTAAGTATATTCGTAGCTGTAATGCATCGGGCGGGGTCTGCACGGTCTGCAGGGTCTTGCGATCGCCGCGCCGGCAACTGCTCCGCCTACAACAGCCGCTGTGCCGATGGCTGCTGCCGTTCCTACCACTGCCGCGGTTCCGATTGCCGCCGCGCCTACCATTGCGCCGGCTACCGCAAGCTCACAGATGAGTCCGCCGTTTACTTCTTCAAGATCGTTTTCGCTGAGTTCGATTTCAGTGTTGTTGATTGTGTTGATTTCCTTTGTGTTCATTTTGATTTCTCCTTATCATATGTTTTTATTGATTTTATGAAGCTCTCTCGCTTCGTTCAATAGTGTATACACATGAAAGGAGAAGGTGTTACAGGAAAACTATGAAATTTTTGAAAAAAGAGCTGCAAAAGAATTGAAACTGTATTTATTACTTGGAATCTGGACAATGAAAACAGTATATTCACCTATCTGTCTGAAATAAACCTTTTTGTCTCCGTCATCAAAACATATATAGTCTTGAGAACCGAGTTTAACATTTTTCCGTTCATAGTTATTCCAGCCAAATTCTTTTATTAACTTTTCACTGTCTGTTTTATAATAGGAGAAAGTCACGCGATCATTACTTTTTATCTTGTTTTCAAAAACAATTCCTCCGGAAAGCCCGTACTGATTATTTTTATCAGCCGCAATCGGATCGCTCGCAAAATTATCCGGTATATCAAACTTTAAGTTTGCCCAATCGTTATAATACACCCCGCCTTTGACATAGCCCGCGGTGAATCCTGTCGGTTTTGTGTCACTTAGAAGATCGGACCTGACATAACCTTTCCTGCCGTCAAATGAGACTTTGTACCAGTCGCCCTCTTGACCGAGAATTTCAACCGGAGTATATCTGCTCAGCAATTCAAGAGCTTCTGAGTTAGTATCGGGCTTCTCTCTGAGGTTGACTTTTTGGGTTACATTCTTGGTTATAATATATTTAGTTTTCGAGTCCGGCTCCGGGGGTGTAGTTGTGGTAGTAGTTGCCGTGGTTGTAATGGTAGTGGTAGTGGTGGTTGTAGTCGTTATCGGTTTTGTAGTTGTTGTGGTTGTGGTTGAAGTTGTTGCGGTGGTAGTTGTATTCGAATAATCATCAAGGATTTTTTTTGCAACCGCTGCGCCTGCAGCGAAGACTGCAATAAGCGCGAGAATAAGAACTGCAACCAAAAGCGGATTTTTTGCTTTTGTGTTCTCCGGATTTTTCTGAGGCGGTTCGGTTTTTGCCGGCGGTACGGCTTCAGGCGGATTTGCCGCAGGCGCGTGAGGATTTTGCCTGACGGGTTTTGAAATCATAATGTTTCCCGGCGCGGGTTCCTGCTTTGTCGGCGGAACAGCCGTTACCGGATTCACCGCCGGTTTGATTTCCGCCGCCGCGACGGGCTCCGGCGGGATTGCCGCCTTCTTAACCCCGGGCACATACATCGTCACGGTCTCTTCGACGTTATCATAGCCTGTAAAC
>JAEEGL016023368.1_pt1 | contig 15784 bp, 10 predicted proteins | sample 9134231 | NCBI WGS metagenome assembly JAEEGL01 (sample SAMN16246548, study PRJNA631951) | gut metagenome | biome: gut microbiome; feature: rumen; material: fiber-attached | host: Bos | place: Iran: Karaj | collected 2018-10
ACGCCCCGGCGAAATAAACAAAAATTGCAAAACGCTCCCGCTTTGAACGGGAGCGTTTTTATTATCGTTTCTTTTTCACCAATCGCCCGATCAGCCATCCGATGACGCTGCCGCCCAGTGCAAACAGCGCCGGAATGCCGACCAGCGCTGCAGCAAATAAACCGTCGTCAACAAAGCCCGTTCCTCTTTGGGGGCTTATCAGCGCCCAAAGGATATAGCCTGCAGCAGCAGCAATCGGCAAAAACGCAGCGACCCGCAGCGCCTTGCGCAGCCGCGCCGCACGAAGAAAGGAAAGGCCGAACTGGACCGCGCCGAAGAGCAGGAGCAGCGGCACGCCGATCCAGATCAAGGAAAGAGATTCAAAATCCATGAGAGCGCCACCTCTTCCGGCAAGGATGACTCACTTCGCCTCAAAGCGTTCGACCGTCACCGAAAGATCGTTCGCCACGATCACGACCGCCACATAGGTCTTGATCGGCGGCTCGTTTTCCCACGGCCGCTGATAGGTGAAGGTGATGGTCGTCGTGCCGGGCTTCACGGCGCGGTAGTTGTAGTACTGCGTGCCGCCCTGCCCCGCCAGCGCAACGCCGTTTGCTTCCGGCTTCGGCGAGGTGTAAAACTCCTTTTCCAGCACGACGCTGTCGCCGTCGGTCTGCTGCGCCCAGCTGTAGCCCGTGGACGCGTTGGCGTCGAACGAGAACTGCACGCCGTGCTCGATGATCGCGTAGCCGTCGTTGCCGACGGTCACGTCGGGTTCCGGCGTTTTGGGCGAGATGCCGAAGAACGCGAGGATTGCGAGGAAAAAGGCCGTGATACGGGCAAAGAATGCTTTCATCATATATCTTCCTTTCATGCTCCGGGTTCAGAGCTGTTATTCTCGAGGTCTGCCGCCGTGCGCTCCAGCGTGAAGCCCTTGCCGTGGACCTCCTTGATCTTGGTGATCGTGATAAACGAGAGCGGGTCCTCTTCGCGGATGCATGCCGTCACGGCATAGAGCTGACGCGGGTGCACCACGCACAGCACGCCCTTTTGCTGCTTGCCGAGCAGGCCCGTTTCAATCAGCGTCATCGTGACGCCGAGGCCCAGCTCATGCAGCAGCCGGTCGCGGATCTGCTCGAATCTGTCGGAGATCACATAGATCTGCAGCTGCGACTGACCCAGCAGCATCACCCGGTCGAGCACGATCGTCTCGAGCAGCAGCACGAGGATGCCCAACAGCGTGCGTTCGGGCCCGGCGAAGATCGCCTGTCCGCCGATCACGACGAGGTCCGATACCCACACCAGCACGGCGATGGGGAAATGGAACCACTTGTGGAACACGAGGTTGATCACATCCATACCGCCCGTGGAGGAGCCGACACGCATCACAAGGCCGAGCGACACGCCCAGCAGACAGCCCGCGAAAATGGCCGCCAACAGGTCGTTGTCGGTCAGCGCGCCGATGCCGGGAATCCGCTGGAACAGCGCCAGAAACGCCGGATAGAGCACCGAGCTGGCCGCGGTGGAAAAGAAGAAGCACCGGCCGAGCACAAACAGCCCGAACAGCAGCAGCGCCACGTTGAGCAGAAACACGAACAGCGCCGCGTCCTGCCCCGTCACCTTGGACAGCACGATGCCGATGCCGGTCGTCCCGCCCATGAGGATTCCCCGCGGCAGCACGAACGCCGCCACCAAAAAGGCCAGAAGCGCGTTGCCCGCCAGCACGGACAGGCACAGCACCGCGTAATCCTTGATTGTCCTGTTTTTGCCGGACATGAAATCTCCCCTTCTCTCACACTGTCTACTATATCATAGGATTCTCATAAAAGTTTCATCAATTTGCAAAAGATTTATGAACCTAAAAATCCGCGCGCAGACGCCGGTGTTCCGTTTTTTTCATTGACTTTTTCCTTTTGTTTATACTATAATCAAAGCAAAGAAGAAGACAGGAGGGAACCCTATGATTTTTACGCTGCGCAAATGGCTGCGAAAGATGATCGCCGCGCTGACCGCGCTGTTTACCCTTTGGTTCGGCAGCGGAACCACCCCGGCGCCGGCGATGCAGCGCCCGGCGGCCAACACCGTGACCGCCTATCACGCCGAAGAGGCGGACTACGGGCTGCGGATTTCCGCCGACGAGGCGGTCGATGAGATCAGCGATCTGCTGTTCGGCATCTTTTTTGAGGACATCAACTTTGCGGCGGACGGCGGCCTTTACGCCGAAAAGGCGGTCAACCGCTCGTTTGAATATACATCTCTTGCCCGCGGCGATGCGCTTTACGGCTGGAGCGCCGTCGGCGGCGCAGACCTGCGGGTGGAAGATGCGAAGCCCGACGAAGCGCTGAACGAAAACAACCCGAGCTTCGCCGTGGTCAAAAACGACGCGGACACACCCGCCGGTCTTGCGAACCGCGGCTTTCTGGACGGGATGAGCATTGAAAAGAACGCGGATTACCGCCTGTCGTTCTATGCAAAGAGCGCCGATTATACCGGCCCGGTCACGGCGCAGCTTTGCGCGGGCGAAGCAGTGGCGGCCGAAGCGGCCGTGCCCGCCGTTTCGGCAGATTGGACGAACTACACGCTGACGCTGAAAGCCAATGAAACCGCCCATGAAAACGTGACGCTGCGCCTGCTTTTCGGCAAGGGCACCGTCTGCTTCGACATGGTTTCACTGTTCCCGGTCGATACCTATAAGGGCCGCGAGAACGGCATGCGCAAGGACCTGGGGCGGATGCTCGAAGACCTGCACCCGCGGTTCCTGCGCTTCCCGGGCGGCTGTGTAATTGAAGGTTATGACCAAAACAGCGCCTACAGCTGGAAGGATTCCATCGGCGTGGGGCGCGACGGCCTGCCGCTGGAATTTGAAGGCGGTTACGGCAGCATTGCCGCGCGCAGACAGGGTGTGAACCTTTGGACGGATCTTGCCGCCACGGACGACCCGCTGCCCTGCTTCATGAGCTACGGCCTCGGCTTCTTTGAGTTCTTCCAGCTGGCCGAAGACCTCGGCGCCGCGCCGGTGCCGGTGCTCAACTGCGGCCTGTTTTGCCAGATGCGCGGCCGCGGCCCCGTGGCGATGGAGGACCCGGCCTTTGCGCAGTATGTGCAGGACATGCTTGACCTTGTGGAGTTCTGCCGCGGCGACGCCGATTCCACCTGGGGCAAGGTGCGCGTGTCGCTGGGCCACCCCGCGCCGTTCGATCTGCCGTTTATCGCCATCGGCAACGAGAATGAGGGCGCCGACTACTACGAGCGCTTCGCCGCGTTCCGCAAGGCGTTCGACGACGCCAAGGCGCAGAACCCCGCTCTGTTCGGCGAAACGGAGCTGATCTATTCCGCCGGTGCGTCCGACGCGACCCACGGCGCGAACTACATCAAGTCCTATGAATACGCGAAGGAATGGCTGGCGCAGCATCCGGGCAAGACCGCGCGCGATTTTGCCGGCGCCACCGACCAGCACTATTACAACGACCCGGAATGGTTCCTGCAGAACGCCGATTACTATGACCGCGGGGTCTACGGCCGCACGGACGACGAAATCACCGCCACGCGCTACGGCGGCGCGATTCCGGTCTTTCTCGGCGAATATGCCGCCCGTTCCAACCGGCTGCGCGCCGCGCTGGCCGAAGCGGCCTATATGACGGGCCTTGAGCGCAACGGCGACATCGTGCGCATGGCGGCCTACGCGCCGCTGTTCGGCAACCTGACCGCGACCCACTGGGCGCCCGATTTGATCTGGTTCAACAACCATCAGGTTACGGGTTCCATCAACTATTATGTGCAAAAGCTGTTCATGCAAAACCAGGGCAGCGAACTGCTGCGGTCGGCGCTGACCGGCGCGCTGGTGCCGCAAAAAGACATCGTCGGCAAAATCGGCGTGGGCACCTGGTACACGTCGGCGGCGTTTGACAACGTGAAGGTGACCGACAACAAAACCGGCCGCGTGCTCGGCCGCGACTGCTTTGCGCTGTCCGGCAGTCTGCTCAACTGGGACAGACCCACCGACGGCAAGTTCCGCGTCCGGCGCGGCAAGCTGGTGCAGATGAACACGGACATGAATTACTCCGAAACCGGTTCGGTCGCCTATTTCGGCGATGAAACGTGGTCGAACTACACCTATGAGGTAGATGCCCAAAAGCGCGGGGGAGACGAAGGTTTCATGATCTCCTTCGGCGTGCAGGACGTGGAAAACAACCTCATCTGGAACATCGGCGGCTGGGGCAACACGGTGTCATGTCTGCAGATTCTGGAGGATGGCGCGAAGACCGGCCAGATTCCCGGCACGGTGCGTCCGTTCACGGCTGAGGAGGGCAAAACCTATCACCTGAAGATGGTGCTCAACGGCCGCAACGTCAAGTGTTATATCGACGACGCGCTCTATGTGGACTTTTCCACCGGCTCCAACTGCGAGGCCGAGGCCTATCAGGTCGTTTCGACCGACGACAGCGGCGACGTGATCGTCAAGCTGGTCAACGTGACCGACAGCGACCGCACCTTCGCCGTGCAGATCGACACAAAGAAAACGCTTTCGCCCGAAGCCGCCGCGTCGCAGCTCAGAGGGCAAAGCCTCGACGACGACAACATTCTCGGACAGCCGGAGGCCTGCAAGATCGAAGACTTCACGCTGGAGGGAATTTCTAAGGCGTTCAACTATACTGCGCCGCAGTATTCCGTGACGGTGCTGCGGGTGCATTTGCAGTAAGAAGACAGAAGACAGAAAACAGAAGCCAGAAGAAATGACCGCCGCGTTTTTGCGGCGGTCATTTTGTGGGCAGATGAAATGGGGCAGCTTACAGCAACTTTTCCAGGCCGGCGTCGGAATAGTCTTCGCCGGCGCGCTTTTTGCTCAGCTGCGTCCGCAGCGCATTATACGTTTTGCGCGTCATCGGATACAGCAGCAGCCACAGCAGGGCCAGCGTCATGATGGCGGCGGGAATCAGGGAGGAAATGTTTTCCATGCCCTTCACGATGGATTCGGCGGGGCGCACAAAGGTGGCGGCGTCCGCGCCGGATTCGCTGGCCGCGTCATAGCCGTAGGCGCTCAGAATCAGGCCCTGCGCCAGAATGCCGGCGGCGGAACCGAATTTCTGCACCAGCTGCGGCAGCGCGGTGGTCATGCTTTCGCGCCGCGCGCCGTCCTGGCCGTTGACGTATTCATCCAGCTCCACGATGTCATAGGCCATCGAATAGAAGACCGTCCAGAACGTGGAAAGTCCGGTGCCGAGCAGCAGCGGCGTCAGAACCAGCATGATCTTGAACGAACCGATCTCGGTGTCGAAGCCGATGACCTTCAGCAAAATCAGGCCGACGACCGTAAAGGAGATGAAGATAAGGCACGCGGTGCGGCGGTCGGTTTTTTCGCAGACCTTTGTTACGACCGGTACGGCGACGGCCATCGTGATGACCAGCACGCCGATGACGATGGCGATGCCGGAGTTATAGTCGGTATTGATGCAGTCAACCACCATGTAGGACAGGTTGCTTTGCAGCATGGAGGCGCCCGCAAGGAAGAAAAACACGAAAAGCAGGAAGAACTTCACGGGACGCAGCTTGGTGATTTCGCGGAAGCTGCGCAGCGTGGTACCGATGCCGAGGCCCTTCGGCACAACTTCGCCCTCTTTCGCCTGCCTTGCCTGATAAACGCCCTTGAGCGACGCGGCGCAGACCAGACCGGACAGCACGGCGAGGATCGACAGGCCGCCCGCCACATGCAGATAGGTGATGGCGCCGACGCCCACCAGCGCGGGCATGATGTTGCCGATGCCGATGCAGAAGGCGTTGACAAACGAGGACTGGGAGCGCAGAACGGTGCGTTCGTCATAATCCTCGGTCAGCTCGGCGACCACCGCGTAATAGGGGATCGTATAGATGGTATAGAACAGCCAGATCAGCATGGAAACCGCCGTATACAGCAGCACATTCGGCAGCTGGGCTTCCCCGAACGCTTTGGGGCCGAGCCCGCTCCAGACAACGGTGAAGCAAAGCGCCAGCGGCAGCACGGATTTGAGCATCATCTTGCGCTTGTCCTTGCCCGGACGGTCGGAAATGGTGCCGATGATCGGATCGGTGATGGCGTCCCAGCCGATGGAGATAAAGATTACAATGCCCGCAAGATGCGGCTTCACATGTACAATCTGCACCAGGAAGGTGAGAAAATAGGTGTAGTACATGTTGTAGAGCAGCGAGTCGGCGGCGATGCCGAGCGCATACCCAACCTTTTTTCGTTTGGTCAGTTTCATGCCGTTAGCCACGATGAACCCTCCTCTGATGATGAATCCTCCGGTTTCAGAGCCTGCGAAACGGTTGTTGTGTCTGCGCGGAAGCGCGGATCTGCAAAAGCCGGATTGCTTTGATTTTAGCACCAAATGCGGCCGTTGTCAATGGGGTTGCTTTTCTTTGCTAATGCAGCGCGCCGCTTCGGGTTTTTGTTTTGCGGCGATTTTTTTGAAAAAAGAACTTGACAACCGCGGGCGTTTGTGATAGTATACTTTGGCACAAGCAAATGCGCTGCTAGCTCAGCTGGATAGAGTGTTTGGCTACGAACCAAAAGGTCAGGGGTTCGAGTCCCTTGCAGCGCGCCAGTGCAGCGGGTCGCTCGGAAGAGCGGCCCGTTCTTTGCTTATCCGGAACGTACCTGAACAACAAGGAGGAAATCGTATGGAACTGACAAAAGAACAACAGGCGCTGCTCGACGGCGCGAAGGGCGAGACGATGGCGAAGGTCATGCGCACGCTCGTGCAGTACGGCGAAGTCTTCGGCGCCGAAAAAATGGTGCCCGTCACGGGCGAATACGGCCATCTGGTGCTCTCGTTCGGGCTGACCTTCCTCGGCCCGGTGTTCGATCTCTATCAGAAGCTGATCGACGAGGGCTGCCTGTCGGGCCAGAAATTCACCTGTGACCCGCGGCCCTATGACAAAAACGTGCCGCAGTCGCTGATTCAGAAGGCCGTTGCAAAATTTGTCTTCGGCAAGCAAAGCCGCTATGAAAAGCAGCTGGCGCAGCTCGGCCTCCTGGACGAAGACAGCTACACCTGCACTTGCTATCTCGACGAAATCGGCAACACGCCGAAGCAAGGCGACGTGCTCTCCTGGGCGGAATCCCCGGCTGTGGTTTATGCCAACTCGGTGCTCGGCGCGCGCTGCAACCGCAACTCCGGCATCATCGAACTGTTCGGCTCCATCGCGGGCTATGTGCCGTATTTCGGCCTTCTGACCGACGAGGGCCGCAAGGCGGACTGGATCGTGGAGCTGAAAACGACGGAGTGTCCCGACGCGCAGATTCTCGGCTCCGCCGTCGGAATGAAGGTGATGGAGGACGTGCCCTATGTCAAGGGACTCGACAAGTATCTCGGCACGGAACTGACCGACACGGCGAAGACCTACCTCAAGGATTTCGGCGCGGCCACGGCGTCCAACGGCGCGGTGGGGCTCTATCACATCGACAATCTGACGCCGGAAGCGAAGGCGCAGGGCGAAAGCCTGATCAAAGAAAACGCGAAGGTCTATGTCATCGACGACGCGGAGCTCGCGCGCGTGAAAAACGGCTACCCCTGCGTCTGGAAGAACAAGGACGCTTCGCCGGTGCTTTGCTTCCTCGGCTGTCCCCATATGACGCTGCAGCAGCTCAAGGACTGGACCGACAGGATTGAAGCCGCGCTCAAAGAAGCCGGCAACGAGACCGTGCGGATCCCGACGGTGTTCACGACCTCCACGGGCGTGATGAAGGAGTTTGAAAAAACGCCCTATGCCGCGCGGCTGAAGAAAACGGGCGTCGTCGTCAGCTATATCTGCCCGCTGATGTTTATGGACAATCCGCTGTGGCAGGGCAAACCCGTGATTACCTCTTCCAACAAGCTGCGCACCTATACGACGGCGCGGTTCTATTCCAACGACGAGATTTTGCGGATGATTACGAAGGAGGGGAAATAAGATGAAGGAATTCAAAGGACGCGTGATTGCAAAGGGCGAAGTGACCGCCGAAGCGGTTGTGACAAAGCAGGGCTTCAACACGCTGGCAAGCATGCAGATGATGTTCATCCAGTCCAAAACCAAGTGTGTGGACCAGAGCAACCCCGACCTTTATAAAAAGCTGCTGCAGGGCAAGGCACTGTGCCTGCCGCAGACGATCGGCTCCACCACGGGCGGCATGTTCCTGTATTCCGCCGTCAAGGCGGGCAAGGCCCCGGCGTGTCTGCTGTTCGCCAAGGAGATCGACTCGCTGGCCGCGGCCGGCGCGGTGCTGGCCGACGTGTGGGCCGACAACGCAAAGATGCCCACGATTGACAGGCTCGGCGACGAATTTCTTGACTATGTGCGCGACGGCGACAAAACCACCGTCAAAGAAGACGGCACGGTCATCGTAGAACGGTAACGAAACAACAAACAAGCGCCCCGGACACGTTCCGAGGCGCTTTTCCGATCCATACCAATGAAACAAAACGCGGGCGGCCACCCCTTCCGTCACTGCGCCTTCGACGCAGCGACACCTTCCCCGGCGGGGAAGGCAGCTTTGGCGACATTCTGTTTGGCTGCCCCTGCTCAATACTTGCCGAGATAATTCTCAATCTCCCACTGCGACACGCGCGTGCGGTACTGCTTCCACTCTTCCTCTTTGGCGTCGATGTATTTTTCAAAGACATGTTCGCCGATGCACGCGCGCATGAAGTCGCTGTGTTTGAATTCATGCAGCGCTTCGCCCAGCGTCTTCGGCAGCGAGTGGATGCCCTGTGCGTGGCGCTCGGCCGTGGAAAGCGAAAAGATGTTGCTGTCCTTCGGCTCGGGCGGGGTGAGGCCGCGCTTGACGCCGTCCAGGCCGGCAAAGATTGCCGCCGCCATTTCGAGGTAGGGGTTTGCCGCCGGGTCCGGGTTGCGCAGCTCGATGCGCGTGGCGCTGCCCTTGGCCGAGGGGACACGGATCAGCGGACTGCGGTTTTTCGCCGACCAGGCGATGTAAACCGGGGCTTCATAGCCGGGCACAAGCCGCTTGTAGGAATTGACGATCGGGTTCGTCAGAATCGTCATCTCCTTGATGTGCGCCATCAGGCCCGCGATGAACTGATAGGCGACGGGGGAAAGCCCGTAGGCGTCCGCCGGGTCATAGAAGGCGTTTTTGCCGTTTTGCATCAGCGAAATGTTCGTATGCATGCCGGAGCCGCATTCGCCGAAGAGGGGCTTCGGCAAAAACGTGGCGTAAAGGCCGTGGCGGTTCGCCGTGGATTTGACCACATATTTGAAGGTCATCACGTTGTCGGCGGTGCGCAGCACCTCGTCATATTTGAAGTCGATCTCGTGCTGGGCGCGGGCGTTTTCGTGGTGCGACGCTTCGATCACGAAGCCCATGTTTTCGAGCGCCAGACAGATCTCGTTGCGACAGTCCTCGCCGCGGTCGGTCGGGCCCAGTTCAAAATAGCCGCCCCGGTCGTGCGAGCGGGTGGTCGGCTTGCCGTTTTCGTCGAGGTGGAACAGGAAGAATTCACACTCGGGGCCGACGTTGACCGTGAAGCCCATGTCTGCGGCTTCTTTGATTGCGCGGCGCAGCACATAGCGCGGATCGCCCTCAAAGGGGGTACCGTCGGCGCGGCAAACGTCGCAGATCAGACGCGCGGTTTTGCATTCCTCGCGCCAAGGCAGGATCACAAACGAATCGAGATCCGGACGCAGGCACATGTCGCTTTCCTCGATGCGTACAAAGCCGTCGATGGAAGACCCGTCGAAGCCGCAGCCGTTGTTGAGCACCTTTTGCAGCTGGCTTGTGGTGATCGACACGCTTTTGAGCATGCCGAGAATATCGGTGAACTGCAGCAAAACAAACTTGACGTGTTCTTCCTTGGTGATGCGGACAATGTCCTCTTTGGTATATCGGCTCATGGGAAACACCTCTTTCTCTGTTGTTAATATAGCACGCGCGGGAATATTTGTCAACAAAAACAAAGGCGCGTTTTTGTGCAATTAGTAGATAAATTGCCCGAAACAGCGGTTTTCCTTGAAAACGAAACGCTTTTCTAATATAATAATAAAATCAGGGGGGTTGCCCCTTGTGCAAGAACTCGAAATCTTTTGGGAGGCAATCGTATGTCTGAAAAAGTGGAGAAACAGGAAAAGCTCAATTACAAACGGACGTTCCTGATCGGCTTCGGCTTCATGGGCTGCATGCTGCTGTGGTCGGTCTATAACTCCTATGTGCCCGTGATTTTGCGCGGCAAGCTCTCGCAGCTCGGCATCGCGGAGCTCAGCTCGTCCCACGCTTGGCTCGCGTGGCTGTCCGTTCCCCTGATCGTCAACGCGATCATGACGATCGACAACGTGTTCGGCGTGGTGTTCCAGCCGCACTTCGGCAAGAAGAGCGACCGCACCCGCTCGAAGCTCGGCAAGCGCATGCCCTATATTCTGATCTGTCTGCCGATCTGCGCGCTGTTTTTCACGTTCATCCCCGTGGCCGCCACGGTGCGCGCCGCCGGATTGTCGATCCTTCTGATGATGGCGGTCATTATCTGCTTCAACTTCCTGATGTCCGTCTGGCGTTCGCCCGTCGTGTCGCTGATGCCGGACTTCACACCGTCCGAGCTGCAAAGCGACGCCAACGCCGTGATCAATATCATGGGCGGCGTCGGGCAGATGGTCGGCTTCGTGGTCGGCACAATCGCTTCCACGATTTGCGGGCTGATCGGCTTCAAGGTGCTTTCCGAAAACCTGAAGGCCGGCACCAACGAGCTCGGTGAGGTGATCGACGCCAACGGCAACGTGGTGCTCAACGCCGCGGGCCAGCCCACCTATGTCAACTATACGCCGGTGTTCGTGGTCGCGGCCGTCATCGCCGTGCTGTGTCTGGTTGTGCTCTATTTCTTCTATAAAAAGAACAAGCAGTATGACCTTTCCGCCAACGTCGGCGTTGTGGAAGACAGTTCCGAAGAAAAGAAAGAGAAAATCAAAATCAAGAACCTGCCGATTACGAAGGCCGAAAAACGCTCGCTGTTCATCATGCTCGGCTCGCTGTTCCTGATCAACAACGCCACGGAAGCGATTATTCCGAACTTCACCAACTTTGCCAACGACACGCTGAAGGTGTCGCCGATCTATTCCACGCTGATGATGGCGGTCTTCGCCGTTTCGCTTGCCCTGTTCGGCATCCCCGCCGGCAAAATGGGCCGCAAGCTCGGCCGCAAAAAGACCATTATCATCGGTCTTGCCGCCATCGTTGCGATGTTTGCGGTCTATCTGGTCATTTCCCAGGTGCTGCCCGCCAACGCGGACGGCTCCGTGAACAAGTTCACCTGGATTGCGCTTTGGGTTGCGCTTGTGGTCGGCGGCGCCGCGGTCGGCTGCATCAACATCAACACGCTGCCCCTTGTGCTCGCCATCGGCGGCCGCGAATATGTCGGCACCTTCACCGGCTACTACTACACGGCCACGATGTCCGCTTCCGTCACCGGCCCCATCCTTTGCGGCCTTGTGATCGGTCTGTTCCATGAGGATTACAACTTCATGTTCTTCTTCTGCGCCATCTTCTTCGCGCTCGGCCTGATTGCCATCAACGGCGTGAAACACGGCGAGGTCGCCAAGGGCGAAGACACCGCCTGGCTGGACGAAGCCGTTCAGAACGCGGAAGACTGAGAAAAAAGCGTTGTCGCTGCCAACGGCAGCGACACTTTTTTACTTGGGCACCTCTAAAAACTGCGCGCCGCTCGATCGCGCGCACCTTTCACCGTCAGATTGCCCAAATTCTCCTTGAAAGCCGAAAGGATTCCTGCGTCAGATTTAAGCAATCTGACGATAAAATCTGCATCGCGCTCAAACGACTTGAGTTTTTAGCGGTGCCCCATTCGGAATGCGGAATTCGGAATTGCGCGGGTCGGCGTTCGGCGAAAGCGGTGTGCTTCCCGCGGCCGGAACCGGGCGGCGCAAAAAAGTTTGCATTTTTTCCGTAAGCTTTTGCGTTTTTTGACATTACGATATGGAAAGGCATCATTTTCCATGACTTTGCGAAAAACTGTTCACGAAATCTTTATTGATTTTTCGGGCGGTTGATGCTATGATAAAAAAGACCCAATGCCGGAAGGAATTCCGAACCAACAGAAAGGAAGACTGAAGTATGAAACACGTGAAACAAACACTCGCCATCCTGCTGACGCTGCTGATGCTCGTTTCGGCGGTACCGTTTGCGGCGTTCGCAACGGAGCTGACAGCTGCGCAGAAGGCCTGCACGCATGAATGGGATGCCAGTCTTGATTTGGCAAAGTGCGTATTGAAGGACAAAGCGACATGCAAGAGCTATGCAACGTATTACAAGATCTGTAAGAAATGCGGCGCCAGCGCCAAGGATGTCGCCGGTGCGGAAAACGAAACCATTCAAAACACGGTGGCTGGCTATGATAAGAACAACCACCCGGAAAACGCGATTGCTGCCGTGAAGCCGGAAGCGGTAGGTACGAAGCTTTGCCAGACGGGCGGCTGGACGCCGGGTAAAAAGTGCACCGCCTGCAACACTGTGTTGGAAGATCCGGTGGAAAACAAGTATCCTGTGGCGCATAAGGCGGCTGCAGGTGAAGAAGCAAACTGTCAGCACGGTGCGGTTTGCCAGTGGTGCGGCGTGCCGATTTCCGGCATTGACACGAACAATCATCCGAAGGATCAGGTTACGACAATCAAAGCCGGTGTTGAACCGACCTGCGGCGAAGCGGGCAGAAAAGCGATTCTGTACTGCAACGCCTGCAAAAAAACAATCCAAAACGATGACGAAATCGAGCCTACCGGCAAACACACACAGGCAACGGCCGCGACCTGCAAGAAGAAAGCGACCTGCTCCGTCTGCAAGAAGGAATACGGCGAAGTCGATCCGACCAAGCACGACCTTGAGCATCATGACACTGTTCCCGTCAGTTGCACGGCGGACGGCAAAAAGGAATACTGGTCTTGCAAGGACTGCGGCAAACTCTTCTCCGATGACAAAGGCAAGACGGAAACCACCGAATCCGCGCTTGTGATTAAGCATGAAGCGGGCAAGAACCACGACCTCAAAAAGGTTGACGCCAAAGAGGCGACCTGCTATGCAACAGGCATCAAAGAGCACTGGTATTGCAATGTTTGCCAGCATTACTATGCGGACAAGGACGCCAAAACCGAAATGACCCAAGCCGATACCGTCGTTGCAAAGAAGGATCACACCTTTGGAGAATGGAAGTATCCTGACAATTATGATTGCGCGAAGGGCGGCGAAGTGAGCCGTACCTGCACAGTTGCAAAATGCGGCTTTATTGAAAAGAAGACCGCTGCTCCGGGTGAACATGTGGATCGCAAAACCGAAAAAGCGGTGGATGCAACCTGTACTACGGCCGGCAAGACCGAAAAGATTTATTGCGGCAAGTGCGGCACTGTGATTCAGGAAGCGACTGAAGTCAAAGCCCTCGGCCACGATTACAAGGACGCCAAGGCGACCGCCAAGAACGACGGCACGCATACCTTCACCTGCAACCGCTGCAAGCAGCCGGGCGAACCGGAAAAATGCGTGGATGAAAAAGAACCGCGCGACTGCAAATGCGACGTCTGCGGCCAGCAGCTCACCCACACGTTCACCAACTATGTCTCCGACGGCAACGCGACCTGCGCCGCCGACGGCACCAAGACCGCGGTCTGCGACGTCTGCGGCGTGGCGAAGGACACCGTGGCGGACGAAGGCTCCAAGAACGAAGCCGCCCACGATTACGAATGGACCGATCTCGAAGACGCAACCTGCATCGCGAACGGCCACCGCAAGGGCGTTTGCAAGATCTGCGGCAACGAAGTGCTGCAGGAGATCACCGATTCCGCGCTGGGCCACATCGATCCGATCAACGTGGACTGGCAGTATCCCGAAGGCTTCGACTGCGAAGTCGGCGGCAACCGCTTCAAGACCTGCACCCGCTGCGGCGAGATTACGCTTACCGAGCCCATTGAAGGCCGCGCGCACAGCCCGGTCATCGATCCCGAAGTGCCGAAGACCTGCACCACCGACGGCAAATCCGCGGGTTCCCACTGCGACACCTGCGGCAAGATTCTGACCCCGCAGGTCGTCTATCAGGCCGAAGGCCACAAGGCGGACGACAAGGGCTTCACCGTGACCCAGAAGGTCACCTGCACCGTTGACGGCATTCAGAGTGCAACCTGCGCCGTTTGCGGCGAAACCTTCACCGAAAAGATCCCGGCGACCGGCCACACCTATGTGGACACCGTCGTTGCCCCGGGCTGCACGAAGAAGGGCTATACGGAGCATCGCTGCTCGGTCTGCAACGATGTGAAGCAGGATCATTTCACAAATCCCACCGGCCATAAGTATAAGCAGACCGTTACGCCCGCCACCACCGAAAGCAACGGCAAGGTCGTGCAGAAGTGCGTGTATTGCGGCGCCAACGACAATTACAAGGTTTATCGCATCAAGAAGATCACCCTTTCGCAGACCAGCTTTGTCCGCGACAGCAAGGCGCATAAGCCCTCGGTCACCATCACCGACACCAAGGGCAACAAGCTTGTGAAGAACACCGATTATAAGCTCAAGTTCTCGGACGGCCGCAAGGCGGTCGGCACCTATAAGGTGACCATCACCTTCAAGGGCGAATACAAGGGCAAGGAAGTCCGCAAGTATAAGATCGTGCCGCCCGCAGTGACCAAGCTGACGGCCAAAGCCGGCGTCAAGAGCGCCACGCTTTCCTGGGCGCGCAACAAGTACGCCGACGTCTATGTGATCTATTGGGCAACGGCGAAGGACGGCAAGTATAAGAAGCTTGCCACCACCGACAAGCTGACCTATACGGCAACGAAGCTGGCAAGCGGCAAGACCTATTACTTCAAGGTGCGCGCCGTCCGCAAGCTGGACAACGGCAACTACTACAGCGCCTATTCCGCAATCAAGGCGGTCAAGGTGAAATAAGAGATTACGCAGAATCAAAGCGGGCGATGCCATTCGGCACCGCCCGCTTTTCGGCGGGCAGGGGACAGGGCGCGGAAGTTTGCCGTGCAAACGGTCTCCGGTTCCCTTTTTTCCGCCTTCGCTCTTGACTATTTCGCGTTTTTATTATATCATTACATGAAATGATTTGCGAAGCACAGGAGGCCCATATGAACAACACCGAAAAAACCATGGAAAAAATCGTCAGCCTTTGCAAAACCAGAGGCTTTGTCTATCCGGGCAGCGAGATCTACGGCGGCCTGTCCAACGCGTGGGACTACGGCCCGCTCGGCGTGGAATTCAAAAACAACGTCAAACGCGCCTGGTGGAAAAAGTTCGTCCAGGAAAGCCCGTATAACGTCGGCCTCGATTCCGCGATCCTGATGAACCCGCAGGTGTGGGTCGCGTCGGGCCATGTGGGCGGCTTTTCCGACCCGCTGATGGACTGTAAGGACTGCAAGACCCGCCACCGCGCCGACAAGCTGATTGAAGACACCGGCGTCAACCCGGCCGGCTGGTCGTTTGAGCAGATGAGCCAGTATATCAAGGACAACAACATCTGCTGCCCCGACTGCGGGTCCTGCAACTTCACCGACATCCGCAAGTTCAATCTGATGTACAAGACCTATCAGGGCGTCACCGAGGACGCCAAGAGCGAAATCTATCTGCGCCCCGAGACTGCGCAGGGCATCTTTGTCAACTTCCTCAACATCCAGCGCACCACGCGCCGGAAGGTCCCGTTCGGCGTCTGCCAGATCGGCAAATCGTTCCGCAACGAGATCACCCCGGGCAACTTCATCTTCCGCATCCGCGAATTCGAGCAGATGGAGCTGGAGTTCTTCTGCAAGCCCGGCACCGAGCTGGAGTGGTTCGCCTATTGGAAGGATTACT
>JAEEGL012585268.1_pt1 | contig 15783 bp, 12 predicted proteins | sample 9134231 | NCBI WGS metagenome assembly JAEEGL01 (sample SAMN16246548, study PRJNA631951) | gut metagenome | biome: gut microbiome; feature: rumen; material: fiber-attached | host: Bos | place: Iran: Karaj | collected 2018-10
TCCCGAGGTGTACTGCATGTTGCAGACGTCGTTTTTGTTGATGGCCATCGCGCGGCGGAGCACCGCTTCCAAAGGCACGTTCTCCGCCAGGGCGAGCGCCTCGTCCCAGGTCTTGCAGCCCGGCTGTTTCGACTCGCAGGTGATGATGTTGCGAAGGAAGGGCAGACGGCGGCAGTGGAGCGGACGGTCGGAGGGATGCGTCTTCAACTCGGGGCAGAGCTCGTTCATGATGTCGATGTAGTTCGAGTCTTTGTAGGAATCGGTCATGACCAGCGTGTGAGTGTCCGACTGGCGGAGCAGATACTCGATCTCGTGGATCTTATAGGCAGTGTTGACCGTGACCAGAACGGCGCCGATCTTGACGGTCGACCAGAAGGTGATATACCACTGCGGCACGTTGGAGGCCCATATGGCGACGTGATCCCCCTGCCGTACGCCCATGGCGATCAGCGAGCGGGCGAAAGTGTCCACGTCGTCGCGGAACTCGGAATAGGTGCGCGTGTAGTCGAGCGTTGTGTAGCGGAAGGCGTACTGATCGGGGAACTCTTCCACGATGCGGTCGAGCACCTGCGGGAAGGTCAGATCGATCATCGTCTCCTTCGGCCAGATGTACTGGCCGGCCTTGCGGTTGTCGTAGCAGAGCCGGTGGTCCTCGCCGCCGACTTTTCCGGCGAAGCGGGACATATAGTGGGCGAACTGCGGAAAGACGATCCCCGCGTCGCTCAGATACGGCGCGTAGGTCTTCAGCCATTCCAGCGAGATATAGCCCTCGTAGTTGATCGAATGGAGCGCGTCCATGCACCCTTCGATCGGCAGGTCGCCCTCGCCCATCATGCGGTATTCGACTTTTCCGTCCGAAACGACCGAGTCTTTGACGTGGACGTATTTGATATACGCTCCCAGATCCTGCACGGTCTTTTCCGGGGTCTCGCCGAAGAAGCGGAAGGGATGGTGCACGTCCCACAAAGCGCCGACGTTGTCGCTGGGGATCCTGTTCAGCAGGTCGGCCAGACGTCTGGTGTCGGCGTAGGCGCCGTTGGTCTCGATCAGCAGGTTGACTTTCTTTTCCTCCGCGTAGGGAACGAGCTCGTTCAAAGCCGAGAGGACGACCTCGTCGTCCACCCCTTCCGCGGGGGAGATGTCCCGGTCGCCGAGCACACGGATGAACGAGGTGCCCAGAGCCGAGGCCAGATCGATATATTCGCGCAGTTCTTTGACGTTATCCTCTTTCTTCGCGGGATCGCAAAGCGGGCATCCCGAGGAGAGGCAGGCGATCTCCAGGCGCAGTTCGCGCAGTTTTTCGACCGTGGAGGGAAGATTCTCTTTCCGGAAAGGCCGCGCGCCCACCGAGAAAACCTTGTCCCCGAGACCGCGCAGTTCGATCCCCGAAAAGCCGAAATCCTTTGCCAGGGAATAGATGTCCGACCAGTCGAAGTCCGGACAGCCGAGGGTGGAAAATGCGAGTTTCATTTTTTGCGTCCTTTCTGATGCGATGGTCGGGAGAAGAGAAAAACCGTCTCCCGCCTGTTGGCAAAGAGACGGATCGATTCCGCGGTACCACTCTTTTTGGCGGACGAAATGTCCGCCCTCTCCGGGGCGTCCGAAGCCCGGCTTTGATAACGGAGGATCTCCGTCCGCCATTACTCTGCTTTCACGGCGGCTGCTCGGGGGAGAGTAAACGGAGAACTTCCGCCGCCTCGCACCGGCCGGCGGCTCTCTGGTGGAAATTATTTCCGTTCTTGCCCCTTCATGGCATTTATTGATCTATAATATCATTTTATTTATTTCTTTGTCAATACTTTTTTTTGAATGGACGATCAAAAAAATTCATCAAAATTCATCTGTTTCTCTTGCATTTTCGGGCGATTTGCTATAAAATAGACCGAAAAAGCGAGAAAGGACATGATTATGGAGCGGGATCGTATCTCACGCGGCGCATCCTCCCCCGATCGGATGAGGGCAAGACCGGTCGGTTTTTCCTCCGTTTTTCCCTTTTCTTTCGATCTTTCGAAGGTCTCTCCTTCTCTCGATTCGCCAAAATATACCGTTTTTCCGGGTTTCTGCGACGTGCACGTGCACTTCAGGGAACCCGGTTTTTCGTATAAAGAGACGATCGCGACCGGTTCGCTCTCCGCGGCGAAGGGCGGATACACCGCCGTCTGCGCCATGCCGAATCTCGATCCGGTCCCCGACTCGCTCCCGCGTCTGAAAACAGAAAAAGAGATCATCGACTCTTCCGCGCGTATCCCCGTCTACCCCTACGGGGCGCTCACCGTGGGCGAAAAAGGGATCGAAGAGGCGGATCTTGCCTCTATGGCGCCCTTCGTCCCCGCTTTTTCGGACGACGGGCGGGGCGTGCAGAGCGGGGAAATGATGCGCTCTTTGATGATCAAGGCGAAAAAACTCGGAAAGATCGTGGCCGCGCACTGCGAGGACGAATCGCTGCTCCGCGGCGGGTATATCCATTCCGGGAGCTACGCGGCCCGGAACGGGCACGCCGGCATCTGCCCCGAAAGCGAATGGATCCCGATCGCGCGCGACCTCGAGCTTTGCGAGGAGACCGGCTGCGCGTATCACGTCTGTCATATTTCCTGCGCGGAAAGCGTCTCCCTCATCCGGAAAGCGAAGGCGAAAGGGGTCGACGTCACGTGCGAGACCGCGCCTCACTATCTCCTGCTGACCGAGGACGATCTGCGGGAAGACGGAAGGTTCAAAATGAATCCGCCGCTCCGCTCCCGCTCCGACCGCGAGGCGCTTCTGGAGGGGCTCGCCGACGGGACGATCGATATGATCGCCACGGACCACGCGCCGCACGCCGCTTTTGAAAAGGCGAAGGGATTAAAAGGGAGCGCCTTCGGCGTCGTCGGACTCGAAACGGCCTTTCCCGCGCTCTATACGCGTCTGGTCAAAGGCGGCGTCCTTCCGCTCGAAAAGCTGATCGACCTGATGGCGTACGCCCCCCGCGAACGCTTTTCCATCCCGTTCGACGGCTTTTCGGTCTGGGATCTGGAAGAGACCTTCACCGTCGACCCCGGCCGCTTCCTGACAAAGGGGCGGGCGACCCCGTTTGAGGGAGAGACCTTTTCCGGGGTGAACAAACTGACTTTCTGCGGCGGGAGAACGGTCTATGAAGAAACGCCCGCGCGCGGCGAATAAACAGGAAAAGGACCATTATGGACAGATCGATCTTCACCATCGTCTCCAACGAACCTCTGGCGCCGGGCGTTTTTCGCCTGGTCCTGCGGGGCGCGCTTTGCCCGCTCCCCTTGCCCGGGCAGTTCGTCAACATCCGGCTCGAAGGGGAATATCTCCGCCGCCCCCTCTCGGTCTGCGACGCGGAGGACGGGAAACTCGTCCTCGTCTATAAAGTCGTCGGGCGGGGCACCGGCAAACTCTCCTCCTTAAAAGAGGGGGAACTCGACCTGCTCACCGGTCTCGGGAACGGCTTCGATCTCTCGGCCGCGGGGGAAAAGCCGCTGCTCGTCGGCGGCGGCGTGGGCGTCCCGCCGCTCTATCTGCTCGCCAAACGCCTCCGCGCGCGGGGCATAGAGGTTTGCGTCATCCTCGGGTTCAATACCGCGAGCGAGATCATCCTCGAAAAGGAGTTCGCCTCGCTCGGATGCGGGACTCTCGTCACGACGGCCGACGGATCGCGCGGGATCAAGGGATTCGTCACCGCCGCGATGGACGCTCTGCCTTATTCTTTCGTTTACGCCTGCGGGCCCGAGCCGATGCTCCGCGCCGTCTGGGAAAAGACAAAGACAGGCGGCCAGTTCAGTTTCGAGGAGCGCATGGGCTGCGGCTTCGGCGCCTGCATGGGATGCAGCTGCCGCACGCTGACCGGCTGGAAACGCATCTGCCGCGAAGGCCCCGTCCTTTCAAAGGAGGAGATCCTGTGGAAATGAAAGAACAGAACGCCTCTTGCCGCCTCGGGGTCGAACTCTGCGGCGTAAAACTCGACAACCCCGTCATCCCCGCTTCGGGAACGTTCGGCTTCGGGTACGAATTCGCCGAATGGTACGACATCAACGTTCTGGGCGCCGTCTGCATCAAGGGCACCACCGCTTCCCCGCGCTTCGGCAACGAGACGCCGCGGATCGCCGAATGCCCCTCCGGAATGCTCAACGCCGTGGGACTGCAAAACCCCGGGGTCGAAAAGGTTTTGACCGAAGAACTTCCCAAACTCAAAAAGATCTTTCGTAAGCCTGTCATGGCGAATATCTCCGGCTTTTCGACAGAAGAGTACGTTTCGGTCTGCCGCGCGCTTGAAAACGAGCCGCAGATCGCCTGGTACGAAGTCAATATCTCCTGCCCCAACGTGCACGGCGGCGGGATGAGCTTCGGCACCGACCCCTTCCTCGCGGCCTCGGTGACTTCGGCCGTCAAAAAAGTCGCCACGAAGCCCGTGCTCGTCAAACTTACCCCCAACGTCACCGACATCGCCGAAATAGCGAAGGCCTGCGAAGCGGCGGGCGCCGACGGGCTGAGTCTGATCAATACCGTCCTGGGGATGCGCTTCGATCTCAAAAAACGCCGCCCCGTCCTCGCCAACGGCACCGGCGGGCTCTCGGGCCCCGCCGTCCTCCCGATCGCCCTTCGCGCCGTCTGGCAGGTCGCGCGGGCCGTCTCGATCCCCGTCGTCGGCATGGGCGGGATCTCGAGCGCCGAAGACGTGATCGAGATGATGATCGCCGGGGCGCGCGCCGTGGAGATCGGCGCGGCCAACCTGATCTCGCCGACCGCCTGCCGCGACGTCATCCTTTCGCTTCCCGAAGCCATGGACAGGGCGGGGATCCGGTCCCTGTCCGAATTGAGCCGCTGAGGAGGGTCTCTGTTATGGGAAAAGACGTCATCGTCGCCTGCGATTTCGATTCCGCCGAAAAAACTCTCGCCTTCCTCGACCTTTTTTCGGGGAAGGGGGTCCAAAAACCGTTCGTCAAGATCGGCATGGAACTTTTCTATTCCGCCGGTCCGGATATCGTCCGCGCCGTAAGGGGGCGCGGGCACAAGGTCTTTCTCGACCTCAAGCTCCACGACATCCCCGCCACGGTGGGCAAAGCCATGGCGGTCCTCTCTTCTCTGGACGTCGATATCTGCAACGTCCACGCCTCCGGGACGGGGCGGATGATGAAGGCCGCGCTCGAAGGGCTGACCCGCCCCGACGGGAGCCGTCCGCTGCTCATCGCCGTCACCCAGCTGACCTCCACGGACGAAGAGACCATGAAGAACGATCTGCTCATTTCCCGCCCGATGCGGGAGGTGGTCGCCCACTACGCCCTGAACGCCAAAAACGCCGGTCTGGACGGGGTGGTCTGCTCTCCTCTGGAGGCGGGGGAGGTACACGCTCTCTGCGGGGAGAAGTTTTTGACGGTCACCCCCGGCGTCCGTTTTCCCGGCGCGGAAAGGGACGACCAAAAAAGGATCACCACGCCCGCGGACGCGAAAAAGCTCGGCTCCGACTACATCGTCGTCGGCCGCCCGGTGACCGCCGCGCCCGACCCGGTCGCCGCCTATCTGCGCTGTCTGGAAGAATTCACCGGCTGATCCCGAACGGAAGCCGGCGAGCGATAAGATCCAAGAAAGGAATCCATATCATGAACGCCATCTCCGAAACCGTCGCGAGGCATCTGCTCGCCCTCGGCGCGGTCTTCTTCCGCCCCGACGACCCTTTCACGTGGGCGAGCGGCATCAAAAGCCCCGTCTACTGCGACAACCGCCTTACTCTCTCCTCCCCCGAGGCGCGGACCGACATCGAAAACGGCATCGTTTCGATCATCCGCTCCGAATATCCGAAAGCAGAGGTCCTGATGGGGACCTCCACCGCCGGAATCCCGCACGCCGCCATCGCGGCGCACCTGCTCGGTCTGCCGATGGGCTACGTCCGTTCGGGCGCGAAAGACCACGGGCGGAAAAATCAGATCGAGGGCAAACTCCTCCCCGGACAAAAGACGGTCGTCGTCGAGGATCTCATCTCCACGGGCGGGAGCGTCGCCGAGGTGGTGGAAGTCCTGCGCGCGGCGGGAGCCGAGGTGCTCGGCGTCGCCTCGATCTTCACCTACGGGATGAAAAAGGGGAAAGAGCGCCTTGCTTCCGAAGGGATCAAAAACGTCTCTCTCACCGATTTTGACACCGTCGCGCGAATCGCCGCGCTGACCGGATACGTCCGGGAAGAAGACGTGGCGCGCCTGCTCGCCTTCCGCGACGACCCCTCCGACGAGAGCTGGATCCGGCGCTGACCGGACGGAAAGGAAAAAGGAAGAATATGAAACATCTGCTGGACATCCGGGACATTTCGGTCGAGGAGATCGACGCCCTTCTCGACAGAGCGGAGGACATCATCGCCCGTCCCGAAAAATACGCCTCGGCCTGCCGGGGCAAAAAACTCGCAACCCTCTTTTTCGAGCCCTCCACGCGCACCCGCCTCAGTTTCGAGGCGGCGATGTACGAGCTTGGCGGCAACGTCCTCTCCGTGGCAGGCGGGGCGGACACCTCGGCGGCGAAGGGGGAGAGCGTGGCGGACACGGCGAAGGTCGTTTCCTGCTACGCCGATATCGTCGCCATGCGCCATCCCAAAGAGGGCGCGCCGACCGTCGCGGCGATGAACGCCACCGTCCCCTTCATCAACGCCGGGGACGGCGGCCATAACCACCCGACGCAGACCTTGACCGACCTGATGACCATCCGCCGCGAAAAAGGGCGGTTCGTAGGGCTAAACGTCGGTTTCTGCGGCGACCTCAAATTCGGGCGGACGGTCCATTCGCTCATTTCCGCGCTCGTCCGCTATCAAGGCGTCGGTTTCGTCCTCATCTCTCCCGAGGAACTCCGCGTCCCCGACTACATCCGCCGGGACGTGATCGGCAAAAGCGGCGGCAAATGCGTCGAGACGACCGATCTGATCGGCTCGCTCCCCTCTCTCGACGTCCTGTATATGACCCGCGTGCAAAAAGAGCGTTTCTTCAACGAAGAAGACTATCTCCGTCTCAAAGACAGCTACGTCCTCACCCCCGAAAAACTGAAGACCGCCAAAAGAGACCTCTCCATCCTGCACCCCCTCCCCCGCGTCAACGAGATCTCGGTCGCCGTGGACAGCGACCCGCGCGCCTGTTATTTCAAGCAGGTCCTCAACGGCAAATACGTGCGTATGGCGCTCATCCTCGAACTGCTGGGGATCCGTCCCTGAACCGTCCGCGGAAAAGCGAGAAAGGAAGATAATATGAACATAGACTCGATCCAGAACGGCATCGTCATCGACCACATCCGGGCGGGACTGGGGATGGAGATCTACCGCCTGCTCGACCTCGGCCGGCTCGACTGCTCGGTCGCCATCATCAAAAACGCGTCCAGCCGCAAGATGGGGAAAAAGGACATCATCAAGATCGACGCGCAGATCGACCTCAACCTCTACATCCTGGGCTACGTCGACCCCGACGTCACGGTGAACGTGATCCGCGACGGAAAACTCGTCGAGAAAAAGCAGATCGCCCTCCCGGACGAATTGACCAACGTCATCTTCTGCAAAAACCCGCGATGCATCTCGGCGACCGAGCAGGAACTCCCCCACGTTTTCCGCCTGACCGACCGCGAGAGCCGCACCTACCGATGCGTTTACTGCGAAACGAAGGCGGACGCGCGGCAGCAGTGACCTCCCCCGCTCCTTTTTTTCGATAAAAAGCCGTCCCCCGCGGGGGGACGGCTTTTTAGTAAAACGCGCGCAAAAAAAATTGACTTATGATCACTTTTGTGAGATAATGATATATCTATGAAATAAAAACGGCGGGCCGGCCGGATCCCCCGCCGGCCGGAAAGGACCGTTCTCTATGCCGGAAAACAAAGAAAAAGGGCTTTACGGGATGAACATCACCCATATCGCTTTGAAAGTATCGGACATCGACCGCTCGCTCGCGTTTTACACCGGCGGGCTAGGCTTCCGCCTCTTCCGCAGGTGGGAGAACAACGGCGCCCCCGCCGCCCTGATCGATCTCGGGGGCGGATTCCTCGAACTCTTCGGCGGCGCCCCGGCCGGCGAAGCCGCGCCGGCGGCTGGGACCTATCCGCATTTCGCCCTCGCGGCGGACGACGTGCGAAAGGCGTTCGATCTGGCGATCTCCGCCGGCGCGAAGGCCAAACGTCCCCCCTCCCGTCTGGTCCTCGCTTCCGAGCCGCCCACGCCCATCGAGATCGCTTTCGTGACCGGTCCCGACGGTGAGACCATCGAATTTTTCGCTTTCCGCGGGGAGGGATCTCATTGAAGAACGGCTATCGCGTCAACACGGCGGAGATCGTCTGCGTCGGCACCGAACTGCTGATCGGGGACATCGTCAACACCAACGCCGCCTATCTTTCGCAAAAACTCGCCGGGATCGGCGTCAATCAATATCATCAGCAGGTCGTCGGGGACAATCCCGCGCGGTTGACCGCCTGCCTGACCTCCGCCCTTTCGCGGGTCGATCTGGTCATCCTCACGGGCGGGCTCGGCCCCACGAAGGACGATCTGACAAAAGAGACCGCCGCCTCCGTCATGGGGCGGGAGCTGATCGTTGACGCCGAGGCGACGCGGCGGCTCGAGTCCTACTTCGTCTCCCGCCGTTCGGTCATGACCGGGAACAACAGGAAACAGGCGCTCGTCCCCAGCGGGTCGGTCGTTTTTCAGAACGACGCCGGAACGGCGCCCGGCATGGCGATCGAGGACGAAGAGAACGGCAAGATCGTCATGCTTCTCCCCGGCCCTCCGCGCGAGCTGCGCCCGATGTTCGAGCAAAAGGCGCTCCCCTACCTTTCCCGCTTCGTCGACGGGGTCTTTTTCAGCCGCAACGTCAATATCTGCGGTATGGGCGAATCCAAAGTCGCCCATATCCTCGACGCGATCATCGAGAACGGCAGCAATCCCACCGTCGCGCCATACGCCTGCGACGGGGAGGTGCGCCTGCGCGTGACGGCGCGGGGGAAGAGCGAAGAGGAATGCGCCGCTCTTTGCGACCTTACCGTCGAAAAGATCCGCCGAACGCCCGTGGGCGAGTTTATTTACGGGATCGACACCACCCTTGAGGAGGCGGCCGTCAAACGCCTCGCCGGAAAGCGGCTGACGCTCACCGTTTCCGAGAAGGCGACGGGAGGGCTGATCTGCCGGAAGATCACCTCGATCCCCGAACAGAGAGACGTCTTCACCGGCGGGGTCGTGCTCCCCGGCGGCGAGCGGAGCGAAACGCCCTCGACCGAGGAGCTTTTGCAGGAGAAAAAAGGCGAAGAGACGCTCGCCCGCACGGAGGCCGACGTCGCGCTCGTCCTGGGAGACTTCTGCCTTTCCCCCTCCGACCCGAAAGAGCGGGCGGTCTCCTGCGCGGTATGCGCGCGGGGGCGAAAGCCGCGGGTCGAAACGTTTTTCATCCGCGACAACGGAGCGGACTATTTGAGGGAATGCGCCTCCAAGCGCGCGCTGTCGCTTCTGCTGAAAGCGCTCAAAGACGAAAGACCGGAGGCTTCCGAATGAGTGGAGATTCTCCCGCCGCCGCGAAAAAAAACCGTCGGGTCCTGTTGCCCGAAGAGCTCGCGGCCGAAAGGGAAGCGGCGCGAAAAGTCCGCGAGTACGTGAACGAACTGTCCCGTTCGCTCGGACGTCCGGCGGGCTATCACGTCCGCACCTTCGGCTGTCAGCAGAACGAGGCCGACAGCGAGGTCCTTTCGGGCATCGCTTCTTCGATGGGATACGTCGAGACCGAAGACCTGTCGAAGTGCGAATTGATGATCGTCAACACCTGCGCCGTCCGCGAGCACGCCGAAAAGCGCGCGCTCTCGATCACCGGGCAGTTCAAGCATCTCAAGCAGAACAATCCCGCCCTGAAGATCGTCATGTGCGGCTGTATGGTCTCGCAGGCGCACCGCTCCGACGAGATCAAAAGGCGCTACCCCTACGTCGACGTCCTTTTCGGCACCGATTCCATTTATAAACTCCCGTCTCTCCTGCTCGCGCGGCTGAACGGGGGAAAGCGGTCCTTCACCCCGCTCTCGGGCGAGGACAGGATCGCCGAAGGCCTGCCGGTCAAGCGCAGACAGACCTTTTCGGCCTATCTTCCCGTCATGTCCGGGTGCAACAACTTCTGCACCTACTGCGTCGTCCCCTACGTCCGGGGCAGAGAGAGGAGCCGTCTTCCCGGCGACGTTCTGCGCGAGGCCGAAGGGCTGATCCGAAACGGCTGCCGCGAGATCACCCTGCTCGGGCAGAACGTCAACTCCTACGGGAAGGATCTCGGGGGAGAAACCGATTTTTCGGCGCTTTTGCGGAGCATCGACGCGATAGAAGGCGACTTCCGCGTCCGCTTCATGACCAGCCATCCGAAGGACGCTTCTGAAAAACTGCTGGCCGCGATGGCCGAATGCCGGCACGTTTCCCCGCATCTGCATCTGCCCTTCCAGTCGGGGAGCGACGCCGTCCTCAAAAGGATGAACCGCTCCTACACGCGGGAGCGCTATCTCGACCTGGTCGCCTCGGCGAGGGAGACCGTTCCCGGTCTGGCTTTGAGCAGCGACGTCATCGTCGGCTTCCCGGGCGAGAGCGAGGCGGATTTTGAAGATACGCTTTCTCTCCTCTCTTCCGTCCGCTTCGACTCGGTCTTCTCTTTCCTCTTCTCCCCCCGCGTCGGCACGCCCGCCGCGCGGATGGAAGATCAGGTCGACCCGTCGGTCAGCTCTGCCCGTCTGGACAGACTGATGGCGCTGCAGAACGACATCTCCCTCTCGATCAATCAGGCCTGCGTCGGCACGGTCAGAGAGGTTTTGGTCTCTTCGGCCGGCAAGCCGGGAGAGAACGTCTTCACCGGGCGCGACCCGCAGAACAAACTCGTCCATTTTTCCTCCCCCGCTCCGGCGGAGGAGCGGATCGGCAGATTCGTCAAGGTCAAAATAGAGCGCGCCGAACCCTACGCGCTGATCGGGACCGAAGCCTGATCTTCCGGCCGGGACGCCGCCCGGCAAGTCGAACGACACGAAAGGAATTCCGCCTATGCCCCGCACGCCCATGATGGAGCAATACTTCGCCTTCAAAGAACAGTACCCGGGACACATCCTCTTTTTCCGTCTCGGCGACTTTTACGAAATGTTCTACGACGACGCGAAACTCGTCTCGCGCGAGCTCGAGCTCACCCTGACGGGAAAAGACTGCGGCGAGGAGGAGCGCGCCCCGATGTGCGGCGTTCCCTACCACGCCGCCGAAAACTATCTCGCGCGCCTCGTCTCCCGCGGGTACAAGGTCGCCGTCTGCGAGCAGATGGAAGACCCCGCCCTCGCCAAAGGGCTCGTCAAGCGGGACATCGTCCGCATCGTCACCCCCGGCACGGTCGCGGAGGGGCAGCTCCTCACCGAAAAAGAGAACAACTATCTCGCCTCGGTCTGCGTCGGCGAAACGGGGGCAGCCCTGTGCTTCGCCGACGTTTCGACCGGCGATCTGTCGGCGACGCTCGCCGAGGGCGATTTCTCCTCGCGGATCATCAACGAGATCGGCATCTACACCCCCAAGGAGCTCCTCATCAACTCCCCGCTTTCGGCCGACCGCCAGCTTCAGGAGTATCTTTCCCTCCGCCCCGAGTGCCTGATCACGGAGGTCCCCGATCTTTTCGACGAAGAAAAGGCGGCGGCCCTTGTCGCCAAATACGTCTCCCCGCCGCCCGAAGACGGCTCGCCCCTGCTGACAAGGGCGATCGGGGCGCTGCTCGCCTATCTGGAAGAGACCCAGCGGACCGAGCTCCGCTTCGGAAAAAAACTCGAGCTCTACCGCTCCGACCAGTATCTGTCGATCGACGCCAACACCCGCCGCAGTCTCGAGATCACCGAAACGATGCGCGGGCGCGAAAAGCGCGGCTCGCTCATCTGGGTGCTCGACCGGACCAAGACCTCCGCGGGCGCCCGCCTGCTCCGCAAATGGCTGGAATTCCCGCTGGTCGACTGCAACAGGATAGCCTCCCGCCAGCGGCTGGTCGGCGCGTTTTACGACGATTTCATGCTCCGCGAGGAGATAGGCGGCCTGCTCAAAGGCGTGCTCGATCTTGAGCGGCTGATGACCAAGGTCAATTACGGCACCTCCTCCGCCAAAGACCTGCGGGGGATCGCCAACACCCTCGCCCTTCTGCCGAAGATCCGCCTTCTTCTCACCTCTTCGCAAAACGACGAGCTTTTCGCTCTGGGAGAAAAGATCGACACGCTCGAAGACGTGTGCGAGATGATCGACCTCGCCATAGTGGACGATCCGCCCTTTCTCCTGCGCGAAGGAGGGATCATCCGGGCGGGGTACAGCGAAGAGGTCGACCGCCTCAACGCCATCCTCACCGGCGGGGAGGACTTCAAAAGCGAGCTCGAGGCAAAAGAGCGCGCCGCTACCGGCATCAAAAACTTGAAGATCGGATACAACCGCGTTTTCGGCTACTATATCGAAGTATCCAAGTCCAATCTCTCCGAAGTGCCGGACACCTACATCCGCAAACAGACGCTGGTCAACGGCGAGCGGTTCATCACCAAGGAACTGAAAGAGCTCGAGTCGACCATCCTCGGCGCCAAAGAAAAGGTCTGCTCGCTCGAATACGACCTCTTCCAGAAACTGCGGCAGAGCGTTTCGGACCAGGCGCCGCGCATCCAGAAAAGCGCCGACGCCCTTTCGCTCGTCGACGTCTATCTCTCGCTGGCCGACGTCGCCTCGCGCTACGGCTACGTCTGCCCCGAGGTCGACTACGGCGACGAGATCTCCGTCAAAGAGGGACGCCATCCGGTAGTCGAGCGCTTTGTGAAGGACGGCGGTTTCGTCCCCAACGACACGCTGCTCGACGCCGGCCATAACCGTCTCATGATCATCACCGGCCCGAACATGGCGGGCAAATCGACCTATATGCGCCAGGTCGCCCTCATCGCCCTGATGGCGCAGATCGGCTCCTTCGTCCCCGCCAAAGAGGCGCGGATCGGGCTTTTGGACAAGATCTTCACCCGCGTCGGCGCTTCGGACGACCTCGCTTCCGGCCAGTCGACCTTCATGCTCGAGATGAACGAGGTCGCCTTCATCCTGAAAAACGCCACCCGCCGGTCGCTCATCCTCTACGACGAGATCGGGCGGGGGACCAGCACCTTCGACGGGATGAGCATCGCACGCGCGGTCGCCGAGTACACCTTAAGCCCGAAGATCGGCGCCAAAACGCTGTTCGCCACCCACTATCACGAACTGACCGCCCTTGAGGAACAGAACGAGGGCGCGGTCAACTACAATATCGCCGCCAAGAAGAAGGGCGACGACGTCATCTTCCTGCGCAAGATCGTCCGCGGGAAGGCCGACGACTCTTACGGCATCGAGGTCGCCGGTCTGGCGGGCGTCCCGCGCCCCGTCATCCGCCGGGCGAAAGAGGTGCTCGCCGCTTTGATCGCGGAGGCCGAGGCCGCCTCCCCGCGGCAGAAGGTCGAAAAGCCGCAGGTCAGTCTGGACGATTTCCGCGAAAAAGACGTCCTTGAAAAGATCCGCAACACCGACCCCGACCTGCTCACGCCGATGGAGGCGCTCGAACTGCTGCACAAACTCAAAAAGACGCTCGACTGACCCGTATCATAACGCGAAAGGAGGAGGAAAATGGGAAAGATCCACGTGCTCGATTTTTCGGTCGCCAATCTCATCGCCGCGGGCGAAGTGGTCGACCGGCCCTCGTCGGCGATCAAAGAGATGATCGAAAACTCGCTCGACGCGTCCGCCACCTCGGTCACCGTCGAGATCCAGCGCGGGGGCGTCGTCATGCTCCGCGTGACCGACAACGGGTGCGGCATCGCCAGAGAGGACGTTCCCACCGCCATCCTCCGCCACGCCACCAGCAAGATCCTCACCGCCTCCGACCTGGACGGGATCCGCACGCTCGGCTTCCGGGGGGAGGCGCTGGCCGCCATCGCCTCGGTCTCTAAACTCCGCATCCTGACGCGCACGGCAGAAGAGGCGTGCGGCACGCTCCTCACCGCCGAGAACGGCGGGAACGTGACGCTCGAAGACGCCGGCTGCCCTCTCGGCACGACGGTCATCGCCGAAGAACTTTTCGCCAACCTCCCCGCGCGCCGCAAGTTTCTCAAATCCGACGCCGCCGAAACGGCGTCGGTCTGCTCGGCGGTCGAGAAAATGGCGCTCTCCCGCCCCGACGTCGCCTTCAAACTGGTCACCGACGGCGCGCTCCGGCTCTCCACCCCCGGGGACGGGAAACTGCAAAGCGCCGTCTACGCCGTCTTCGGCCGGGAGTTCGCCGCCGGCCTGATCCCCGTCAACGGATCGGTCGGGGACGTCGATATCACCGGCTTCATCGGGACGCCTTCCAACGTCCGCAAAAACCGCAATTTCGAAAACCTGTTTCTCAACGGCCGCTTCATCCGGAGCAAAACCGTCTCCGCGGCGCTGGACCAGGCGTACGATTCCTATATTCCGGAGGACAAGTTCCCGGTCTGCGTCCTCAACGTCGGGATCCATCCCTCGCTGGTCGACGTCAACGTCCACCCCGCCAAACTCGAGGTCAAGTTCTCCAACGAGAAGATGATCTTCGACGCCGTCTACACGGCCGTCCGCACCACGCTCTCCGAAAAGGTCCCCCGCCCGGCGCTCGACTGGAGCGACAAGGTCAAAAGCGCGATCGCCGAGGCGAAGATCGTCTCTCCCTTCGTCCCGCTCCCCGACCGGCAGAAGCCGCCGCGCAAACCGTCGGTCTTCCCGCCTCTGTCCGGACAGGACAAAAAAACGCCGGCTTCCGGCGGGGAAGAGAAGAGCCCTTTCCCGCTCTCTCCCGGCGCGGATCCGGGAGAAAATGACGCGGTCTCCCCCGGCGGACTGCCCGCTCAAACGCCCCTTCCGGTCGAGCGCGGCGCGCCTTCTCCGGCGTCCTCTCTTCGCAAAGACGAAGGGCCTTCTCCGGAAAAAAAGCCGGCCGACCCCCAAAGAGAAAAAGCCCCGGCCCGGCGCGAAAGCGCCTCCGGCGAAAATCGGGGCGAAACGTCCGAAAACCGGCAAACGCCTCCGGGGCAAAACCCCATCCCGCCTTACAAGATCGTCGGCGACGCGTTTTATTCCTACGTCATCGTCGAGACGGAGGATCGGCTTCTGCTGGTCGATAAACACGCCGCGCACGAAAGGATCCTCTTTGAGGAGCTCAAAGCGCGGATGAACAGGGAAAAGTCCTCTTCCCAGCTGCTCCTTCTCCCGCTGCGGACCGAACTGACCGCCGAGGAACAGGAGGCGGCGATCGCCTTCCGCGACTCTCTCTCCTCGCTCGGCTTTTCCTTCGAGCCCTGCGAGGAAGAGGATTCCCACGCCCTGCGTCTGACGCAGATCCCCTCGGGGATCCGCATCTCCGAGGCGAGCGCGATGTTCTCCGACCTCTGCTCCGACCTCGTCGCGGGGAGAGACCCCGCTCTCTCGGCCTCGACGGTCTTCGAAAAGGCCCTCTATCAGGTCGCCTGCAAATCTGCGGTCAAGGCGGGGCGGATCAGCGAGGAGGAAGACAACCGCTACATCATCGACAAACTCTTTTCCTGCGACGGCGTCCGCTACTGTCCGCACGGCCGCCCCGTCGCCTTCGAGATCACCCGCTCCTGGCTCGACGGCAGGTTCGGCAGGACCTGAAAAGATGCCGGTCTTCCGGGGACGATATCGACGACAGAACAAAAATACTCCCCGCCGCTTTTGAAGCGCCCCCTGTCAAGTAGACAGTGAAAAAAACAAAATTATTTTTCGTTGGAATTCCACCCTGCTGCGCAGCAGGGTGGATTTTTTTACGCGGCGGCGCGATGGAA
>JAEEGL012658910.1_pt1 | contig 15783 bp, 12 predicted proteins | sample 9134231 | NCBI WGS metagenome assembly JAEEGL01 (sample SAMN16246548, study PRJNA631951) | gut metagenome | biome: gut microbiome; feature: rumen; material: fiber-attached | host: Bos | place: Iran: Karaj | collected 2018-10
GCATCCACGTAGAAATTTGTTCAAAGTGTCATCCATTCTACACAGGCCAGCAGAAAGCTACACAGGCTCGTGGACGTATTGACAAGTTCAACAAGAAGTATGGTATTGACGCAAAGTAGTCTTTTATTTGGACTTTTAAGGGTTGAGATTCGTCTCAGCCCTTTATTTCGTATTTACGGGGTATAACATGAAGTATTCGGGTATAGGTGGACAAGCCGTAATGGAAGGGGTTATGATGCGAAACGGTAATAAATATGCCGTTGCAGTTCGTAAGCCAGACAAGGAGATTGCGGTAGACGTTAAAAATACAAAAGACATAAATGATATTTGGCACAAGATTCCTATTATACGAGGCATGGTTTCTTTTATTGACTCCTTGGTAATAGGACTTAGCACTTTGATGTATTCTGCCAGTTTTTTTGAAGAGGATGAGGATGCGGTAGACAAATCCACACTTTCTCCGGAGGAGCTCAAAAAGGTGGAACGCAAGGAAAAGGCTGAGATGGGTGGCACTTTGGTTCTTTCCTTTGTGTTAGCGCTTGGTATATTCTTTGCATTGCCTTATTTCATAGCACTTGGCTTAAACAAGGTGACTGATTCACAGGCACTGATAGCTTTTGTTGAGGGCCTTATCAGAATTACTATTTTTATAGTTTATATTGTGGCGATTTCTCACATGGAGGACATCAAGCGTACTTTCATGTACCATGGTGCTGAGCACAAATGCATCAACTGCGTAGAGGCAGGCAAAGAACTCACTGTTGAGAATGTCCGCAGCTCCACACGTTTTCACAAACGATGCGGTACCAGCTTTATATTTATTGTTTTTATTATTTCAGTATTTGTATTCATGTTTATCTCTTTCAAGAATACATGGATAAAGCTTGCAGCCAGACTTTTACTTATACCTGTTATTGCGGGAATTTCCTATGAGTTTATTAGACTGGCAGGTCGTTACCAAAATCCAGTGGTTGAGCTATTCTCAAAGCCAGGCCTCTGGCTACAGAGACTCACAGTAATGGAGCCAGATGACGATATGATCGAGGTTGGAATAGCTTCAGTTGAGGCAGTATTTGATTGGAAAGATTTCATTGAAGAGAACAAGGAGTGTTTTTAGAGATGACATTTAAGCAAGCCTTAGAAAAAGGTATTTTATTGCTAGAATCAGAAGATATTGCTGATGCACGTTTAGATGCATGGTATTTACTGTCATATATTACAGGGATATCAAAGGCTCAGTATTTTCTCAAGCAAAATGAGGAAATCGACGAGCTTATTTTGTACAAATATAAGGATGTTCTCCTTAGGAGAGCAGGTCATGAGCCACTGCAGCACATTACTGGCGAGCAGGATTTTATGGGGCTCACATTTTGGGTAAATGAAAATGTTCTCATTCCTCGTCAGGACACAGAGACACTTGTGGAAGAGGCTCTAAAGGTGATCCCATCAGGCAGCCATATTTTGGATTTGTGTACTGGCAGCGGATGTGTTATTCTATCTCTTGTTGCTTTGGGACAGGGACTCTCTGGAATAGGAGTTGATGTTTCGGAGGATGCACTAGCAGTTGCTCGTGAGAATGGTGCGCGCTTAGTTGGACGCAAGGTTGAATTTGTAAATGGTGATTTATGGTCACCAGTCAGTGGCAAATTCAATGCAATAGTTTCTAACCCACCATATATTCCAACGGCGGTTATTGAGGAGCTTACTCCTGAGGTAAAGGATCATGAGCCACGCCTTGCTTTAGATGGCACGGAGGACGGCCTATTTTTCTACAGAGAAATAGCTAGTCACGCGGGAGAATATCTTAATGATGCCGGATGGTTATTAGTTGAAATCGGTTATGACCAAGGCCCAGATGTAGCAGACTTATTTGAGAATGCTGGATTTAAGGATGTAGAGGTCATAAAGGACCTTGCCGGAAATGACAGAGTAGTTAAAGGACATTTATAGGGTCTTTTGATTGATAGATAGTAGTAATTTGAAATTAACATGGAGGTTTTAGCATGTTTGATAGATTAGAAGATTTAGTACTCAGATACGAAGAAGTTATGAACCTTCTTTCTGAGCCTGATGTTGCAAATGATAATGCAAGATTTAGAGCACTTATGAAGGAGCAGTCAGACCTTGCACCTATCGTTGAGGCATACAAGCAGTACGCAGCTCACAAGCAGAACATCGAGGATTCTCTTGCAATGCTTGAGGAAGAGACAGACGAAGAAATGAAGGAGCTTGCGAAGGAAGAGCTCAATGAGTCAAAGGCAGAGGTTGAGAGACTTGAGCAGGAGCTCAAGATTTTACTTCTTCCAAAGGACCCTAATGATGACAAGAACGTTATCGTAGAAATCAGAGCAGGTGCCGGTGGAGAAGAAGCAGCACTTTTCGCAGCAGAGATTTACCGTATGTATGTACACTATGTTGAGTCACGTGGATGGAAGGTTGAGCTTCTTGAAGCAGACGAGACAGGTATCGGTGGAATGAAGAACATCGAGTTCATGGTAAAGGGAACTGGTGCATACTCAATTCTCAAGTATGAGTCAGGTGTACACCGTGTACAGCGTGTACCAGAGACAGAGTCACAGGGACGTATCCAGACATCTACATGTTCAGTAGCTGTTATGCCTGAGGCAGAAGAAGTTGATATCCAAATCGATGAAAAGGATATCCGTATCGACGTTATGCGTGCTTCTGGTAACGGTGGTCAGTGTGTCAACACAACAGACTCAGCTGTACGTCTTACTCACTACCCAACTGGCATCGTAATCTACAGCCAGACAGAGAAGTCACAGCTTCAAAATAAGGAAAAGGCTTTCGCACTTCTTCGTGCAAAGCTCTACGACTTAGAGTTACAGAAGCAGCAGGATGCTGAGGCAGCAGAGCGTCGCTCACAGATTGGTACTGGTGACCGTGCCGAGAAGATTCGTACATACAACTTCCCACAGGGCCGTGTAACAGATCACCGAATCAACCTCACACTCTACAAGCTTGACAAGATTATGGATGGCGATATCCAGGAAATCCTTGATGCACTTATCGCAGCTGACCAGGCTGCAAAGCTTGCAAAGATGAATGAAAAATAATAATGAATGAAATAAAAAGTCCAAGCGTTTGCTTGGACTTTTTTGCATGTAATTATAATAAGTGTGCGCGTAATTCTTCGCCAGATTTCTCTGAGAGGTAAGCTGGTGGGATGTCGAGGATTGTCTTGCAACCCTTTGTGCCCTCAGCGTTCATGCGGTAAGCTGCACGAGCAACTGCGATGAGTACGCTTGTTGTGAATTCTGGGTTTGAATCAAGCTTTAAGCTATATTCGATAATGTGGTTGTGCTCTTTGTTGGCACCTGTTTTGCCGCTGCGGAATACGAAGCCGCCGTGAGCCATGCCACTGTGATTTGTGAGAAGCTCTTCTTCGCTGATGAAGTGAACTGTCGTTTCATAGTCTGCGAATTAGTTTTGCATTTCTTTGATTTCTTTTTCAACGGCAGCTGCGTCAGCACCATCCTCAAGAACTACGAAGCATTCTCTAGTGTGCTTCTGTCTAGTTGTAAGCTCTGGATTTTCTCCATTACGTACTGCTTCGAGAGCTGCTTCTACAGGAATAGTGTACTGTTTTGCATTCTTTACTCCCTTGATTCGGCGGATTGCATCAGAATGTCCCTGTGATACGCCCTTGCCCCAGAATGTGTAGTCATTTCCATCTGGAAGAATTGCGTTTGAGTAAACTCTTGCAAGCGAGAACATTCCTGGATCCCAACCACATGATATAACTGCAACCTTGCCAGCAGCCTGTGCAGATGCATCTACATTTGCAAAATGCTCAGGAATTCTTGCGTGAGTGTCAAAGCTGTCTACTACATTAAAGAGCTTTGCATACTCTGGTGTCTGAGTTGGTAGGTCAGTTGCGCTACCACCACAGAGGATAAGTACATCTATTTTGTCAGTCCATTTTTCTACCTCATTTGTTGAGATAACAGGGATGCCCTCTGTTGCGATTGTCACGCTAGAAGGATCTCTACGTGTGAATACACACACAAGCTCCATGTCAGGAGCAGACTTTACGGCGAGCTCAACACCTCGTCCCAAGTTTCCATAACCTAAGATACCAATTCTAATACTCATTTTTATATCTCCTTTGATTTGGTTATTTTATTTTATATCCATTATTAATTGCACGCAACCTTTATGGTAATTTTTGTTGCTTGCGGTATTCCTTTGGGGTAATCCCAAATTCTTTTTTGAATATTTTATAGAAGTAACTGAAATTATTGTAGCCAACGTCTGCACTGATGTCTGTCACAGGAAGCTCTGTGTGGGAGAGAAGATAAGCAGCGTAGTTTATGCGTTTCTCTTGGAGAAGGTCAGTGTAGGTGCGTCCGGTACGTCGCTTGATAATTCGGCTGATTGTATACAAATCAGTGCCAAGCTCATCACACAAATCAGAAAGCTCACCATCCTGATAGTGCTCCTCAATGAGACTGAGTACCTTCATCATTACCTCATCCTCGAATCGATCGCCACCGATTGTAAGATTCTCCGTATTCTGGAGAAGATGCATAAAGAGAAGTCCAACTGTAGTCTGGGTAAGCAGGCGCTGATTGTCCACTGGATTTAGCAGTGAGTAAATAAGATTCTCCATAAGGTTTTGAATTGGGAGAATGTCGGCAACCTCAAAGTGCAAATAGTCTACGTGGCCGCTGGTACTCTTTAGGCAATCGATGATGAAGTCTCGTATCATGGAATTCTCAGTGCCCAGCATCATTAGTACGTTGTCAAAGAACTGAGGGAGAATCATGATGTTTACTGCAATATCATTCTCACGGGCAGGGAATATTTCCTGAGTAGCATGCTGGTTCATGAGAAGTAGCTCTCCCTGACGGAGGATTACTTCGTTTCCATTTACCTTGTGACGGGTAAAACCTGAGAGCATGTATACCATCTCCACGTAGTTGTGGCTGTGCTTTGGGAAATGTGCAAATCGAGTATGAGGTCTCAAATCGATAAGCTTGCCCTGTTCAAGCAGGAGGGCAGCATCCACCACTGAGGAATTGTTGGTACTATAAATAGAAGTGTTAATTCCTCCGGCCCCCTTTAGCAGAATCTCTTCCTCAGGGGTAATGGGTCTCAATTTTTCTAAAATTTCTTGATTCATAAATTCTCCTATAATAATCACATATTAGTAAATGTGCAATAAAAGACAGTATTAAAATTATTCAATACTAATAATCATGGTACTCCAAAATGCAAATCAGGTCAATAAATTTGCTAATTTAGTAATATATTTGGCAAATAAAGATAGATATACTAAGAATATAAAATAGCGTGAAAAAATAGGGAGGTAACTATGAGCACTTATTACGCAGCAGTAGACATTGGAGCATCTAGCGGACGCCTTATGCTCAGCTCAGTTGAAAATGGAAAGATTGAGCTGGAGGAAGTTCATAGATTCTACAATGGTCTGAAAGAAATGGATGGTCACATGTGTTGGGACACAGAGTATCTATTTGGCGAAATCAAGACAGGTCTCAAGAAATGCAAAGAGCTTGGCAAGATTCCAACAACAATCGGAGTAGATACTTGGGGAGTAGACTTTGTGCTTCTCGATGAGAATGATGAATTGATTGGCCATGCGGTTGGCTACAGAGATGCAAGAAACGAGGGCATGGATAAGGAGGTCTACAAGATTATCCCAGAGCCAGAGCTTTATGCTAGAACAGGTATCCAGAAGGCAATCTTCAACACAATCTATCAGTTGATGGCAGTAAAGAAGCAGAATCCAGAGCAGCTTGAGAAGGCAAAGACACTTCTTATGATGCCTGACTACATGCACTTCTTACTCACTGGCCAAAAGGCTCAGGAGTACACAAATGCTACAACTGGTCAGCTTATCAATCCAGAGACAAAGGATTGGGATTTTGAGTTAATTGAGATGCTTGGATATCCAAAGGATATTTTCCAGAAGGTTTCAGTACCTGGCACAAGCCTTGGATTCTTCAAGCAGGAAATCGTTGATGAGGTTGGATTCAATTGCGAGGTTGTTCTTCCAGCAACTCACGACACAGGCTCAGCAGTGCTTGCAGTTCCTTCAAATGAAAAGAACACACTTTACATTAGCTCAGGAACATGGTCGCTTATGGGCGTTGAGGCTATGAAAGCTGATTGCTCAAAGGAGTCTTATGATTTGAACTTCACAAACGAAGGCGGATACGACTACAGATTCAGATATCTCAAGAATATCATGGGCCTTTGGATGATTCAGAATGTAAAGAAGGAGCTTGAGGACAAGTATTCATTTGCAGAGCTTTGTGAGATGGCAGAGACAAGCAAGTGCGAGTCTATTGTTGATTGCAATGATGATTTGTTCCTTGCACCAGAGTCAATGATGGATGCAGTTGCAAAATTCTGTAAGGATTCTAATCAGGCAGTTCCTGAGACACCAGCAGATTTTGCACGAATTATATATAGAAGCTTGGCTGTTTGCTACAAGAAGACATTGCAGGAAATCGAGTCAGTTCAAAAGGTAAAATACAACACACTATTTGTTGTAGGTGGTGGCTCAAATGCCAAGTATCTCAACGAACTCACAGCAGCTGAGACAGGTCTTACAGTTTCTGCGGGACCAGGCGAGGCAACAGCAATCGGAAACATTATGGTTCAGATGCTTGCAAAGGGAGAATTCAATTCCCTCGAAGAAGCAAGAGCAGCCGTAGCAAAATCATTTAATGTAGTAATGTATAAATAGCTTGTAGTCGACAATCTCTGATATTACTGTAGTCCACATGTAGTGGACGAAAGTAATCATCAGGATTGTTGATGTAACAAGCGAGTGATAAATTAGGAGGATAATAAAATGTTAGTTAATACTAAGGCTAAAGTTGGTGTATTTTCAATTGCTTTAGGAGCGTACCTTCCACAGTTCCCACAGTTGGTTCCAGAATTTGAGGCACAGTACGCAGCATTCAAAAAGACAATGCCAGATACAGTAGAGGTTATCGATGGTGGAATGGTAACTACAAAGGAGCAGGCAATGGAGGCTGGTGACAAGTTCCGCGCAGCAGACGTTGATCTTGTATTCCTTCAGATGCTTACATATGCAACAAGCTACAACATGCTTCCAGCAATCCGCGATTTGGATGTACCAGTTGTACTTGTAAATGTTCAGAAGCTCAAGGCTCCAGATTATGCAAATACAGACATTCCAAAGTGGCTTGGCGAGCTCTATGCTTGCGGTGCTGTTGGCGAGGCTGTTGCTGACTTGGAGAGAGCAGGAAAGCGTCACGCTGTAATCACAGGTGTTGTTGAGGGTGGCGATGAAGTTGTTGCTGCAGAAATAGCTGATTGGTGTAGAGCAGCTCAGGTTCGTCGTAGATTCCGCGACACAAACATCGCACAGATTGGCCGTCCATACCCTGGTATGATGGATCTTTACATTGACGAGACAAATCTTTACAACAGAATGTTCCTTTATACAAAGCAGTTTGACTGGGAGAAGATGTGGGCAATTGCTGACGACATCACAGATGAGGCTGCAATTCGTGCAAAAGCAGAGGACATTATTAATACATTCGATATCGAAGGTGGCGCAACAGTAGAGACAGTTTGGGATATGGCAAAATATGTTGTAGCTTTCGAGCAGTGGGTAAAGGATGAAAAGCTTGGACTAATTGCTTCTCACTATGACGGATTTGCACAGGGCAAGGCTGGAGTTCTTGATTCTATGCTCATTCCTGCATTCTCAATGCTTATCAAGCAGGGCACAGCATGTGCAGTTGAGGGTGATATGAAGGTTGCTATGGCTATGTCTATCTTGAAGACTATTGCAGGTACAGGCCAGCTTTCAGAGATGTACTCAATCGACTTTAACGAGGATATCTGCATCATTGGTCACTCAGGCTCAGGTGATGCTGATATTTCACAGACAAAGAAGCCTACAATGAAAATCGTTCCTGTATTCCACGGCAAGACAGGTGGCGGATACCTTACACAGTTCTATCCACCAGTTGGCGATGTTACATACCTTGCTATCACACAGGACAAGGACGGCAACTTCAAGTTTATCGTAGCTGAAGGCGTAAATGAGGATGGCCCTATCTTTACATTTGGCGATACAAATATGCGTACACGTTTCTCAATCGGAGCACGTGAATTCGTAAATAGATGGAGTGAGGCAGGTCCTACACATCACATGGCAGCAGCTGCAGGCCGCCACATCGACACAATCTTAAAGGTTGCAAAGATTATGAACGTACCTTGCGAAATCGTCTGCAGATAATAATCATCAAGATAACTATTTCTAAAATTCCTTTATAAAAACAATTCAAGCTAAAGGCTCACCTTCGGGTGGGCCTTTAGTGATTTTGTATATCTGTTTATAAAATTCTGAAAACGTTACAGATTAATAGTAAATAATAAAAATAATTATTGACATAACGAAAATGAGGGAATAAAATGGTGACAGTTTTGAGGTTATTTTTATTTTACGGAGGAATTTCATGAAAAAGAAATCAGTATTAGCTTTATTATTTGCAATTGGTATGACAGCAGGTGTTGCTACAACTTCAGTTACAGCTGAGGCAGCTGAGTTTACACAGGCTGAGAGTGCAGATCAGGTTGTTTATGGTACATTATCTGCAGAGGATATTGAATTACTTAGAGGAATGTTTGATTATGAGTATTACAAGGCTCAGAACCCTGATTTAGTTCAGGTTATTGGTGATTACGAACCAGGTTTGTTTGCTCATTTTTATTTATGCGGTATTTTTGAGGGAAGAACATGTAATGCAAACTTTGACCCAGCTGCTTATGCATCAGCTTATTCTGATGTAAAAGATGCATGTGGTTCAGATATCATGGCTTACTACAAGCACTACCTTACAGTAGGTGCTGCAGAGGGAAGAAACCTCACAACTATTGAGTTATGCGCAAATGAAGGTATTACAGTTACAAGTCTTGTAAATGAGGATGTAAAGGTTTCACCAAAGGCATTCTATTTGGGCCAGGTTCTTGGTACACATGATTACAAGGCAGTAGAAGCTGCAATAAATTCAGTATCTTACAGTGCACCAGGTGGAAGCGCAGTAGTTACAACTTCTACAGGTACATATGTAATCACAAATGGCAATGTAGGTGATCCAGCTGTATTTGGAGAAGCTAAGGCTATTACAGATGCATCACCAATCGCTACTTTAACTGTTGGTGACCAGCCAGGTGGTACAAGAGATTGCATGTTTACACTTTTTGTTTATAAGTGCGATGGTGAATATGCTGCATATGCTACAGAGCCTACAAATTGTGGTAGCAATAACTATGGTTTTGATACAGGTATTTCAGAAAAGACTCCAGTATTTACAACTAAGGATTTCGTTGGTAGCGCAAACGATGCTGATTATGAGCGCGTTGGCGAGTATCAAGTATGGAGCAATTATTTAGAGTTGTACTATACAGGATTTAATGGAGATTACACAGAATTTATCGGACAGCCAGCTCTTGTAGGAACTGGTGAAGATGTTGATGAAAGCTGCGCTCAGTTTAGAATTCAGGAATCTGTAACTAGCGAAGTTGAGGCTGTTACAGATAGTGGATACAGATATACTTATACATCTCAAACCTTGGAAGATGCTGATAGCATTGTATCAACAGATAAATACGAGTATGGTTATGATATTGAAGGCGTGTATGCAGATGCTCAGGGCAATATTAGACCTTTCGAGAGCGACGAGGAAAGAGCTGAATTGCTCGAGGAATATCACTATACAGGAGAATATCCAGTAAGTGACACTCGTTATGCTGACGAAGGCGTTGAGAATGGAACAGAGTACGCTGTTGGTGGACAGTTCGTTGAGAACGAAGACGGTACTGTAGATCTTCAGATTGCTATTTCTAACGATGAGTCTGAGTTCGGAATGGTTGCAACTTTTGAGGATATAGATAATGTTGCAGCTGATGAGGATGCAGAATAATTAAATAAGTTACAATAGCGTATATGCAGAGAGCTCTTGGCTTTACCAAGGGCTCTTTTTAAATTGGATTATACATGCGGTATGTGTATAAAATATTTGAGGTGCGTTATGTTTACCATGATATTTAGAGAACTAGAGAATCCCAGGGTAAAAATGAACATATTCAAGGGAAAAATACCATGATATATAAAGACTCACAGATATCCGGGGTAATATTCGCCAAAAATGCGAAAAATCCGAGAAAAAATGGCGAAAAATACGCCGATAAGTGAATACTATACAAAATCCCGGGGTAAACAGCGCTTGTCCAGGCTATATGCTTAGGCTGACGGCAACGGAATTTTGATTAATTCAATCTTTTCACACAACAATCACTTACACGTCAGCCACAATTAATATTCATGTACTAGAGTATCTCCGATTAGGATTTATTCCAATACTACAGAAAAGGAGAATAGTACTTATGATTACTGTAGAACATTTGTCAAAGCGGTATGGCGATGTGCTGGCGGTAGATGATTTGTCCTTCACGATTGAAGATGGACATATTTATGGTTTCCTTGGACCAAATGGTGCAGGTAAATCAACAACACTTAATATTATTGCCGGCTGTCTTGCTGCAACTAACGGGGAAATAACAATCGATGGTCATGATATTTATGAAGATGAGAAGGAGGCAAAGAAGCTAATCGGTTATTTGCCAGAGATGCCTCCGCTTTATATGGACCAGACACCTAGAGAATATTTGGCATTCGTAGCCGAGGCAAAGGGAATTGCCAAGGCAGAGCGCAATGCTGAAATTGATAGGGTTATAGAAGAAACACATATTCAAGAGATGCAAAATCGTTTGATAAAGCATCTTTCAAAGGGTTACAAGCAGAGAGTAGGAATTGCTCAGGCATTGCTTGGAAATCCTTCTGTAATTATCTTAGACGAGCCAACTGTCGGTTTGGATCCTATGCAAATAATTGAAATACGAGATTTGATTGCAGAGCTTGGAAAGAAGCACACTGTAATCTTAAGCTCTCATGTGCTTCCGGAAATTCAGGCAATTTGCGAGAAGGTTCTTATCATATATAAAGGAAAGCTTGTGGCTTTTGATAATATCGAGAACCTTGGAAAGACATTCTCAAGTAGCACACAGATAGAGCTTGTGTCTACTGGCAATATTCAGGATACTAGCGCAGTTTTGACAGCCATTGAAGAAGTGGAGCGATTCGAGGGCAAGGAGACAGAGGATGGCTACACAAGCTTCACAGTGTTCGCCAGCGAATCAAATCCATTTGCTACCTGCAAAAAGATATTTGATGGCTTTGTTGCCGGCAAAATTTCTCTTGTTAAATTAAATCCAATTCAGACTAGTCTTGAGAGCATTTTCATTGAGCTTACATCTAAGGAGCAGGAAAATGCCATGGCAGAGAATCTAGAAGAGAATCTAGAGGAAAATCTCGACGAAGACCAGTTTGAGTCGGAGTTTGATGATGAAATAGAACAGGAGGAGCAGTAATGGTTGCAGTATTAAAACATGAATTATCTCTTTATTATCACAGCCTTACAGGCTATGTGTTCGGCGCCTTCCTATTGGCCTTTACCGGAATTGGAGCCCTAATTTACAACATAAATGCTTCTATAGCAAATTTTGAGTACGTTTTGAGCTTCATTCAGATTGTATTTGTAATCATCGTACCAATTCTCACAATGAGAATTATTTCAGATGAGAAGCGCCAGCGTACAGACCAGCTTCTTTATTCATTACCTATCAGTACAACTGATATTGTAGTGGGCAAATTCCTTGCGTTACTTGTTGTGTTTATTATTCCAATGGTAATCGTATGCCTTTATCCACTTCTTTTTGCAAGATATGGAGAAGTTTATTTGCCAACAAGCTACGGTTCAATCTTTGCCTTCGTGTTTCTTGGCCTTTCTCTTATTAGTATAGGTATGTTTATTTCATCCCTTACAGAATCTCAGGGAATGGCAGCTGGAATAAGCGTTGCTGTAATGCTGTTTAATTATTACTGCACAACACTTGCAGATGCAGTATCAACATCAGCCCTTGGAACACTTATCGTTGTACTTATTCTTATGGTAATCCTTGGCCTGATAATCCGCTTTATGACAAAGTCAGATGTCTTGGGCTATGGCTTTATCGGAATTAGTTGCCTGTTGTCGATTGCAGTATATGCAATCAAGCCAGAGACCTTGGAGGATATACTTCCAAAGGTAATGAATCAGATTTCACTATTTGAGAGATTCACTCTTTTCTATAATGGTGTATTTGATTTGACAGCAATTATTTATTACATAAGCGTGATAGTGTTCTTCCTATTCTTATGTGTTCAATCATTGGAGAAGAGGAGGTATGACGGCTAATGAAACTTAAAAAAATTGATTTGAAAAAAATCTTGGAAAAGAACAGAGCAGAGATTAATACAAAGACTGCAAAAATTGGCGGATATAGCTTTGTAATGTCGGTGATAGTTCTTGCTATCGTAATTGCGGTAAACGTATTTGTTTCTTATTTGCCAACAACTTTGACACAGTTTGATATTTCAGAATCCAGATTATATTCCCTTACATCTTCAAGTAAGGCGGTTGTAGGAAATCTAGAAGAGGACACAACAATCTACTGGATTTGCCAGTCAGGACAGGAGTCCACTGTAATAGAAAAGCTTCTTGATGTGTACGATGCCCTTTCTGACAACCTGACAGTTGAGAAGAAGGACCCAGATATCTATCCTACATTTGCGCAGGAATATACATCAGAAACAGTAACAAACAATTCATTGATTGTAGTTTCAGGTGAGAAGAGCAGATACATCAGCTACGAGTCAATGTATGAAGTGGACACAACCAGCTACTACACAACAGGCTCGGTTTCACAGTCCTTCAATGGAGAAAGTTTAATCACGACAGCAATTGATTATGTTACATCTGAAGAATTACCACAGGTGTACATTCTCACAGGACACGGCGAGGCGGATTTGACAACAGCCATAACATCTGCCCTTGAGAGTGCAAATATGGAAACTACAGAATTCTCGCTTTTGAATGAGGATGAGATTTCTGAGGATGCAGATTTGATTTTGATAAATTCTCCAACAAGCGATTTGTCGGAGGAGGAGCTTGAAATTCTTGAGGAGTATATTGACGGTGGTGGACATGTGCTTGTACTTTCCGGCCCAGCTCAGGATGAGGAGCTTACAAACTTTAACGCATTACTTGCATATGTTGGCGTTTCAAAGACAGAGGGCGTGGTAATTGATACAAACCGCGAGAACTATGCCTTTGATTATCCATATTTCTTGATTCCTACTATAGAATCATCAGATATTACAGATGCACTCATTGACGAGAATAGCTATGTAATTATGCCAATTGCAGCAGGACTTACAATTGAGAATTCAGCAGGCGCCTATACAGTTACATCTCTTCTTGATAGCTCTACTGATTCTTATTCGAAGACAGCAGGCTATGCACTTACTACATATGATAAGGAAGATGGGGACGTGGATGGCCCATTCTCACTTGCAATTGCAGCAGAGAATTCTTTAGACGGTTCGTTGGTGTGGATTGCATCAGACTACTTGATGGATGACCAGTACAATTCATATTCATCAGGAGCCAACTCAGACTTCTTCATGAATGCAGTTTCATGGAAGATGACTGACACTGAGAGTCTTTCTATCAGATCAAAGTCACTGGATTATAATTACCTAACTATTAGCGCATCAGCAGCTACTCTTATAAAGATAATCATGATTGGTGTAATCCCAATCGGATACTTACTCTATGGAATCGATGAGGTGGTTCGCAGACGTAAGGGTAGCCTGAACTAGGGAGGACAATATGAAAAGAACAAAAACATTGTTGATTCTCTGCGTAATTCTGGTGATAGCCATTGTAGCTATTTTTATTGAGAAGGCAGTGAAGCAGCATATTGATACAGTAAATATTATTGACGAGGAAGTTTTCTCCATAAGTGAAGATGACATTACAAAGGTTGATATTGTCTATGGAGAAGATGAAGTGACACTGGAGAATGCAGATGATACGTGGACTTATTCAAAGGATGAAGAATTTCCAGTGGACCAGGATTATGTGGCTGATTTACTTACTAATTTTGATTCAGTCCATGCTAGCTTTATCATTGATGATGTGGAAGATTATGGCCAGTATGGGTTAGATGACCCAGAGGCAACAATAACATTCACAACTGCTGATGGAGAAAGTGTAATTACATTTGGAACATTCTCGACAATCGATGAGAAGAGATACATTTGTGTGGACGGCGGCAGCGTATATCTAATCGACGAGGATATTCTTGCATACGTGTCTGCAACAATTGAGGACTATTTGCTTAGGGATTCAGTTTACGACTATTCTCAGTTAACTGCACTTACGGTTTCTGGAGAAGGCTCAGTTCAGGTTGAGTATGACCCTGACGGCCAGTACACCTACACAGATGAATACAACTATTATGAGGTTTCAGGGGACGAGCATTTGGCATTGTCAGACGACAAGGTTGAAAGCTACTTGAGTGACCTTACGTCATTGGATCTAAGTGAGTATGAGACATACAAGGCTACAGAGGATGATTTGGCTGAGTATGGACTTGATGCTCCGACTCTCACAATTGTCATCACTGGAGAAGTTCCAGCTGATGATGCCGACGAATCTGGGGAGGATTCAGTTGAGTCAAAGAGCCAGACTATTTATTTGAGCAAGGAAGAGGATGCTGAGTACGCATATCTTTATTTCGAAGGCTCAACTATCGTATATGCGATAATGTCACAGGATTACGATGAGCTTGCAGAGGCTAGCTATGAGACATTGCGACCTGATGAGATAGTTGCTATTGATTGGACAAATGTTTCTCAGGTATCGACAACAATTGATGACGAGACAAACATAATAGAAGTAGTGTACGACGAGGATGATGGAAATACCTATTTATTATATGAGGAGGAGCTCAGCTTTGTTACAGTTACTTCAAAACTTGATGGCCTTACACTTTCAGAGGTTGGCGACGACTATGAAAAGGGCACACAGGAGCTTGCAGTTTCAATTACATTAAATGATGAGGACGCAACAGTAGTAGATGTAGTTTTCTATCAATATGATGGAGACTCATGTGTTGTTAGCGTAGATGGAAAAATCGTAGGACTTTGTTCACGTTCTTCAATGTCTACACTTCGAGAAGAAATCACCAGCTCTATATTAAATGCTGGAAAAGAAGTGGAAGATGAAGAGGATGTAGAAGAGGACTATGAGTGGTAATTTCTCTATAGTTTTTGCGCTGTAAAAGTGATAGTATTTTCTCGGAAAATTAAATCTAATTTTAGTGAAAAATTTATTGCACTAAAGTGTTAAATAATGTAAAATCGGTTTTAGGTTGCGCGGCAAGGACAAATGTCCGCGTGTACTGAACGGTTTTACTGAAAGGAGAATATAAAAAAATGAATTTTAAAAGCAGTTATTTACAGCGCGTTTACGATGGCCTTGAGTCAAGAAACGCAGAGCAGAAGGAATTCCTTCAGGCAGTTAGCGAGGTTTTAGAGTCTTTAGAGCCAGTTGTTGCTGCTAATCCAAAGCTTGAGGAGCTTGGTGTTATCGAGCGTATCGTTGAGCCAGAGCGTATCATCCAGTTTAGAGTTTCATGGGTAGATGATCAGGGCAAAGTTCAGGTAAACCGTGGCTATAGAGTTCAGTTCAACTCAGCTATTGGACCTTACAAGGGAGGTCTTAGACTTCACCCTTCAGTAAATCTTTCAGTTATCAAGTTCTTAGGTTTCGAGCAGATTTTCAAGAACTCACTTACAACACTTCC
>JAEEGL014930876.1_pt1 | contig 15783 bp, 16 predicted proteins | sample 9134231 | NCBI WGS metagenome assembly JAEEGL01 (sample SAMN16246548, study PRJNA631951) | gut metagenome | biome: gut microbiome; feature: rumen; material: fiber-attached | host: Bos | place: Iran: Karaj | collected 2018-10
ATTATCCATCAAAAGATAATAAAGGTAACAATCCAATCCGCGTTTTGCCGCAATGGACGAGTTTTGCGTTTTCAAGGCTCCGGCAGCTGCATTACGGCAATTTGCAAGCAGCGGTTCACCGATTTCTGTGCGCTCCTGATTGAGTTTTTCAAATGAGGAATGAGGCATAAGAATCTCACCGCGAATCTCAAATTCCTTAGGATAACCCTCAGAATAAAGCTTCAAAGGTACTGATTTTATGGTTTTTACGTTAGAGGTTACATCGTCGCCCTTTTGTCCGTCACCACGGGTTAAAGCCCTTACCAAACGTCCGTTTTCGTAAGTCAAAGAAATACTCGTACCGTCAAATTTCAACTCACAAACATACTCAAAATCCTCACCAGAAGGCAAAAGCTTGCGTATTCTCGCATCAAAATCACGGATTTCTCCCTCATTGTAAGTGTTTGCAAGCGAGAGCATTGAATATTTATGCTTAACCTGTTTGAACTCCTGATTTTCGTCGCTGCCGACACGCTGCGTAGGCGATGCCGAATCAAAAAACTCGGGATTTTCAGTCTCAAGTTTTTCAAGCTCCTTTAATTTCATATCGTACTCATAGTCAGAGATTTTAGGACTATTAAGCACATAATATTCATAATTGCAGCGATTGAGAAAATCCCGCAAATCAGATATTTTTTTTTCAATAGTTTTTTTGTCCATACCGATTTTTGTTTTAATTTTTTTTGCGCTATTTTTTCAGAGAGTTCCCCAATATTTTCTCAAAAACCATTCCGCTGAAAAAAGCAACAAAATTATGAAAAACAATATTTTCTTGCTCATTAACGAAGACGTAGTTATATCGTTGTAAACCACAGGTTTAATAGCGCTATTCTGCATTAAATCATCAACTAAGGATGAAAAATTTTCCGAAAAATAACTCTTGCCAGAAGTTGAAGAAGAAATCTTTTGCATAACCGAAAAATCAGCCGTTAAATTTTCGGCCTCGGTTTTTATTTCTTTAATAGTAAACGAACCCGTTTTGACTAAAGAGGCACTGCCGTTTGAAACCGCAACTGCCTTATAATCATAAACTCCGGGAAGCAAATTATCAATTCTCAAATAATAACCCGAACCCGTATTTTCAAATTTATAATCACTCTTAACACCCTCTTGTGAAACTATTTCCATCGTTATATTTCCATCAGAAATAGGCTCAAAAGCTTTGTCAAAAAGTTTAGCATTAAAATAAACCGGCTCGTTTTCCGAAAAAATTTTCTTCGCCGAAAGCGAAAACATTTCTCTGTCGCTGCGTTTCAACAAAAACTGCGATAATCTCGTTACAAACAAATCGAATTTTTCATGATTCAAAAAACGACGGTAACTATCTATCCTCCAACGCCATAACCCCTCTCCCGCTATTACAGCGGATTTCGTTTTGCCCGGCTCTGAAACAACAATCAACGGTTTTGACGTATTAACGCCCCTAATTGTTTGATATGCAAAGGCTTGCGCTCTCGGCAAAAGTTTGTATTCACCGAAAGCACATGAAAGCGGAGGCGAGGATTTCAACAACCCCTCAACACCGTTTTCAAATGTCAAAACCGAAAAACCTGAATTTTCCATAAACAAGGCGTCATCAAAATTATTTCCGTTTTTAACGATTTCAAGGCAAGAATTGACCTGAGAAAACTTCTGATAATCAGTCTGATGTCCCAAAACAAAAAGCGTCGGGATATTTTTGGATTTTATCTCCTCAAAAATACGCTCAGTATTGAATCCAAGGGAAGGAAGTTGAAACAAAATCACAAGGTCGTATGTCGATATTTTTTTGTTAAAATCCTCAACCATAGCGACTTCCAAATCATAACTCAAGTTTTGCGACAAAGCGTTTCTAAGTGCTGCGACATCAGGGTGCGGCATAGCAGAAAGCAACAAAACTTTATATTTATCGTCAATAACCTCAATTATAATTTCACGACTATTATTGACCTCAGTAATCTCTCCCTCAAGCGATTTCAAATGAATCTCATATTTTTGAAGCCCCTTTTTCGAGGCTTTTAACGTCGTGGAAACTTCCGTAGAAAAACCATCCGATTTTATTTGAACGGGCGTTTCAAAAACTTTTTTACCATCGTGAAATATCTGACAAACAGTCTGTTTATCTTTCAACATCTTGGCATTGACTGAAATCTCCAAAGGAAACTCGTTGTCAAGAAAAGCTGTTTCGTTGTAACGGACTTTTGAAATGCTTAAATCTTTGTAAGAAGTTGTATCTCCGAGTGTTACGGTAAAAATTTTCTGTCCCGAAGAAGATGCTGCATAAACAGGATTCTGTCCTTTGTTGGAAATTCCGTCCGAAAGAAGAACGACAGCTCCCGAATTAGTATTGTAAAGCACTGATTTCAAACCGTCAAACATATTTGAAAAATCCGTATATTTTTCGTCAAATTTAAAATCCTCAGCCCCTAAAGCCTGCGATAAATTTTCGCCAAATTTGAAATACTTGACGTTATATTTTTCTTCTAATTTTTGTTTTGCGGCAAAAAATTCCGATTGTAAAAATTTTTGCGGCTCGTCCTTAAAACGCAAAAGCATAGATTCCGAATTATCGGCAACCATGGCAAGAATAGGTTTTTCAACACGTTTTGAAGTCGTTTTAACAAAAATATTCAACAACAAAAGCCCCGTCAAAAACAACGCAAAAAACCTTAACCCTGATAAAATATAAATTTTAAACGGCTGAAATTCAGTGAGTTTTTTGTTTTTATAATAAGAAACGGCTGTTAAAACCGCAGCCGTTAAAAAACATGGAATAAAAAAATACCACGGATAATCCGATACAACAGTACTTATCATTATTTTAAAATTTCTTTGTAAATGTCGTAATACTGTTGAAGGCGTTTTTCGTATGCCTCAGGAGCGGTAAGTCCGTTGTATTCTTTTGCAAACGAAAGGAAATCACCCGTCAAAAGGTACTGAACCCTCGTACTCTTTGCAGTACAGAAATCAAATAATGCCATTATATGATAACGGATGTCTTTTGAAAATGCCTCAAACATATCTTTTACTGACGAATAGCCTATACTTTTATAATTGAAACCCATCACTTGCGGTGCACCCATACTAATAGAATAAAGCGCATTTGTCTCCGACAACGAACGGGCAATTTCAAGAGATTCCCATTCCGTAGCCTGACCGTTGTGCGAGGTTTTCCAATCGTCAGATTTTTTAGCACGGTACTGATGACCATTACGGCGGTTTTTAGCATCAAAAGTAAAATGTTCGTCGTATTTTTTCTTGTCTTCATCGGATTTTGCACCGAAATATGTATAGAATACGTGATTTTCAAAACGGATAATCATTTTGCCGTCAGAGGAGAATCCGCTGCCGCCGCTTTCAACGCAAATCACTGCTAAAGCTATTTCTACATCAATGCCTAACTCCTTACTAATCACGGAAATAAGGTTGCCGTAATTATTCCATGTTTTAACTGCAATCTTGCCGTATTTGTCCAAACCCGCATCCGAAAGAAGCTTTTTAGGAGCCAAAGCTACTGTTGCCAAATCCTTGCGGGAATTGAAAAATGTTCTTGTATCGGTATTTTTTGAAGTGTCAGTTTTAGTGTCTTTTTTATTAGTATCGCCGCCCGAAATCGTCTTGCCGTCAGTCAAAAGCGAAACATAATCGGCATTAACGAAGCCTTTTTGTCCGTTAAAATCAATGCCATACCACCCGCTATGTTTTGAAAGAACTATAAAAATACTTCCCTTTTTTACTTTTCCCAAAACAGTACTATCGGTAGAATAAAACGACCTGACATTCAAGACGTTAGCATTAACAACGAGTTTTTCGATTTCTTCTTTGATCTGGATATATTCCCTCATGCAGTAAGCCTGACCTAACTGCGTTGAAATTTTGTACCATTTATCCTCTGTATTCATAACGGTTACAACGGTATTTTTCTTGAGTTGATACAAAACTTTAGCCTTAGCGGAAGGTTTTTTGCGGGCGTTCAGAATACTTGCCGTTACCATTCCCTTTTTATATTTCGTAACGTCTTCCGTTTTTGTCTTAGAGCCGAAAAGCCATGAAAAAAATCCCATAATCTTAAAAAAAAATTGACAATTGACAATTGATAATTGATAAAAAAACGAAAACTAATAATTGATAATCAACAATTGAAAATTGGCAATTAAAAAAACTCATAATTGTCAATTTTCAATTGTCAATTAACTACATATTCATACCGCTGTCAATTTGGATTACCTGACCGGTAACGTATGACGACATATCACTTGCTAAGAATGTTGCAACCTCAGCAATGTCTTCAGGTGTACCGCCACGACGCAACGGAATTTTTTTCTTCCATTCTTCTCTAACTTTTTCAGGAAGAGCTGCCGTCATAGCCGTTTCAATAAAGCCTGGAGCAATAGCGTTAGCACGAATACCTTTAGGTCCCATTTCCTGTGCAACTGATTTTGCAAGAGCAATCAAACCAGCTTTTGAAGATGCGTAGTTTGCTTGACCAGCATTACCATGAACGCCAACAACACTCGCCATATTAATAATAGCACCTTTTCTTTGTTTCATCATCTGAGGCAAAGAAGCATGGATAAAGTTGAAAGCCGATTTCAAATTAACATTAATAACCGCATCCCACTGAGCCTCTGACATTCTGAGCATCAAGCCGTCTTTTGTAATACCAGCGTTGTTAACCAAAACGTCTAAAGTACCAAAATCTTCAATTATCTGATTAACAACTTGTTCTGTCTGTTGAAAATCAGCAGCGTTAGAAGCGTATGCCTTAACTTTAACTCCTAAAGCCTCAATTTCTTTTTTTGTATTTTCGGCATCTTCGTTGATTGCCAAATCCGTGAAAGCAATGTTTGCGCCTTCTTGAGCAAATTTCAAAGCAATGGCTTTGCCTATGCCGCGTGCTGCACCCGTGATGACAGCCGTTTTACCTTTTAATAAATCCATTTTTATAATATGTTTAAAACTTGTTCCTTAATTTTTTCTAATTCGTCCTTCATCATCACTACAAGTTTCTGAATTTCAGCATCATTAGCCTTAGAACCTAAAGTGTTGATTTCACGACCCATTTCTTGAGCAATAAAACCCAATTTTTTACCCGTAGAATCCTCAGAATCAATAGTTTCTACAAAATATTTGCAGTGATTTCTAAGTCTTACTTTTTCCTCTGTAATATCAAGTTTTTCGATATAATAAATAAGTTCTTGTTCAAGACGATTTTTATCAACCTCAATAGTAGTTTTCAACTCCTCAAATCTTTGAAGAATCCTCTCTTTGATAATGTTAATACGGTTTTTCTCCAAAGGTTCTACCTTGTCTAAATAACTGAGTATCAAATTAACACGTTTCAAAAAGTCATCTCTCAAAGTTTTACCTTCTTGAATACGGAATTTATCTAATTCGTCGATAGCCGTGTTAATCATTCCTGAAATCTTCTGCCACTCTTCCTCACTTGTTTTTTCGGGTTCAAGCCTCTGGACATCAGGAACTCTTAAAAGCGATGTTAAAATCATATTCTTATCCGGCTCTACACCAAGCGAATTAGAAATAGAAACCACTTTATTATAATATGCTTTCAAAAGCGGTTCGTTGATTTTAACAATCTCGTCAGAGACATCGTCAATTGTAAAAGTCAAAGAAAAATCCACTTTTCCCCTCTCCATTCTTGAAGATATTAACGAGCGGATTTCCAATTCCTTATCCTTATAATTAGACGGCAATTTAGTACTTAAATCAAGTGTTTTGCCGTTCAACGAGCGGATTTCTGTTTCAAAATTTTTACCGTTAAGACAAAGTGTTGCTTTGCCGTAACCGGTCATTGATTTCATCATTTTCTTTCTAAAACAATTAAATTTTTAAACACCCCAAGTCTCTGGACTTTTTCTCCAATCAAGAATCGTCTGCAACTGCTCCTGACGGATATAACCCGTTTGCAAGGCTAATTCTACTAACGCATTATAATTACTTAAAGTCTGAAGTTTGCAATCTGCCTCTTTGAACGCATTTTCTGCAACGGGAAAACCGTATGTGAAAATCGCAAGCATACCCTTAACATCACATTCCAAATTACGTAACGCACTGACAGCCTTCAAACTGCTCATTCCTGTTGAAACCAAATCTTCAATCACAACGGTTTTTTGTCCCTTAGAACAAACTCCCTCAACTATGTTTTCAAGACCGTGGGTTTTGTTGGAACTTCTGACATAAACAAAAGGCAACCCCAAATAGTCAGCAACCAAGGCACCAACGGCAATAGCTCCCGTTGCAACGCCTGCAATTAATTCTGTATCAGGGTATTGTGTTTTGATAATATCAGCAAAACATTTCTTTAAGAAACTTCTTACTTCAGGGTAAGAAAGTGTTTTGCGGTTGTCGGTGTAAATCGGAGATTTCCAACCCGAGGCCCATGTAAAAGGGTTTTCAGGCTGCAATTTAACTGCATTAATGTCAAGCAGGAATTTTGCAACCTGCTTTTGAGTATCTAAATTTTCCATTGAGAATCTGTAAAAAATTATTTTGTCGCAAATATATAAAACTTTTTTCAGAATGAAATATTTTTTCGGAATTTTTAAATTTTCCACAAAAAAATTTCTTAATAACAATTATTATCACTAAATTTACAAACGAAAATTTGTGTGAAAAACGGATTGGTTCAATACCGCAAGAAAAGCTCGTTAAGTATTTAGACGACAACAAATTGCGCAAAAACGCCGGAATATTTTATTAACTGAAAAATTTTAAAAAAAATAAAAAATACAAAAAAATGAAAATAGACGTATTATTAGGTCTTCAATGGGGCGATGAAGGAAAAGGCAAAATCGTCGATGTACTCGCTCCGAAATACAATATCGTAACAAGGTTTCAAGGCGGTCCTAACGCCGGTCATACCTTGAAATTCAATGGTAAAAAATTCGTTCTCCACACCATTCCTTCCGGAATTTTTACAAACGGTGCAATCAATGTAATCGGTAACGGTGTGGTTTTGGATCCGGGTATTTTCAAAAGCGAAATCGATGTTATCGCAAAAGAAAACCCCGAAATTAAAAACTGCCTCAAAATCGCAAAACGTGCAAACCTAATCCTGCCGACACACAGAATTTTGGACGCCGCTAACGAGGCCGCAAAAGGTAAATCTAAAATCGGAAGTACCCTCAAAGGTATCGGTCCGACATACACCGATAAAATTTCAAGAAACGGTTTAAGAGTCGGCGACATTTTGTTGCCAGGTTTCAAAGAAAAATTCGATAAACTCACTGCCCGCCATTTGAAAGAAATTGACAATTTAGGTTTCAAAGATTTTTCTTTGGAAGAATTCACCAAAGGTTGGTTTGAAGGAATAGAATGTTTGAAACAATTTGAATTCGTTGATTCAGAAATGTTTATAAACGAAAAATTGGACGAAAACTTATCTGTTTTGGCAGAAGGCGCACAAGGAACAATGCTTGACATTGATTTCGGAACATATCCTTTCGTAACAAGTTCTAACACAATTTGTGCCGGTGCTTGTACGGGTATGGGCGTTGCTCCTCAAAAAATCGGTGAAGTTTACGGTATTTTCAAAGCATACTGCACACGTGTCGGCGCAGGTCCTTTCCCGACCGAACTTTTTGACGAAACGGGTGAAAAACTCCGCACCGCAGGTGGCGAATTCGGAGCAACAACAGGACGTCCGCGCAGAACAGGATGGCTCGACCTCGTTGAACTTAAATACTCTTGTATGATTAACGGTGTTACACAACTTATTGTTACAAAGAGCGATGTAATGAACGACTTCGATACGATTAAAGCTTGCGTTGCTTACAACATCAACGGAAAAGAAACATTAGCAATGCCTTTTGACGTAGAAGAAGATGTTAAACCTATTTACAAAGAGTTCAAAGGCTGGAAAACAAACATTTCAAACGCGAAATCAGAAAAAGAACTTCCAACCGAATTAGTTGATTATCTTGCATTTATCGCTAATTTTGTAAAAGTTCCAATCAAAATGATTTCTGTCGGTCCCGATAGAAACGCAACTATTATCAGATAATTTTTTTGCAGGGGCGGGGATTTTTTTCCGCCCTTACATTTTTTTCAATATATGGACACATTATTTTCACTGAAACATTTTATTTGTTCCGGATATTATAACGGACACAGGGTTCATTCCCCAAATATTTTTCATTTTTTCAAATACGTAATTTTCCCTAAAGAAAAATTTGATTATTCTTTAGCTGAAAACACTTTAAATGAGTATAAAGCCTCAAAAGAAATTTTACATACCCTATCAATCGGTGCAAAAGGCGACGGCAAAACCATAAAAGAAGAAAAAGTTTCTAAAATTGCCGTAAAAAGTTCGTCTTTCGGAAAATACGGACGGCTTTTGCAAAGAATGAGCACGTATCTAAAACCTAAAAAAATACTCGAACTCGGAACCTCAATTGGCATCGGAACGATTTATTTATCAAGCGGTTGCAAAGACTCATCCGTTATAACAGTTGAAGCTTCAAAAGAAACTTCTGAGTTTGCCGCAAAAAATTTCAAAAAATTAGGACTCAACAATATTGAGTGCATTAACGATAATTTCGATAATGCTTTGGAAGATATTTTAACAAAAAATCCTGACATCGAATTAATTTTCGTTGACGGAAATCATACTTACGCCGCCACCAAAAAGTATTTTGAAATCATAAAAAAACACGCCGGCAAAAATACAATTGCGGTTTTTGACGATATTAACTGGTCAAAAGAAATGTCAAAAGCATGGAAAGAAATTATGCAATCCAATTCTAAATCAGTCGCAATAGAAATGCTCAGAATGGGTATCATATTTTTTAACAAGGATTTAACACAAAAAAATTACTGTACACGTTATTAAAAACCAAGAAAGTTTCATAAATTTGCAGCCGAAAACTTAATTATTTTTTGATGAAGGCACTTTTAACAATCATTATTATAACTATTGCGTTTTCAACCAATTACGCTCAATACAATATGCTCGGTGAAAATTACGGACATATTTGGGGAAAATTTAACGAAGACCCCGAATTTACCGTAAAAATTGACACCGTAAATAATACGACCATTGTTTTAACTTGCAAAACATCAGTCGGTTACCCGTATTATAAATACGAAATTGACATCGAAAACAACGAGTGTATTTCGTTCGGTTTAGTAAGCAAAGACAGACAAGTTTTTGAAACTTATATTGATATGCTTTCAAAAATCGGAGATCTCGTTGAAAATGACTTGTCCAAACACTCTTTTACGTATAAAGTCCGCTCTAAAGAAAACGAAATGCTATTTTACACATTCAAACAGCCTTTCAGATGCGATGAAGCACTTTCAAGACGAAATATTTTTTACGTATTAGTTACAAAAGACAAAACCGAATAAAAAAATTATTTCAGTTTTGAAGCGGTAAACAAAGTTGAATAATCGTCTGAGGATTTGTAAAAAACGGTTTCGCTCGTAACAGAATCAAAACCGGCTTTTTCAAGCATTAATTTTAATTCGTTGTTTCCGTACCAATGGTTTCTGACAACGTCAAAACGCACGGATACTAATTCGCCGTTACAAAAAACCTCATATTTCAGATGTGTTGTTCTGACTTGAGATGCAAAGTCAAAATCGTCGAAATAAGAAAATACAAAATCCTCTCCGGTTTTTGCATCGTAATAAGTCCGACTGATTTTCCAACATTTATCATTGTGTTTTTCAATAGCTTTCCATGGCACGAAGACATCCAAAACCAACGTTCCACCATTTTCCAAAGCCGAAAAAAACAAATCCAAACAATGTTTCGCTTTTTCAATATCGGCTATAATACAAAACGTTCCATGAGGTATAAAAATCGCATTGTATTTGTTCGGCAAAATAACGTCCGAAAAATCGGCATTAAAAAGTTGTGCTTCTTTGCCGATAGCGTTAAGTCTTTCGCTACAAATACTCAGTTGCTCTTTTGAGGCCTCCAAACCGTCACAATAAACCCCTAACTCCTGTAAACGAGTTAGTATTTTACCCGTTCCACAATTAACTTCAAGCATAGGAGCTTTGTATTTTTTCAATATATCAACATAAAAGTCGATACAACTATCCTCCCCTATCTCAAGTTTAGAATACCATTCGGCCAACTGTTCTTCGGTGATAGTTTTTGCAACCGTATTGTTCATTGTATTTTTTTTTAACACTTCGACTGCAAAATTAATAAAAATTATAATACAAAAATCAAAAATAATCAATAAATTTGCTTAAAAATATTTTAAGAATATGAAACAGGAAATTTACAATTACATTTACGAACTTGAATTTAAAGTCCGTGATTATGAATGTGATCTTCAAGGCATTGTAAATAATGCCGTTTATCAAAACTACCTCGAACACACAAGGCACGAATTTATACGCACCGCTAACAACGATTTTGCGCAAATGCACCGCCAAGGTATCAACCCCGTGGTCATAAAATCCGAATTAGAATACAAAGCACCTCTTACAAGCGGCGATGAATTTGTAGTAAAACTTGCTTTACGCAGAATCAATTACGTAAAATTTCAGTTCATAGAAAATATTTACTTAAAAGACAGCGGCAAATTAATACTCAACGGTCTTATCACCTGCGCCGTAACCATGAACGGAAGACCCGTTAAAATCGACACTTTGCCCCCGGCATTATACGAATTAATGGAAAGCAACGAATAGGCATGAGTTTAACAATCTATCCTATCGCTCATATTTTCAACGGATTCGAGCAAAAATTCGGAATTCCCAGACAAGCCGGTCTTGCTAAAAATGTTTTATCAAAAATCATTTTTGAACCACAATTCCGTAACCCAGATTTTATAAGGGATTTGGAAAAAAATTCACACATCTGGCTTATTTGGGAATTTTCAAAATTCACGGGCAAAGAAATTACGCCTTTGGTGCGTCCGCCACGTTTAGGCGGAAACAAAAAAACCGGGGTTTTTGCAACCCGTTCGCCTTTACGCCCGAACTCGTTAGGAATGTCTGCCGTTAAAATAGAAAAAATTTTTATAGACAAAACTTCAGGCCCCGTAATTGAAGTTTCGGGGTCTGATATTTTATCGGGAACGCCGATTTATGACATAAAACCTTACATAAAATATTCTGATTGTATTCCCCAAGCAGAGTCAATTTTTTTCCCAAAACCACAAATACTTGATAATGTGGTTTTTGAATGTGAATTACCGTTGAAAGAAAACAACAAAAAAATTCTTGCCGTAAAAGAAATTCTTTATCAAGACCCAAGACCGGCGTACAAAAAAACGTCAAAAGAGATTTATAAATTTGAATTTGAAAATCTTCATATTGAGTTTTTCGTTGAAAATAATACGGCAAAAGTTGTAAAATGCGCTGTTATTTAACCGCTTAATTCTCCAAAGGTCCCTCTTGAGAAGAATCATCGTCCTCGTCAAAATAATCCCTTTTGAATTTTCCAAAAGTCGGAAAATTAACGGCGCAAATTATAAGTGTTACCGCAGAAAAAAGTGCAAATTGTTTTTCTGCAGTCAAGACAAAAAGCAAAATGTCAAAACAAAAAACAGCATAAATTATTATGTTCTGAACTTTTTTAGAAAAATAAAAACTTTCTTGTTTTATCGTTTCTAAAGCATTTTCTTTGAATTTGTTTTGCTCTTTTCCGTAAAAATAATATCCGAAAACTATACCGCCAAATGTTATAAAAATAGCTGCATATTGCAATATTACAATACTTTGAAATGCTTCAAAAGCAGGAAGAATTTTTCCGAATTCTTTCAAAGACCAAACTGTAAGCATAATCAAAGAAAAAATCACAAATATAACAAGATGAAGTTTTTTGAAGTTTTTAATTTTTTGCTCGAAATTCATAATTTTATAACACAAAAAAGCCGCTTGAAAGACATTCCAAACGGCAAAACTAATAAAATAATAGTTGTTATGGGAAAATATTTAAATCCTTATTTTCTTGGTTTATATTTCATCATCCAAACCGTCGTCGAAACCACCGGTAGACTCTTTTAAAGTAATCGGCACTTTAGACACATTTTGAAAATCCCTACCGGCTTCCAACAAATCGGTATCACTATAAAACCACGTGATAGACAATTCTTTGCCGGGGATTTCATTGATTTTATTAAGTTCTTTCAAAATATTATAAATCCAAATCTGAGAACTCGTATTATAATAATCCAAAGCAAAATGTACCGTAGTTTTTGCTTGCGGTTGAGTTACATATTCGCTAAGGACTTTGAACACAGGCTCGTAAAACGAAAACGTGTTTTCAATAATTGACCTTCCGCGAATTTCCAAGAAACCGTTTTCGCAGTCAAAATTAATGTACGGGCTTTTTGCGCTCTCTGCAATCTGTAAATTTTCCATCTTAAAAATTGTAAAGTTTTACCGCTGCAAATATAGATATTAATATTGATTGAAAAAATTTTTTTTCATTTTTTTTCGTGATAAATTAAAAATTTATACCTATTACATTGCTATCTTATTCATTTTTCGTGGTATTGAAAATGAATGTATTATAAAATTTATCTCATTTTAAAATGTTATTGCTTTACAAATTTTGCTGTTTTTCTGCCGTCTGAGATAATATAAAGTCCACGTTTCAAGCATGATATATCAATTTCATTTTTATCTTTGATGTCGGTTGTTTCCAACACTTTTCTTCCGTTAACATCAAAAATCATAATCTTTTTTTCGACATTTTCGATTGTAATGAAATTCTCGGCAGGATTGGGATATAATTTCAAAACTTCAATTTTATTTTTGATACTATTGGGAGTTTCAAAAGTATTTATGGGCATTGAATTATTGTCTTTAATATTTTCAGCCGTTTCGTTGTCTCGATTGGGATTTTGAGACAGTTCAACTATTGAAGTTGGTTCTTCTTCCGTACTTGTTATCAAATCTGATTCAAACTCGTCGTCAGACTCCGAAATAATAGCCACAGCACCTCCATTGTTGGAAAGTGAAAAACTTAATTTGCTGCTTGTAGTGAGATTTCCAATATGTTTTTTTTCAATAGAGTTTTTTTGAATATTATTTGGCTCAATATCGGTGTAAACATCTACTTTATAAGATTTTTCTCCGTCGAGAAAACTTAAATCCAACTGAACTTCTCGTGCCGAATATGTATGCGATGATATAAACCAACGGTTGCCACTACAACGCGCTATCGTGAAATAATTCGATGGACTGCCTTCCAAAATTTTGTAATCGTCCCACACGGTAGGCAATTTTTTGAAATATTCTATTTCTGTTTTGTTGGGATATTCGTAAGGTTTGCCATACCAAAAAATATGCTGTATCGGACAAAAAAATGCAGTGGCAAGTGCAAGTTGATGTCCCTTGGTGGTTGCCATATTTTTGTACGCCTCGCTGTTGATTGGATAGCCGGGATAGCATATAGTATAATCGCCGCTTCCTGTCATAAATCTCGAAAAAGGTAGCAACGTTGTGTGATCGCCCTTATTTTCACGATGTTCGTTGCCCTTGATACCTTCGGTAGTCATTAGATTCGGGAATTGACGTTCTAACCCAGTTTGACGGATTTCGTCGTGTACATTTACAATCATTTGACGGTCGTAAGCACTTTTGATAATAGAGTAAATCTGACTAAGTCCACTCCTTGTTTGTCCGTCCATATATCCGAGTTTCAAGCCTTTGATTCCCCATTTTTGGTATAAGTCTAATATTTCTTTGTTGTTATACTTGTCCCATGCTACTTTGTTGACATAAACAATGATGCCGATGCCTTTTTCTGCACCGTAACGACAAACTTCTTCTATGTCGAGTTCGGCAACAGGGATACGTGGATCTGATTTCGGATTATGTTCTTTGCTGTATCCCAATCCGTACCAACCTGCATCCAACAATACATAGCTGAAATTCATCTTTTGGGCAAAATCAATACGATATTTTATAGAATCAGTATAAAATTTATTGTTAGGAATACAAGCACGGAATGTTTTACCGGGTTTTATCCAATCAGTATTATCAATGTTTTGATTGTTGAGAGATGTGATAATATATTTTCCATCAATCATTTTGGAAGGATTTTCTGCAAAGATGCAGTATCTCCAGGATGTTCCTATTGACGTTCCTAAACTATATGACTGAGAAAATGTAAATTTAGAGTTTCTAAATTCAATTTGCAATGGGTTGGCAATTGCAAGATTTGCAGCTTCATTCATCAATACACTTAATCGCGTAGAACTAATAAAAAGTGGTGCAATTGATGTTCCATTGGCAGATGGTCCTTTAATATCGTATCCCGATTCAGTTTTGGATTCTTTATAACAACTTGGATTAAAGGCTGTTAAATCTATTGATGTATTATCGCTACTAATATTAAAAGATGAATTGGAAAATACATTGTACCTAACAGCCACCCCTTCATCATATAGACGCATTACTACATCGTAAGTAAGCTTACTATCCGATGTATTAAACCGCAATGTAGTTTCGGTATATTTATCTGTGATAGAAGATTTTTCTGCAATATTTGATGTAATTACGCCAGAATATTCATTTGATTTTTTTTCAACAAATACATCCTTAGATGTACAGATATCGCCTAAACTTGTTCTAAGACCAAGGTTCATATTAATTTTATAGTTATTAACACAAGCCAAAGTAATTTTGGCCGTTAAATCGTTATTTAGATATTGTAATTGACACGTAATCTGATTGTTGGGAGAAGAAATAATCGGCAACTTTTCCACATCCGATTGTGCCATCGTGTCAACAGACATTTGCAAAAGGAACAAAATAATCAAGAGTTTATTTACAACCAACAATAAAAAATTCTTTTTTACATTTGGAGCGTTTTGCTTTTTTAAAATCATATTCATCTTTATTTTAAAACAAAGTAAGTGTAATTATAAATATGTATATTTTGAATATAACGTGAGTTTAACGAAATTTAAATGACTTGAAATTAAGTAATTAGCGATTTTTTTAGCATCTTTGTAATAACAACAAAACAAGTCAACTAAAAAAAAATCACTATGATTACCGAGAGCAAAATTATTGAATTTTTCTATATTGCAAATAATTTTTGCAAAATTTTTAATCAGAAAATACAAAAAATAAACATTTAAAGCGAATACTATATGTAATTATCAAAACACGTACGAAAGATTGGTTTAAATACCATAACGAACCAAATAGATTAAAGACTTTAATACAAAAAAGGCGACTAAAAATAGCCGCCTTTTTTTTATTTAATATTGTACAACTTTAATCCCTCAATCCGTGAATATTCTTCATTACTTCATCGGCAGTTTCATCGCCGACCCAAGCACCCCAAAACTTATCCAACATTCGGGCTGTATAGTCGTCGGGCTTTTTTTCGGGTTCTTCTGTTGTGGTATCTTCCAAAACAGAAGTCGTGAGTTTTGCCGCCAAACCCAATTTTACGTTTTCAGGTATGAACTGCAAAAATTTCCAATAGAAATTAATTGCAGACAAATCCGTTTTAGATAATGCTTCCATATTGTGTATTTTTTAACATATTGCAAACGGCGTTTTTGAGTGGCTCATAAAACAAATAAAGCCGTGAAAATCACGGCTTTATTAATTGAGTGTACAATTTAAATTTTTCTTTGTCGGAGTGAAGACTTTAAAATTATTTAATATTAAATCTCTTATACTCAACAACTTATAATAACATTCTTTTTATAATGTATCATTATAATATCATATTTTTTGACATTTTTAGGTTTTAGTTGTTAAGTTTTCAAATCCAACGTGTTTCCTGCAAAAATCTTTCAATTCCTGAGGATA
>JAEEGL011915053.1_pt1 | contig 15782 bp, 14 predicted proteins | sample 9134231 | NCBI WGS metagenome assembly JAEEGL01 (sample SAMN16246548, study PRJNA631951) | gut metagenome | biome: gut microbiome; feature: rumen; material: fiber-attached | host: Bos | place: Iran: Karaj | collected 2018-10
AGGCTGCTCAACGCCACGCACAGGCAGAGCAGGAGCGCAAGCCATTTCTGTTTTTTCTGCATGGGAGACACCTCCGGTTTCATCAGCAATTCTTGTTTCTGTTTATCTGGCTTCTGGCCATCTGAATTAAAACTTTCCGCCCCCGCCGCCGTGACTGCGGCCGGAAGAGGACGTGTGGTGGCCGCCGGAGGAGGAGCTGCCGCCCGAGGAGGACGAGCTGCTGCTTTCCGTCACGCGTCTGGACTTGTGGACGCTGGAATAGAGATATCGGTCATAGCATTCGCCGAAGCGGACGGAGCCGACCATATAGCCGCCGGCTTCGCGCTTCTCGTGCACGGCGGAAACGTAGGTCTCCTTCTTGTAATACGTCACGATTGCCGCAACGATCAACCCGAGCGCCAGCGAGATGCAGACGCCGATCACCTTGTTCTTCCAGTCCTGATAGCGGTGACTGCGCGAGAACGGCTCGCCGACCTTCGCCTCCAGCACGAAGTCGTTGACCGTGTCCGCAAAGTAGTTGAACGACCGGTCGTACTCCCCTTTTTTCAGGTAATAGGTCAGATCGGACGGGTCCATGATGTCGATGAAATAATCGTCCGACAGCGCGGTCTCGCCAAAGCCGCTGGTGGAAATCCACCAGTCGCGCTCGGCCATGCTGACCAGCAGGCACACGCCGTCGTAACCGGGGCCGTAGCCGAAGCCGTTATAATCGAAATAGTCGTCGGCGAACTCCATCGGGGTGCGCGAGCCGATATGCTTTGCGGTGACGATGACCACGTCGAACTGCAGCGCTTCGCTGATGCGGTCCAGCTTTTCCCGCAGCGCGGTTTCAGCCTCTGGCGTCAGCAGATCGGCCTCGTCCACCAGCCGGTTGCCGCGCACGGGCGAAATCTCGTCCGGAATCTCCACGCTGCCGGGAATCACGACCCGCTCCGGGGGCACGGGCGTCTCGGTCGATGCCTGCGAGGCGTCCGGCGCGGCGGCGGTGGTCAGCGAGGGCACGTTGGCAAGCCGCCATTTCAGCAGCTTGTCGAGCGCTTTGTAGAACTGCACCGCGGCGTTATACTGTTCGCCCTTTTCGTCGGCGGCGCGGATCGCGTCATAGAGCTGATCCATGTCGCCGTCCAGCAGCAGATCGCTTGCTCTGCCGCGGGTGTTCATGTAATAGGTGGTGGAGGAAACGGCAAAGACCAGGGCGTCGTCGCCGGTCTGGTGCTCGTTCAGATAGTCCTTGGCATAAGCCTTGAAGGGTTCGCCGCCCTCATAGTCATAGTTGATCAGGAAATAGGCTTCCACGCCGTAGGACTGCAGGATCAGATCGAACCAGACGCCGAGGCTGGCCGTTTCGTCTTCGGTCGGCGCGTTGTCCAGCCGCACGAAGCCCGCCGGGGCGGCTGCGCAGGGCAGCGCCGACGCGGCCAGCAGCAACAGGGAAAGCAGCAGGATCAGAATTCGTTTCATGGCGCGCCCTCCTCAAAACAGCCCGGCCAGCAGACCGGCAAGGAAGGTGACGGCGCTGACGCCGGCGGCAACGCCGACGAACAGTCCGGCAAGCTTGCTTTTGGAGATCGGCAGATTGCCGATGAAGCGGCCCGTCTGGCCGTTCATGGCGAAGGTGTAGGTCTTGCCGTGATAGCTCGTGTTGAGCAGCCACACCGGAAACAGGGCGTATTTCGCCTTGCCGGGGACGATCTGCACGTTTTCGCTTTTCGAAATCACGCTGGTGTATTTCCCCAGATCGGTGTGCAGCGCGGCCTTGGCGCTGGCTTTGGTGCGCGCGTTGGCGCGGGGCATGCTCTGCTCCATGGTCACGTCGTATTTGTCGGCCAGGAAGCCGGAAAGATACGCCGTCTGAAAATCCACCGCGTCGTCCATGAAGAAGGGCTCCAGCGAATCCATCAGGTCGTCCGCCATCTTTTTGGAGCCGTCCACGGGGATGTTTTCAAAACGCATCGTGCCGGAGCGGAGCACGTCGTAATGCGAGGTCTCCACATAGTCGTAGTCGCTGTCGGACCAGCGGCGCGTCGTGGTGGCGTCAAACTCCACCGCGGCGCTGACGTCGGAATCAAACAGCCAGAACGGCACGTACAGCCCGCGGATCTCCTGCAGGCGGTTTTCGGAGGCGAAAAAGCGCGGCGTGAAGCGTTTGCCTTTGACGAACTCCCTGAGCTTATCCATCGCCTGCTGCCGGTTGAGCTTGAACGGAATCACGTAGTCCGGCTTGAGCGTGCCGCTCACCCGGCCCGCAAGCACCACCGGGTTGCCGCAGAAGGGGCAGGCCGTGGCAGCCGTCGTCTCTTCCGAAAGGATCTCGCCGCCGCAGGATTTGCAGACGTAGGTCTGCACGGCGCTTTCCTCGGCGCCGGTCCAGTTTTGCCCGGCAGGCTCCCACGCTGCCTCTTCGCCCGCCGCGGGCGCGTCGGCAGGCCCCGCCGTGGCGTTGTCGCTTGCCCGGCGCAGCGATTCCGGGTCGAACGTGCTGTCGCAATAGGGACACTTCATCGTTTGTCCGGCAGCGTCAAACTCCAGCTTGCCGCCGCAGCGCGGACATTTGAACTCCTGAACGTCTGCCATCGCGTCTCCTCCTTTGCGTCTTCGGCCGGAACGGCGGCGCGCGCCGCGCGGAATTCCGGGCCGGAATCGGTATTGCAGAATAAAAAGGGCAGATTTACCCGATTGTCCATTCTGACTTCATGATACCATTTTTGAAGAGGAAAGTCAACTCCGGCCGGCCGTTCGCGGGACAGAAAAAAAGAAATAAAAAAAGTACGTGCATCGGGCAGATTTTTGTCTGTTTTCTTAAATTTTAAAAATTCGCTTTCGACATCTTGACTTCAAATTCGACAAGTATTATCATATTAAAAAAGTGAACGCTGTTCCCCGTTATCGGAGGTTATTTTTTTGAAGAAGTTTTTGATTGCCGTTGTGTTTCTCTGCGTGCTATCGCTGCTGCCCCTGACCGGCTTCGTCGCGGCGCGCAGCTACCGCATGCCGCGGGGTCTGGACCCCGAAGAGGGCGTCTCCATGCTGCAGGATCTGGAGGACGTTCCGCTGGACGAGATCCAGAAAAAGCTGGACGTCATTGAACAGCAGCGCCTGGAAGCGCTGGCCAGGGCCAAGCGCGAGCTCAAGACGCAGGAGATCATCAGCCTGATTCAGGCGGGCCAGCTCTCCTACCGCAAGGCGCTGTCGGATCTCTATATCGCCGGCGATTCGCTGATGGCCGGACTGGAGGTCTACAACATCCTCAACGCCAACCACATCTTTGCGGAGGTTTCGGCAAGCCTGCATCATCTGGAGTCGAACCTTTCCAAGATCGTGGCCAAGCACCCGCCCATTCTGCTGCTGCATTACGGACTCAACATGATTTCGACCAGCGACGCGCAGCTGAACACGTTTATCCGCAACTATACGTCGCTGATCCGGCAGCTGCAGGACAAGCTGCCCAAGACGCGCATCGTGGTCTCGCTGCTCTTCCCCGTGGACCGCAGCAAGGCCGTTTCGCCCGAGTTCGGGCGCATCGACGACTATAACAGCGCGCTGAAGGAGATGTGCACAACGCTCGGCGTGGAGTGGCTCGATTCCGCCCCGGCCTTCGGCGGGAGCACCGCGTTCTACGGCGCGGACGGCATCCACCTTTCCGCCTCGTTCTACCGCAACAACTGGCTGGTCCATTTGATCAGAGAATTGGAGATCGGCGCATGAACAAACTGAGAATCAAAGAAGCGGCCTGCGTGGTCGTTCTGCTGGTGTTCATTCTGGTGCTTTCCACGCAGAACAAGCAAAGCTCCGCCGACCTGCAAAGCGTGTTTGACGCCGTTTCGGGCGCTGTTGACGTTTCGGCGCTGGAGGACTGCGCTGAGAGCCGGTTCAAAAAAGAGTTCGGTCTGGACGCCCAGGAGTTCGACGACGTGCGCTATCTCGCCTCCGACGACGTGATGGAGGTGCGCGAGCTGCTTCTGGTCAAGCTTCCCCAGGACAACGACGGACAGGCGCTGCTTGACAGAATCAAGGCCAGCGTGAACGACAAGGCCGAGCTGTTCGCCGGCTATGCGCCCGAGCAGAGCGGCTATCTGGAATCCTACGTGCTGCTGCAGCGCAGCGGCTACGTGCTCTACGTCGTTTCCGACACGCCCGACGAAGCGGTCCGCGCGTTCAAAAAGGCATTGTAATTCATCCGCCGTTCAACGGCTTCACTGATTTGTAAGGAGACATTCATGTTATTCAGCAGCGCAACCTTCCTGTTTGTGTTTCTTCCGGTCGTTCTGCTCTTCTATTTTGTGCCGTTCTTCCGGCACGAGCCGAAGCTGGAAATCACCAAGAAAAACGCCGTGCTCTGTCTGGCCAGCCTCGTGTTCTATGCGTGGGGCGAGCCGGTCTATATTCTGCTGATGCTGATCAGCATCTATTTCAACTATAATATCGGCCTGGATCTGCAAACGCCGGTGCGCAACCCGAAAAGGCGCAAAACGGTCTTTGTCTGCGCCGTGGTGTTCAACCTGTTCGTGCTGGGCTTTTTCAAATATTATCCCTTTGCGGTGGACAACCTCAACCGCCTGTTTTCCATGGAGATCAAGGCGGCGAACATTTCGCTGCCGATCGGCATTTCGTTCTATACCTTCCAGATCCTTTCCTATGTGATTGACGTCTATCGCGGCAAGTGCCGCGCGCAAAGGAGCCTGCTGTCGTTTGCGACCTACATCACCATGTTCCCGCAGCTGATTGCCGGCCCCATCGTGCAGTACGGCGATATCGAACGCCAGCTGACGGGCCGGCGGATCGGCATCCGCAAATTCTCGGCGGGCGTGCTGTTCTTCGTGCGCGGTCTGGGCAAAAAGGTGCTGTTCGCCAACACCATCGGCGCGGTCTATACCGAAATCACGGCGCGCGACGTCTCTTCGCTGGGCCTTGTGACCGCGTGGTTCGGCATTCTCTGCTACACCCTGCAGATTTATTTCGACTTCTCGGGCTATTCCGACATGGCGATCGGTCTGGGCAAGATGTTCGGCTTCGACTTCGTGCAGAACTTCAACTTCCCCTACACCGCCTCGTCCATCAAGGACTTCTGGAGCCGCTGGCACATCTCGCTGTCCGCCTGGTTCCGCGACTACGTCTATATCCCGCTGGGCGGCAACCGCAAGGGCACGGCCCGCACGATCGTCAATTTGCTGATCGTCTGGTCGCTGACCGGCCTGTGGCACGGCGCGGCGTGGAACTTCGTGGCCTGGGGCGCCTACTACGGCGTGCTGCTGATTCTTGAAAAGTACGTCTTCGGCAGCCTTGTTGAAAAGCTGCCGCTCTGGGCGCGGCGCGTGCTCACGATGCTCATCGTCATCGTCGGCTGGGTCTTCTTCTCGGCCGAAACCTTCGGCGGCGCGGCGAAGTATCTCGGCGCCATGGTGGGCTTCGGCGGCCTTTGGGACGGCGACACCTGGTATCTGCTGATGTCGAACCTCTTCCCGTTCGCCGTGATGACCTGCAGCGCCCTCGGCTATTTCCGCAAATTCCCCAAGCTGCGCAACGCCAACGTGCGTCTGGCCCTGCAGGCCGTCGGCTATGCCGCCGTGCTTGCGCTGTGCGTGGTCAGCCTCGTCAGCGACACCTATAACCCGTTCCTCTATTTCAGATTTTAAAGGAAGAAACCATGAAACGACCGACAGCTCCCGATTCCAACACGCCCAAGGCGGAAAAGCGCAGTCTGACAACGCTGGTCTGCCTTTGCATCTGCGTCGCGTTCGCGGCGTTTTTGGCGCTGCACGCGTTCCTGTTCCTTGTCGTTCCCGACAAAGCCATGTCGGAAAACGAGAACCGCACGCTGCAGCAAAAGCCGAAGCTGACCCTCTCCGCCGTTGCCGACGGCAGCTTCATGAAAAAATACGAGACCTATCTGACCGACCAGTTCCCGGGCCGCGACGGTCTGATTTCGATGCACAGCTTTTTTGCAACGCTGACCGGCCGCCGCGAAGAGAACGGCGTGCTGCTGGGCAGGCGCGGCTTTCTGTTTGAACGCCAGACCCCGCTGAACGAAGAGCTGCTGCAGAAAACGACCGACGCGATCAACGACTTCCTCGGGCAGCACCGCCACGCGCAGGCCGCCATGATTCTGGCGCCGAACAGCAGTTACGTGCTGAAAAAGTATCTCCCCTATCATATCAGAATGGACGACCAGAAGGCGCAGCTTTCGCAGGTGAAGGCAAAGCTTTCGGGCGAAAAGTTCAGCTGGATCAGCGTGCTCAAGAGCTATGAAAAGGTCGAGGATCCGACCACGCTCTATTACCGCACCGACCACCACTGGACGACCGACGCCGCCCTGCGCGCCTTTCTGGCGCTGAGCGGCAAATGGGAGCTCGGCGCAAAGGAGAAGCATTTTACCGTGGCGGCGGTCTCCGACCGGTTCTCCGGCACGCTGGCCGCGTCCTACGGCGACCGGAAGCTCCGCGACGTGCTGAAGGTCTGCATTCCGAACAAGAGCGAGGGCACCTATGCGGTCCACTATGAATCGCAGAACAAAACGGCGCCCAGCGTGTTCGACAGAACAAAGCTCGACCAGAAGAACCAGTATGAGGTCTTCCTCGGCGGCAACTTCGACAAGATCGTGATTCAGACGCTTTCGCAGACCGAGGACACGCTGCTGCTGTTCAAGGACTCCTACGCCAACTGCCTGATTCCGATGCTGACCCCCTATTTTTCCAAGATCGTCATCATCGATCCGCGCTACTTCAGCGATTCCCTGCAGAACATCACGGACGACAACGACTTCACGCACATTCTGTTCGTCTATAATCTCAACACGTTCCTGGCCGACAAGTCTTTGGCGGGCGTGCTGGCGAGCTGAACGCGGGAACCGGCCGCTTGATTTTAAATCGCTCCTCTCCTGTTCGGAGGGGAGTCTTTTTCATCCATCCCTGTTCCCTGTTCCCTGTCGACTGTTGACTGTCTACTGTTGACTGTCTACTGTTGACTGTCTACTGTTGACTGTCGACTGAAACACGTGCTATACTGTTTTTGAAAAAAGTTTCCTTTCCCGTGCAACACTTTGCGGCTTTTTTCCATCTAACAGATCGAACGGATGTGATCACATGAAACCGGAAGACCAAAAAACGCTTGTGCGCCGCGCACAGGCAGGCGACGCGGACGCGTTCGGCGAGCTGTATGCCGACCTTCGGCACGACCTGTTCCGCTTTGCGTATTACCAGACGTCGTCGCCCCATCTCGCGGAGGACGCGGTCAGCGACTGTGTGCTGCTCGCGTTCCAGAACATTCGACAACTGAAAAAAGCCCAAAGTGTGCGCAGCTGGTTCTTTTCCATTCTGCTCAACTGCTGCCGCCGGAAGCAGCGCGAAAAAGCCCTGCAGACACAGCTTCTTGACATTGAAGACTGCTGCCGTCTGCTGGGGCAGGAAAGCGACCCGGCGTCGCACGCGGCGCTGCACATGGCGCTGCGGCAGCTGCCGGACGCCGACCGCGAGCTGCTGCTGCTTTCCGTGCTGTTCGGCTACAACAGCAAGGAACTGGCGGAGATGACCGGCAGCAAAAGCGGCACCGTCCGTTCGCGCCTTTCGCGGACGAAGGACACCCTGCGCGCCATGCTTCGTGAAGGAGACGAACAATCATGAAACGAAACGAACCAAACGACAAAGACCTGAAAGCCCTGTTCAGCGCAGAAATTGAGCTGCCCGACAGCCTTTCAACGGAAAATGTGAAAAGCATGGTCCGGGAACACAACGTCAAACAATTCAAAAAGAAAAAGCACGTGCTGCCCAAGGTGCTTGCAGCCGCGGCCGCCGTGGCCATCGTCGTCACGAGCGTCTCGCTGCTGCCGCCGATCCACAAACAGGTCACCATCGTCAACGCAGACGCGCCGGTTTCGACTCAGACACAGCCGCAAAACGAGCTCAAACCCGTGCGGACGCTCAAGGCGCCGGTGCTTTCGCGCTTCGAGAGCGACAGCGACCTCAAGGCGTATTTCGGCAATCTCTATCAGGACGAAGCCGCCATCCGCCGCAAGGGGATCTTCTTCTACGGCGTCGTCAACAAGGCCGCGGACTATGCCGTGGACGAAGAGCATTTCGAGTCTGACGCCGTCATGCCGCAGGCAGTGAACGACGCGAACGCCGTCACCCGCGCAGCCGCCGAAAACGGGGCCGCCGCCGGCAATTACGGCCAGACGAACACCCGCGACGGGAACGTGGACGAAGCGGATATTCTCAAAAACGACGGCCGTTATCTCTATATCGCCAACGGCGACGCGCTGACGATCATTGACACAACGACGATGCAGAAGCTGAGCGTCTTGCAGCCGCAGCCGAAGGACGACGAGAGCAGCTATTATTTTCAGGAAGCCTACGTGCTGGAAAACCGGCTGGTCCTCACGGCAGCGGAGCGCAAGCGCTTTGACCGCAAGAACACGAAGGGCGGCTATTATTACGACGGGCTTTCGTGGTTTGAAACGAACGGCACCGTGCAGTTCATCTATGATACCACCGACAAAGCAAAGCCGGTGCTGCTGCGCGAGCTGCGCCAGGACGGCAACCTGCTGCAGACCCGCATGATCGGGAACGTGCTCTATACCGTGACGCAGTATGACGTCAACGTCTACAGCAAGGAAGCGGTGGAAAAGAACTACGCCCCCGCCGTGGACGGCAAGACGCTGACAAGCGACGAAATTCTGATCCGCGACAAAAAGGCGGAAGACACAAGCTATCTGGTGCTCTCCGCGTTCGACGTGACAAAGAAGGACGCCGAAACGACCCGCCTGTCCGTGCTGGGCTACAGCAGCGAGATGTACTGCTCCGCCGACACGCTGTATCTGCTTTCCACCGATTGGAGCGTGACCGACGACGAGAGCAACCGCCGCACGAACATCTATGCCTTCGGGCTGGACGGCACCACGGTGACGCTCAAGGCCACCGGCGCGGTGCCCGGCGAAGCGGGCGACGATTACGCAATCGACCAGTGCGGCGGCTATCTGCGCATCACCACAACCGATTATAACTACAAGACCGACGTGGACGTCAGCTCGCTCTATGTGCTGAACAGTCAGCTGAAGATTGTCGGCGAGCTCACGGACTTCGCCCCCGACGAGCAGGTCAAGAGCACGCGCTTTCTGGGCGACCTCGCCTATGTGGTCACCTTCCGCAATACGGATCCCCTGTTCGCGATCGATCTCAGCGACCCGGCAAAGCCGACCATCCTCGGCAAGGTCAAGCTCCCCGGCTTTTCGGCCTATCTGCATCCGCTGACAAGCACGCTCCTGCTCGGCGTCGGCTACAACGGCGACGACAGAAACGCCGATTACAACAGCGTGAAGCTCTCGCTGTTCGACATCAGCGACCCGACCCATCCGGTGGAGACCGACAGCCATGTGATCAAGCAGGCCGGCACCGACGTGGTGTTTGAGCCCAAGGCGTTTGTGTTCGACAGCGCACGCGGCGCGTTCGGGATTCCCGTGACCTATTCGGTGTTTGACAAGAGCGACTCCTGGGTCGGCACGAAAGCCGTGTTCCGCTGGTTCACCGTGGACGGCGACCGCTTCGGCGAAATGAAAGCGTTCGTTCACGGCACAGAGGGCGTGAACTACGCCTACACCCTGAGCCGGCTGTTCCGCGGCACCTTCATCGGCGGCAATGTTTACACCGTCAGCGACGTGGACGTGCATGAGTTCTCGATGGAGACCGAACAGCAGACCCGCACCGTGCAGTACGCCGAACGCGAGGAGGGGCCCGACGTGACGGTGGTGGATTACAGTCTTGTGCCGAACGGCGCCGTCGTCTATGATTAATTGACAGACAAAAGCAACAGCAAAACGCAGCCCGGTTTCCCGCGGCTGCGTTTCGCTTTATCAAGTGAGGGTTATTCTGCGTTGTCTTCGGCGGGTTCTTCCGCATCCGCAGCGGAGGAAGCCTTCCTGCTCTGGTTCAGACCGCGGATCCGTGCGGTGCGGAAATCAATCAGCGAGCCGAGCACCAGCGCGCCGATCACGGTGATGATCAGCTCCGGCAGCATGTAGGAGCCGTTGTAGGTCAGCGAATAAATCGCCACCGGAGTATCCTCGGCATAGCCGCCCCAGATCGTCACGCCGGAAATAAAGTGGCACACAAAGCGGATGACGGAAACCAGCGCGCCGCCCGCCGCCAGCGACAGCGCCTGGTTTTTGATCGTCCTGCGGAAAACGCCGCCGAGGCCGAGCGCAGAGAACGCGATGACGTAATCAGCGAAGATCAGGATCAGATAGGCCGCAATGCCGGTGACGTAAGAGAAGTTTTCCAGGCCGAAGAGCATTTCGATCACGCCCATGGCAAAGCCGGTGAGCAGGCCCCATTTGAGCCCGTGGCGATAGCTGACGATCACGATGGGCAGCTGGGAAAAGAACGTCACCGCGCCGCCAAACGGCAGCTTGATCGGGGTGAACTCGTTGAGCACGACCGCCAGCGCGAGCATGATCGCGCATTCGGCGAGCTTCTGGGTGGATGAAATCCGTTTGTTTTCTGACATAAGAATCGCTCCTTTTTTTCGGACGAAAAAAACACGCCCGTGATGGTAATATCACAAGGCGTTACATCGCTCCCTCCGCCGGTATGATCCGGATCAGGTGTAAGGGTTCCGCTTGACGCGGTCTCAGCCGATGGCACCCCTGCAATATTCTTTTTGGATTATAGCATGACGGGCGGGGTTTGTCAAGTGTGGCGTGTGCAGTTTGACAGTCGACAGTCAATAGTCAACAATTGTCGCGCGTATACGCTTCTTTCATTCTTTCATTCTTTCATTCTTTATATGTGTTCATCTGTTGTTCGTTCGTTGTTCATCTGTTGTTCGTTCGTTGTTCGTCTGTTGTTCGTTCGTTGTTCGTCTGTTGTTCGTTTGTTGTTCACGAGATGTCGTTATTCTCCCCTTGCGCCCATTGTTTCTGCGGGTTTTTAGTTGTTCAGGTTTGAACTGTCGCCTGTTGCCTGTTGACTTATTCTGCGCACTGCGCACTCCCTGTCCCCTGACTGAACACACACCCGCAGTAATTCTGCCGATAAAGCCCGTATTCCTTCGACAGCTCAATCGAGCGCTTGAAGCCGTTCTTCTTTTTGAAATCCGACGGCAGAAACGGCACGCCGCAGGCCGCCGCGGCTTCCTCTCCGGCGCGGTTAAGCTTGTCGGCGCTCTTGAGCGGACTGATGGAAAGCGTGGTGGTGAAGTAATCGAAGCCGCCCGCCTTCGCCTGTTTTCCGGCTTCTGTCAGACGCAGCAGATAGCACTTTTCGCAGCGCGCACCGCCCTCCGGCTCGTCCTCGAGGCCTTTGACGGCGTCATAGAACGCCTGCGGGTCGAACGTCCCTTCCAGAAACGTGATCGGGTGCTTTGCGGGCAGCGCCTGCACCAGCCGCTTCGCTTCCTGTGCCCGGTGGGTATATTCCGACGCGGGATAGATGTTCGGGTTATAGTAGAACAGCGTGATCGAAAAATACTGCGACAGATATTCCAGGCAATAGCTGCTGCAGGGAGCGCAGCAGGCGTGCAGCAGCAGCCGCGGCACCTCCCCCTTCTCCCGGTGATGCGCGATGATCGCGTCCAGTTCCTTTTGATAATTGCGCATGGTTCTCACTCCGTATAACGCTTCAAGAAATCCGCCGCGCGGTCGATCCAGCCGCGGGCGCTGGTGCCTTCACCAAGGCCGCAGCCGTGGCCGCCCGTGGGGTAAAGCGCGCATTCGCACGGGACGCCGACTTCGTCCAGCCTTGCTTTCAGCCGCAGGCTGTTGCTCGGCGGCACGCAGGTGTCGTCCTCACAGTGCATGGTGAACGTCGGCGGAAAGCTTCCGTCGGCAATCTGCTCCACGGAAGCCAGCTTTTGCGCGGCGACGTTATGTTCATGCTTGCCCAAAAAGAGCTGCCGCGTGCGGCCGTGGGTCTCGGTTTCCAGCGAGATCACCGGATAGCCGAGCACCAACGCCTTGGGCCTGATCCAGCCGTTTTGCTTGGCCGTTGCGGCGTAATAGGCCGCAAGGTGGCCGCCCGCGGAAAAGCCGCAAAGAGACACGTTTTCAGCGTCGAGCCGATACTTGTCCGCGTTGTCGTGCAGCCACTGCATGGCGGCGGCAACGTCGCGAACCGGATTGCCGTCTTTGGCGCGCGGGCCGGTGCGGTAGCGCAAGAGCAGCACGGAAAAGCCGCGGTCGTTGAGCGCCCGCGCGATGTCATAGCCCTCGTTGACCCACGACACGCCCGCATAGGCGCCGCCCGGGCAGCACAGCACCGCCGGGGCTTTCTCCTTCAAAAAGAACGGCACGATCTTTCCCTCGGCCTTGGAGGGGTGCAACAGCAGTTCCGTCGGCCGATACAGCGGCAGCAGCGGATGCCATGAGCCGCGGCAAAGCCGTCTGAGCTCGCGCTGGGCTTTTTTCTGAAAGCTCCGTTCATTCTTTCTCTCCTTGGAAAACATTGCAAAAACTCCTTGTCGTTTGTTTCATATTATGGTATACTGATTCGGTAATCATCTTCGGAGGTGACGCGCGATGCGCATGCGCAGAAAAAAGAACCTCGACGAACGGCTGCGGCTTGTGCGCGATTATATCGTCGACATCGGCGAAACCGCGGGCGGCTATAACGGCATTCCGTTTTCCGCCGCAAAGCTGGATCTCGTCAGCCTCTTCGGCAATGAAAACCCCGTGGAGCTGGAAATCGGCTGCGGCAAGGGGCAGTTCGCCGCTTCTCTTGCCGCCGGGCACCCGGAGCGCAATCTGCTTGCCGTGGAGGTCAACCCGAACGTGGTGGTGCAGGCCTGTGAAAAGGCGAAGGCCGCCGGTCTTCCGAACCTCCGGTTTCTGGTCATCGGCGCCGAAAAGCTCGGCGTGCTGCTGCCGGAGGGGAGCATCGGGCGCATTTATCTCAACTTCTCCACGCCGTTTCCCAAAAGAAGGCAGGCAAAACGCCGGCTGACCTATGACAGCTTTCTGCAGATTTACCGCGCCATTTTGCCGGACGGCGGCGAGATTTTGCAAAAGACCGACAACCGCATTCTGTTCGCTTCGTCGATCTGCGCGTTTTCACGCTGCGGTTTTGAGCTTTCCGACGTGACGCTGGATCTGCATGCGGACGCACCCGAAGACAACATCATGACGGAATATGAATCGCGGTTTGTCTCGCTCGGCCAGCCGATCTATGCGCTGAAAGCGATCAAACACTGATTTGATTATATCAGGCTTTGTTCCGAAAAGCAAGCGGGGATTTTAAGCTGCTTTTACGGAAGCGCTCTATGATACCCCTATTCTATCCACGGAGGACAACATGGACGTTGTGATTTCCATTTCCAGATACCTGCTGCCGTTCCTTGGGCTTGTGATATTGGCAAAATGCCTGCTCACGCTGCTGCTCGGGCACCCGCAGGAAAAGATTTACGGCTATCTGATCGATCAGGTGGACGGCCAGCGCTTTCCGCTGAACATGTGGGAGACGTCGATCGGCCGCAGCAAGCATTGCGACGTTGTGATCGGCTATGAGACGATTTCGCGCAGCCACGCCGTCATCAGCCGCCGGATTGACGGCTGGTACATCTATGACCTCAATTCCAAGTCTGGCATTTTGGTGAACGGACAGCCCGCCGGCGAAAAGGCGCAAATCAAGCCCGGCGACCTGCTGACCATCGGGAGCATGGAGTTTCGCTTCGCCGTGGTCAACGACCCGGTAATCCGTGTGGGCAAAAAGAGAAAGAAAGCCGTTTCCGTTCCGGAAGACGCGCGCAACGCGCCCGCCGTACCGGACGCCGCCCCCGCCGCGCCCGCGCAGCAGCCGCCGTTCTCTTATGACGAAGCGCACAGGCCGCAGCTGCATTTTGAAAAAAAGCAACAGCCGCACTTCATTTCGGAAAGCGGCGCGCCGAAGGAAACCGGCGCCGACGTGTTTTCCGATTCTTCCCGCCGCACCGTTTTGAAAAACGCAAGAACGCGCGAAACCTTCTTTCTCACAGGCAGCCGCGTATCCGTCGGCCGCGGCGCAGGCTGCGACATTCCGGTGGAATCGCCTGCCGCGTCGCGCCGCCACGCGCTGCTGATTCTCTATGAGGACGGCTGGGCCATCGACGACCTCGGCTCCGCACGCGGCACCTTTCTCAACGGCAGCCGCGTCACGAAGCCGCAGCTGCTCTTCCCCGGCGACGTAATCGATATCGGCGGGGAGAAGTTTACGGTTCAATCGCGCTGACGGCACGATTGAACCAATTCCGAATTTCTCCGGAGGAACCCTATGTCTAAAGCTTCCAAAGCCCGACGCGGAACCGCCCGCGCACGCAAATACCGCTATGTGGACCGCGGCTTCATTCTTTTGCTGCTGACGGTCTTTCAGTCGTTTTGCGCCGTGCCCGCCGTGTTTGAGGGCAGCGTCTTCTATTGGCAGAACGCGCTGATGTTCGCGGGTTATATCCTCTTTGAATGGCTCTATGTGGCCGTGATGCACTACGGCTTCAAAAAGGTCAACTTCGAGCTGGAATTCATCGCGTTCTTTCTGTGCGGCGTCGGCATGACGCTCGGCGCCAGCATCGACAAGGGCAGCCAGCTCAAGCAGCTTTGCGCCATCGTGCTCGGCGTGGCGGTCTATGACGCGCTGCTGTGGTTCCTCAAGGACGTGCGCCGCGTGATGAAGGTGCGGCTGCCGCTGGCGGCGCTGTCGCTCTTCGGCCTTGCCGGCGCGTTCGTGTTCATCCGGTTTTTCGTCGGCGCCATCAACGGCGCGTATAACTGGCTGGTGATCGGCAACGGGCTGTTTTCGATTCAGCCGTCGGAATTCGTCAAGGTGGCGTTCGTCTTCGTGGGCGCTGCCACACTCGACAAGCTGCTGACGGCAAAGAACATCTATCTCTATATTGCCTATGCCCTCGGCTGTATCGGCGTGCTGTTTTTGATGAAGGACTTCGGCACGGCGCTGATCTTCTTCTTTACGTTTCTGATCATCGCGTTCCTGCGCTCGGGCGATGTGCGCTCGCTCTTGTTCGTCTGTGCGGCGGCGCTCGTCGGCGCGGTGCTGATCATCTATTTCAAGCCCTATGTGGCGGCGCGGTTCACCGTCTATCGCCACGTCTGGGACTATGTGGACACCAAGGGCTATCAGCAGGTGCGCACGCTGATCTATGCCGTGTCCGGCGGCCTGCAGGGGCTCGGCGTCGGCAACGGCCGGCTGCGCTATGTCGCCGCCTCCACCACCGATCTGATCTTCGGCGTAGTCTGTGAGGAGCTTGGCATGATTCTGGCCTTCGCCATCGCGCTCACCTTCGCCGTGATCGCGGTCTATGCCGTCAAATGCGCCCGCACGGCGCCCTCGTCGTTCTATGCGATCTCCGCCTGCGCGGCGGCGGCCCTGCTTTTGTTCCAGACGGCGCTGAACGTCTTCGGCGTCACCGATCTGCTGCCGCTGACCGGCGTCACTTTGCCCTTTGTCTCGCAGGGCGGGTCGAGTATGATCACCTGCTGGGCGCTGTTCGCGTTCATCAAGGCTTCGGATATCCGGGCGTACCCGAAGCAGTTCAAATCCGCGGTATCGGGGGGCGCTGCTTTATGAAAAACACAACAAGACGCGCCTATGTGATCTATGCGCTGGTCATCGCTTTTGTGCTCGGCCTCGGCTTTTTGCTTTACAGCTTTGTTGCCCACGGCGGCGAATGGGCGGCCAGTCGGCTGAATACCCATGTGTTCACCAACCGCGTACTGGCCTCCGCCGGCGCGGTCAAAGACCGTAACGGTACGGTGCTGGTGGCAACCAAAGACGGCAAGCGCGTCTGGAACGATTCCTATAACGTCCGCCGCG
>JAEEGL013428753.1_pt1 | contig 15782 bp, 15 predicted proteins | sample 9134231 | NCBI WGS metagenome assembly JAEEGL01 (sample SAMN16246548, study PRJNA631951) | gut metagenome | biome: gut microbiome; feature: rumen; material: fiber-attached | host: Bos | place: Iran: Karaj | collected 2018-10
ATTGATGACATTTCAATAAAAATCCGGCAAGAAATCGAGTTCTTTTCAAAATGGCAGTTTGATAGAATATCGTACTATCCGCTTATGCTTTCTCTCGGCATATCGGAGCGTTTTGCTTGCCCCGCCGAAACCGTAAAGGACGTATGCGATAACAACGTCAGTATTATCGACCATGTAATCGTTGCGCTTGGAGATAGCATATCGCTTCGGCACATTTTCAAGTGGAGGATAGATCGACTCGTCATATCCGCTCACATCATATTCCCTATCAAGATATGGCAGTACGAGAACAGAGCGAATACCTAGATACTTCTGCTTCAGCTCTCGAACAGCATCGGCAGCCATAGCATCAAACTGCCCGTATCCGCCGAGGTAGAAACAGTCGGCCCCTTCCAGTATCAGCCCTTCAATAGTTTCATGTAGCCACTTTCGAATCTTTTCCGGCTCATTCACTTCTCTGTGTCCGCAGAATGTTACGATCATAATATCTCTCCGAATTGTTATAGATATACCGTATATCTATTTCGGACATTATAACACGCAACAGACATAAAATAAACACACCATACAGCCATTTGAAAGGAGATTTGACTATGGCAGTTAAGAGTGTGTCTATTCGTATTGAGGATGAAATGCTAAAGAAGATTGCCTATATCGCAGATTATGAAGGCCGTTCCGTGAACAGCCATATCCTTGTTCTCGTCCGCAATGCAATCAAAGACTTCGAGAAAGAACACGGGACGATCGAAGGCAACATCAGCCCGGACGATAATGTGAAGCCGTCAAGAAAGTGAATCTAACTAGAGATTTAAGATAAAATGGAAGAACGTCCTTTTTGCTTTAATGTGTTTTGGGGTGATGAAAAGAAACGTCCCCATGTGGAATTTTCCCGCAGAGGGTCGCATTATTGCATCTACTGTGGGGCTAAATCGGATTCTCGCGAACACTGTCCTTCGAAAGTGTTCTTATCGAAACCATATCCGGATAATCTCCCCGTGTTGCCCGCCTGCATAAAATGCAATAATGGTTTTTCTGAAGACGAGTCTTTTGTTGCGCAGTATATCGATTCATTGATGCTTATTTCTGGAGAACGCCTAGTCCCAGACAACAATGTGGAGAATAGTGGTTTATCCTGCAATGCTTTTACTCAGGCGAAGAAAGATTGGGAGGAATATCTAAGCAGCGGCGAGTTCCCGAAAAATAGCAGAATAATGCGCATATTAACTAAGCTCACTATCGGCCATATGGTCTATGAACTGTCAGAGGGATACGAGAACGACGGAAACGACTTGGAGCTCGAAAGCATCGAATACAAGTTTTCTTTCCAAATGAGTAAAGTCGAAAGAGCCTTTTACGACAATTTTGTTTCTATGTCGGATAAGGTGCTTCCGGAATTAGGATCGCGAGTTTTCGATAGAATTTATGTCATTGAGGCAGTTCCCCAACACACAGGTTCATCTATCCAGATCAGAACACCAATTGTGGTCATGGACTGGAATGATGTACAAATCGGAAAATATTCGTATATAGCGTGGATTGAAAGAGATGGCAAATTCCATGTAAAGATCAAGATTAACAACTTTTTGTTCTCACATTTGCTATTCTCGCAGATGAGCTCCTTTGAGAACTAATATATTTCTACTGTCACATTATAAACAAAGCAAAACTTGCTTTGCAATTAAGGCTACAAGTTCTACACATACGGAATTTCCTACTTGCTTATACTGACTGGTACATGGGATTTCCTTCGGAAAAGAAAAAGTTATGGGAAACGATTGTAGAGCAAGGCATTCTTCCGGTGTTATCCGCCGTATCCCGTACTCATCTTTAATAATCGGCACACGATCGTACCAAGTGCCCATGTTGGCTTTGAGCGTAAACGCGATCCCGTCTTTGCTTGCCTGTATGCCGTAATCGGAAAAACGATAGAGCTGTTCGGAATCGGAGATATAGGCGTTCAGCCTATCAAACTTTTTTGTCCCCGGAGAATAGTAGTACTCTTCCGCAGCTCTTTTCGTCCTGTCGATTACATCTATAATATGTTTTTCGAGCTGCTTTTTTTCGGGAAAGCCAAACCGTTCACACTCTGCTTCGTCTTTGAAAGCAACGATATAAGTTCTTGTGCGGTGCTGGGGAATGCCGTAATCGCAAGCGTCCGCAACGAGATATCGCACATAGTATCCCGTGCGAGCAAGCTCACCGAATATTGTGCTGAAAGTTCGGCCCTTGTCATGTTCGATCAAGTTTGCAACATTTTCCAGGAACACATATCTCGGCTTTTTTGCTTCCAAAAAACGAACAATCTCAAAGAAAAGGTTGCCTCGATCATCTTTGAATCCTTCTTGCCTGCCACATACGGAAAACGGCTGACAAGGGAATCCCGCGGTAAGAATGTCAAAGTCAGGAACGGAATCGGGATCGATACTTCTAATGTCGGCTTCGACCAATTCTGTATTCGGGAAGTTGTGCCGATATGTTTTGCAAGCATCCCCATCAACCTCGTTTGCCCAAACGACAATGCAGCCTGCCTGCTCAAAGGCAAGATCGATTCCGCCTATTCCCGCAAACAAACTGCATACTCTCATTTTTTATGCTCTAACACCTGCAGCTTTTGCAACCTTGTCTCCGGTTATTATAGTGCTTGCTGTTAATATGTCTATAGATCCCGGGTCAATAAGAGGTGTCGACTTTAGTCTGTTAACCAAGTCATTCATTTCATTTGAAGTAGCAAGAATAGCTCCATTCAGACCAAGGACTGCGCCGTTTGTTATTTTCTCTTTAACTGACCGTGCTTCATTGGGATCAATTGTAAGCAAATAGCATTCAGCTTTTCGATGAACGTATTTAAGGGCTACTGCTTCTAGGTCCGCCTGCTTGTACCTTTCTCTTAGGCTTGTTTTTAAACTCAAACTAATCGGACCATGCTCCGAAGAATAAACCACCGCATCATAGTTTACGTTGGGGACAAAAGCCACTTGCGCTTGTAAATACAAAGGCATGATGTGCTCTTTAATTAGCAACGACGAAATAATCAACTCAAATACAACGCCGTTCAGAGAATTGCTTTTAGGTACATTGGAAGACATGTATTTGTCCCAACAGTATTTTACATAGTCCATGGGCGCCATATTATTGTTTAGAAAATCCGACTCAATATGATCCGTAAACGCTTTATATCCTTTCGTTTTCGATTTCACAATCCCGAGTTTCTTTAACATAGCATGCCTCCTGTTTTACCTTGTCTTCTTATTAAACCTTATTGATGCATTCAAGGCCAAATAATAATCTTCTTGCTCTTTTACTACCATACTCCATTTATATTTATCGGCACTTACATACTCAAAATGTGTATTCCGATAAAGATAATCCCTAAAAGATTCTCGGTCATTCGAGTGATAACACAACACATCTCCGTTATCCATAACCACGATATATCCACCGTTAACCTGTTCACGTCCGTCCCATTTTGTTCCGGCCGTCATTCCGGTAAAGCCGGCCATCAAAAAGTCCTTAATCGCTTTTTCGTAGTAAACAGCGGGGCCGGAAACATTCAACGGATTCTCTTCAATCATTCTTTCAACGGTCTCTTTTACTCCGTAATCGGTTGAGGACTCTATTAGTCTGTCTTTAAAGCACCAAGCCAGAAGCCGGCCCATCGATTCACGTATTAACAGAAGGTTTTCATCATAAATTGGATTGGCGGGATGAACATATTCCATTGTTGTGCCATGGCTCATCAAATACTCCTTACATTTCGCCCAACCACGGCCATCTCCATCTGTTATGGAATTGAACTCCTCCATCATACTGTCTGTGAACCCGTTGAGCCTATACAATAACTGTGATGATGAACCAGCGTTAAACAGGGTGGGGTTCTGTGCAAACTTTGATTTTATCGAAAAACCCATAACCGACACTATTGCAGTTTGACCATCTCTGACCTCAATGAAGATGTCGTTTTTCCCCCCGAACTGTCTTTTTAAAGCTTTTACTGCCGGTGCTTTCGGCTTACTGACAAAAATAACTTTTGCAAATTCACATACCGATTCGGGGGCAGGAACCGAACTACCCGGGCTGTTCTTTATGCCATCAAAAAGATCCTTTGCGCATTCGCAAAATCTCTCGGATTCTATCGTCGCAAGAACCTCATTTTTCCCTTGATCTCTAATCTCTATCTTGCTTTCTTCGTGATTAACTACATATTCCAACACCTGAGATTCGTATTCTTGACGGATTATTTTAAGGATATCCAAATAGCTCTGATAATTCTTCATCAGAAGCTTGTTTGCAGTATAGAGTCGTCCTTCGCCGAGCAGCTTCAGCATAACATAGAATTCTGCCCATTCGCCTTTGTTTAATCTTTTACCCGAAATGGTCTCCATTAACCCAATACTCTCCTTATTTGTCTTGCTATTGCTTCTATAACGTTCACTGTTACGCTGTTACCGAGCTGCTTGTAAAGATGCACATCCGCAAGCGGAAGCTCAAACGAATCCGGGAACCCCTGAAGTCTTGCCCATTCGCGCGGAGTCATCTTGCGAACGCCTTGCTTATTGATTTCGCCTTTGATATGCGTTGTCGGCGTGAGGTCTTTTTGCCTTTTATCAACTACGAGGTTACGCTCGCGGCCCATGCCACCGCATACGATAGCCCCAGCAACATCACTCCAGTCCCTAATCTCATAACCGAACCCGTTTCCTTTCGCTTCATGCCTTGCACGGTGCTGCTTGAGTGTTTCCAGATATACTTCACTCAAATAGTACTTTGCCGGCACGGGCATCTCTTCCTTGATATCCCAAAGGCATTTTGTATCATCGGTCTTCTCAGGGAACTCAAAGTTGTCCGGAGTAATATCGTTTCGGAAAGCAACAATGTAAATTCGCTCGCGGTTTTGCGGCACTCCGAAGTTACGGCTGTTTAAGATCTTCGAGAAAACTTTGTACCCAAGATCCTCGAACGTTTTGCAAATGATCTTGAATGTGCGACCTTTATCGTGAATTGTCAGACCTTTCACATTCTCACAGAAAATGACCTTGGGTTTATGGTACTCGCAAATACGCGCAACATCGAGGAACAGCGTGCCTCTGCATGTCCCCTTATAATCATCGTCAAAGCCCATGTGTTTACCGGCAAGGCTAAATGCCTGGCAGGGAAATCCGGCAAGGCAAATATCGAAAGCCGGAATATCGGCTTCGGCAATTTGAGTAATATCTCCGGATATTTCAAATGGATCGGAGAAGTTTGCCTTATATGTCTTTTGTGCCGCTTCGTCCCACTCGCTGACAAAAACGGTCTCTATTTCGTCTCCGAATGCGCGATCAAAGCCGAGGCGAATACCGCCTATCCCAGCAAACAAATCTATTGATCTCAGTTTCTCTTTCATCTTTCTTTCCATACCTGTTCAACCTTATCGGCACAGCCGACCACATCTTTCTTAATCTCTTTACCCCAGAAGCGAAGAACAATCCATCCGTTAGACTCCAGCATCTCCGTTACCTCTCTGTCACGAGCCATATTTCGCTCGATCTTGGGGATCCAGAAATCCTGTCGGCTCTTGAAATCATGCTTCCGCTCTTCCCAGTTATACCCGTGCCAGAATTCGCTGTCGCAAAACACGGCTATCTTCTTGCCAATGAAAGCTATATCGGGGTGCCCGGTAAGATGGTTGACATTCTTTCTGTAACGCAACCCGCGACTCCAGAGCTCGTGCCGAAGCATTAGCTCTATCTTTGAATCCTTATTATGCACCTGCTTCATGTTGTAGGTGATTTGTTCGGGCGTTTTATTCAATTCATTCCTCCATATGGAGTTCTCATTTTGCATTATACCATAAGGGCTTCTTCAGGGCAATAGAACGAACTCTTCCCTCGTCTAAGCGACAAAGCGAGCCATGTGTTGCGTCAACAGCATCGCTCGCTGTTATTCATTATTGCTTTAACGAGTCAAGCTCCTCTTGTAGCTTGCTTATTTCATTTTTAATATCATGTTCTGTTCGCTTAGGATATCGTTGATCGCAGTAGGTAGCGGAATTATTCTTAATATAATACTCCCAGTGCTCAACCAAGTCTTTATCCATATACTCTACCAACTCTTTTTTGTTTCTGTTAAGCTCTATATCGGAAGGAAGATCCTCCGTATTGAAATACTCCATCTCAGCCTCTCCGTTAGCTCTTCTGCCTGCATTGAGATGTTCAATAATGCGATTGAACATGTCGATAAGGTAGAGATATGCTTGGCGGTCAAGATTAATTGATTTGTTTTTTTCAAGAACAAACTCCATCTTGCCATTCGTTATAAACTGTGGCATTTCAGGATATGTAAGAGTCATAGTGATATAATCACCAACACTCCTTGTTGCCCATCCGGCACCACCCTCAAACATGCAAAACTCACTTTTTTTATACTCGTTGCTTGTAACATACACGAGTAGAGCGTTTTCCTTTATGATATTCTTTTTTATCTGTTCTGCAAGGGAGCCTATGTCATTATAATGTTGCAAGCTATCATCGCGTGATGTATAAAAGAATTCATGATCCTTTGCTCCTTTATGTTTAAGCAAATGGTAAATAAAGTCTGTTATTATTTTGTCCTTACTCGAATGGGAGATAAAAACGATATAATCGCTTTTGGGCGTCACATCACCCTTTATCTTATTTGTAACAACAGTAGTAAATGCTGATTTCTGTTCTGCAGAAAGATTGGAGAATGCCGAAACCTCCTTTTCAACCTCTATTGAAAACTGCTTTTTTGCGTTTGCTTCTTGTTTGCTAAGCAATTCTTCTTGCTGCTTTTTTATCTTTTCGTTTAGCTCATACCTCTTGTTTATCAAACTGTTCACTATCCCCTTAACTATTTCCGAGAGTTTTTGCATGCGGGGATCATGCTCATCAAGACCTTGACGATTCGATGTTGCAATATCAGGCAAATCATCTTCATCCAAAATATCAAAATGAATTTCTCCCTCAATATAGTTAACAAAAGCTTGTGTATTATTGAGAACGGTTAAATAGTTCTCAATGGCAAGCTTGTTTCTTACATACAACCTGAGTTGAATAGGATTATAAAACTTATTTCTTACGAAAGCCTCATCATTTTTAGCTGCAAGCTTCTCTTCAATTGTGCTATGCAGGCCGACCCATCCTGTCAGGGAATAATCCCTTTCCACTTCATTTCCGTTAAGATCGGTGCAAGTAAGCTTACCCTCGACTTCTAAACTCTTAATATCTTCAAAATGCTCGACCTCAACAGTATGTCTATATGTTTGATTTCCGTTGAGCTTAGAATACGGAAATTCAATTATATTATGCGAACATTCATTAATCGTGTCAGCAACATCAGAGCTTGTATCGCAGTTATACTCGATAAAAGCCATGTTTTTGAAAGCAATTTCTTTTTTTACGGGAACAAAGTTGATACTATCAGCATAGTTGCTAACAACACAAAGATGAATGTTTCGTCCATGAAGAGAGTCTAAAGCAAAAAAGTTGGAAAGTTTTTTTGCCAAAGCCCCCATTGCCACATCACCCAATCCACTCAGATTTACATGGTTTAATTGCAATAATGTACCCGTTTTGCATTCGGCCCATTGATCGTTGCAAATAATCTTGATTTCCTCGTCTGTCTGTGCAAGGAACGGATGTTCTTCTTCATCGGCGTGATTCTCTGTGTAAGACATTTTCCATGTCAAGTTGCTATGATCTGTTTTTGATACAAGATAATAGTCTTCGGACAGATATAATGCAGCGAGTTTTCCTATTCCTTTTCGGCCCATTGGTAGATAATTTCCGTGATTGCTTGAAACCCGTTCCCGTCGATTAAACCCAACTCTGACATAGGTGTTGATTGTTTTATCATCCATGCCTTCGCCATCATCAAATAACTCGATGGTAGCATCGGTTTTGTTGATATTATTGATATAGATATAAACATTATTCGCATTTGCGTCAAATCCGTTCGCAACCAGTTCGGAAATAGCACTCCAGGCATTAGAGTATAAGCTTTTTCCCAAAAGCTTTAAGGCTAACCAGCCGAAGGTAAAGTTTACCTTGTTTGAATTGTTTTCCATGTTATATTTCCCCCTTAAAAGCTTTTTCGATTTGTTTAGCTATTGTAATTGCAAGCAATGGGGGAACAGCATTGCCGATTTGCGATGACACATGCTTTTTCTCCCCATCGAATTGAAACCAATCGGGAAAGGACTGTATTCTTGCACCTTCCCTTGGTGTTAAGGCACGATTCTGCTCGTAGTGAATGCATCTAAGCGCCGATGGAACCGTCATGTTGTTCGTTATAGTTGTGCAAGGTCGATCCTGTATTAGTCTTCCGTATGTGTTTGAGTAGCCAGATTCTAATCTAAATGTATCGGCTACGATTCCTTGATCTACCAATCTATTAAAGTCATCTTTGCCTTGTCCCTGTCCAACATGTTCTATAACAGTCCTTATCTTATCACTATATGTACCGCAATAATGATACGAAAGATTATTACATGTGCCGCGCATCAAAGCTTGGTAATTGTTTTGAGGGGCTTGAATATACTGCGTGACGCTTTGGCCTTCACCAACGGGGGGTAAATCCGAAATTGCGTCAAAAACACTTAGAGGATCCATTTCAAGTTTCTTGGGGAACTCCCAATTCAAACCGGCATCTTTTCTGATACCGATAATGAAGACACGTTCTCTGCTTTCGGGGACTCCATAATCTACGGAGTTCAGAGTGGAAATGTGCAATGTATATCCTAGACCGTTTCCCATATCGGAAACCGTTTCTTCGACAACATCAACTATCTTTCTCCCGGTTTTATTAACGACAGGTTTCTTTCTTTTTCTTGTGCTTCCGTCCTCTCTCTCATAGGAATACATAATTCTCCCTTCTGCATCCCTCTTGTATTCAACTTCAGTCATAGACAAAAAGCCCTTTACGTTTTCGAAAAGAAACATCCGGGGTTGGACAATTCCGATTATTCGCAAATACTGTTCATATAAACGCGCCTTGCTATCAAAGCGACGCTGGCCAACCGTGCTAAAAGATTGGCATGGAGGACCGCCAATAATCAAATCTACAGGCTCATTATTTGTTAGCTCCATAATCTTCTCATTTGATAGATCGGTAATGTCGCTGTTTAACATGTTGATATCGGGATAATTCTTGCTGAATGCATTTGCCGCATGACAATCAAACTCATTTGCAAAAACAAATGAGTTTTTTCTATTGCGTACGAAAGCATTATTTTTTATCCTGTAGTAGAAGCCGAAAGTCAGTCCTCCAGCTCCTGAAAACAGATCGATTATCCTCATAATATTCGTTATTCTTTCAAGTCAAGCATAGTATCTTTTCAGGCTTTGGCGGTACAAAACCATTTGAACTATTATACCAACAATCGACTTTCTTTTCAACAACTGTTGCAAAAAGGAGTGCAAAATAGGGCTTCCTTCTTGCGACGATTCATTAAAACATCTCCTAAATCGGCTTGAAACAATGCTGCATCCGAGTAATTCAACTCATTAAATCAGTTTCACTCTCACCAATCCATTACAATCCTTATCATACATTACAAGTTCCTTAGGGAGCTTGTATTTTGTTGTTTTGGAAAAGGTCTCCGAGCCGAGATAGGCACTGAAATTGACGACCGGGAACACGACCCAATCGGTGTCGGGCTGCTTGTTGGCAAGGATGAATCGGACGACCTCGGTTACGATCGAAGGCTTTACGCCGTTTAGGTCGGTGTTCTTTATGCGTTCGGCCCATTCCGTGGGGAGCGGGAACTCGCCCAAACGGAGCGGACCGAGCGTGAGCGCGTCGGCGATTACGTCATCGAGGCGAAGCGACCATGGCTTTTGAGTATTTGCGGAGAATATCGGCACCTGGATATGACGGACCTTATTCTGCCATGCGTCCGTAAAGGTGGCGGAAAGCCTGTCGACGGCCTTTACAGCGGACGCCTTCGCATTCTTGTTTGCGCGAACGAAAGCGATGATGTTCCGAACATGCCGAACGAGCCAGCCGCGGCCTTCCGCGTCGACAAGCTCTGGGAATTCATCCGAAAGCTCCGGGAAGCACACCCGAGGCTCGGCGTCAGACCTGTCGGGTATGCTGCACCACGCGAGCAGTGCGCGTCTAGCATATTCGATCCTGTCATACGGATCGCCTTCAGCGGGCTCTCCTGTTTCGGTATGGAAAAGGAAGCCCCTGGCAAGTATCGTAAGAATACGGGCGAAGCCGTGGAAATCCTCGAACATCCCGAATACGAACCGCCCCATATAGGTCGTATCCGTGCTCTTATCAGATTTGTACTCGGGAAAATGAGTGTACGCGAGGAATTCGCCCCATTCGTCAGTCATGCTTTTCACCGTCCTTTTCATCCTTGGGAAGCTCTTTCAGCAGACCCATGGTCGAACCGAGCAGGGCTTCAATGGCAAAATCGCGGTGGCCCGTGGCGTACGCGAGCGAGACCGCTGTGAAGAACCTCCACTTGAAATTCGCGAGACCGTTTTCGCGCAGGATATCGATAAGATTATTGTGGATGGTCCAATACGGATCCTTCGATCCTTCACATCCAGAAACCAACCGTTTAAGGATGTCGCTGTCATCCGCTCTCGTCCAGGTCGACAGGCCTATTTCCCGCCGATACATGTTGTCGAGGTCGAGGAGGATATCCCCGAGTATTCGATACCCGCTCCCGCGGAAGTCGCAGAACAGCTCACGGTAATCATACGCTTTCTCGTTTATATGCGCGGCGATCCTGTCAAGCACCTCTTCCCGTCTATCCGGAGGGGTAAACTGCCACGCAGAAGCTTTGAGCTCCGATAGCGCTGTGCGTATCTCAGCCGCGGAACCGTTGTCAACAGCACGGTAAAGCTCAAGCGGATCTATCTCCGCGTCCTTCCCCTTCGCGTACAGTATCCGCTTTATATCTCCGAGGCGCGTGAGCTTCGTTTCATCATATTCCCGCGCGCGGCAGCGGCGCTTCGCCGTCTCGTAATCGCGGACGAGCGAATTCATGAACTCTGTCTCATGCGGCCTGTGGAAGGTCTCCCACTTATCGTACCTTGCAAAATTGAACATGTCCTTCGGATCGGGCGTTTCGGGGAAACGCCTGGGCGTCTGCCTTTCCAGCATCCGGGCGTAATACGGCAGACGCTCTATGTTTGACGTAACGCTGTCCCAATCGACCGAGGCAAAGAATTCCTTGAGCTTCTTTTCGGATGGGTTCTTGGCCTCCGTGATCTTCAGGTACTTCAGGAAAAGGCTGTCGGTGCGGCTCTCATCATCGAAGTATTCCGACAGGTCGGGCTTTATCCCGCTCTTTGCGGAATCAATCTCAAGCCCCGTCAATATGGCGAGAGTCTCCGCTTCTTCCACATATCGCTGTCTGTCAGCGGGATCGGCGTTCTCGTTATACGCCATTATGCCCCTCTTGAGAGCGGCGTTGCTTATCTGCCCGACGCGGGACGAGAAGGTGCTTTTTACGCTTTCAAACCTTGCTTCCCAATCGTTCGCGTCGGAGATCAAAGGCTCCGCTGCGGGTATCTTAAGGACGGGCAGCTTTTCACTGTCGACCGCATGCTTTAATATGACGGGCTCCGCTATCGTTTTGACCATATCCCCGTCGTAATCCGCTCCGCCAAGGCGCTCGGGGATGAGTGAACGGGAATCGACCATAACGACGTAACTGAGATGTGAAAGGTACGTACTGCGATACGGCGTATGGAACTTTGCCGGGACCGCGACGGCTTCTTCGTTCCGTGAGATATGCGGACTGCGCAGCAGCAGGTATTTATCCTGTATAGGCCTGCCGTAATCGGCGGGCTTTCTTCCGCTTGAGTCGGGTGCGTAAAACTCGTTTCCGGACAGCAATTCCGAGCGGAGCCTGTTCAGCATATTACGCTTCGCTCCGGATCGTTCGCCTATCACGACAAAGAGCCTCATCAGGTCGTCGGAAAGATACCTGTTATCTCCCGATACCATCAGATGCCCGACTCCGTATTCATCGAGTATCCTCTTCGCTCTTGTTTCAAGCTCCCTGACGAAAACACGCTCGCCGAATAACAGCGGATTATTATCCGCGATAAGATATCGAATGGACCATTCGTCTGAGTCGCAGAAAATGAATCTGTTTTTGTTGTGCTTAAGATAATCTATCTGCGCGCTACGGTCGGCGACGATATTATAGTACGCTGTTTCCGTGGTCTTCGTCATCCACTCGCGGGGATCGTCCTCCGGGGAAGTTTCCCAGCCGAGAGGCAGATCGAGCGGGCGGAAATCCTCAGCGGGCATGGCGGCGGTATTGAGGAACTGATAATTAAAGGTCGTGGTATTCTCCTGCCTCGGCTTATCCGTCCCGGAGACGTAAAGCGCATGACCGTATTTCGCGCAGCGTTCAAGATACTCTGCCCATGAAAGCCCGTTCGTCTCCATCCACTTCACGCCCTTGAACATGCTCGAGGTCAGCACCATATCGACGGTCTCAACAGGATGCCTCTCGCCCCAAATATCTGTCACATGCGTCATACCCATGTTGCTGAACAGCCTTTTTATATCGACCTCGTGAACAACGCCCTTGATGTACGGTAAACGGATCTGGAAGGAATGATGACCGCCTCCGAGCAGTTTTGAAAGCTCCTTTGAGATAAGGCCCTCGCCGTCGAACTCCTTAACTTCAACGTCCATCGTCTTTCGAACGCGATGATACTTGCGAACGGGGGCGTTTGTTCCGTCGTCCTCAACGGTTATCACGTCGGCATTAACGACCGTTTTCGGATTGTCGATAACGACGATCCTATCTGTGTTAAGCAGACCGGGTATCTCATACCTTTCGCCGCTCGTAAACATGAGCCCGTTATACGCGTACAGCTTCGACAGCTGGCATTCGCCGATACTCATCCCGAGCTGTATCCGTTCCTTGAGGGAAGCGTATACGTCCTCACGCACGAACGACAGCACATTGCTCCGGCTCATGCTCGCGGAACGCTCGAATGCGACGTAGCGGTTCGGACCTTTGCCGAGATCGAGGGTTATCCCCTCCGGATGGAACATCGTCTTTGCCCGTTCCTGCAATTCGAGCACACGGTCCTTAGGGGCTCTGTCGAATATTCCGGAAAAGTCGATATAGACGATAACGTCCGCAAGGCAGTCCTCGGAATAGGGTATGCCTAGTACGAACTGCGCCTGCGTGAACATGGCGCAGGGATCCTGCTTCGTGTGTTCGATCAGCCTGTCCATTGCCGGAGAGGCCGTGTCAAAGGAGACCTCCGTCTCATTCGACGCAAGCAGCAGCAAGGCACGTATCTTCGGTATCGTGTATTGATCCAAGGCTTTCCTGACCCCTTCTTCAAGTCACATTTTTATTTATAATAACTAGTACCATTTTTCGGAATGGCCCCAATAACAACGGAGACAAACCTTATTTTTCACTTACAATAACTAGTACCACTTTTCACTTCCCCCTGGAGGAGGGGCCGGGTGGTGGGCGTTAATTAACCCTTCGGTTTATCTGGAAGGATACTATGGGAGCGGACAAGCCGCTCTCTTTAATATAACAAGGAGAGATACGATCTCTTACCCTCTTCCAGTAAGCCTTATGGTTAATTGGGTTATTCAAAGGAGCGTAACACGCTCCCCCTTCCCAGTAAACAATAATAGTTTATCCGGGCGGCAAAGTCAAGATTTTATTTATAATAACTAGTACCACTTTTTGAATGCACGGTACATTTATGGAGGTGATCTTTTGATTTGAAACATGTTTCGCACCGCAGCAATGCGGGAAGAGAACTCATTGGACCGCCCATCCCCGGCGTTACAGGGAAATAATATTTCAAGGAGACACAATATGCAACTCAATTACACAACGACCGAAATCAATGGGCAGACGGTGCCCGCCGTGGATCGTCAAGGCGATATTTACGTCTTGGCAACGGACAAGGTAAAAACCGTAGGACGGATACGTTCATTCTGCCGCGACATCATCCGGGAGACGCTCGGCATCCTATTCGAATCACACAACGGCGATCGATGGTGGATGCCGCTTCATTGGGAGCAGTTCTGCCATCTGCATGGATGCTGCAAAGACGATCCCACCCCGGTGTTCTTCATCGAAACCGAATATCTAAGTAAGAAACACCGAGTGAACATCGTCGAAGTATTCCCGGTCGATCCGGCGTTATTCAAGGAGGCCGCCAATGAAGAAGCTCGCTGACGCTATTATCATCGGCGTCGACCACGGTTACGGGAACATCAAGACCGCGAACCACATCTTCAAGGCGGGTATCGTGGGGTACGATCACGAGCCGCTGTTCACGGGCGATATGCTTGAGTACTGCGGGAGGTATTACGTCATCGGCGAGGGGCACAAAGAATTCGTGCCGCAGAAGCACGGCGATGAGGATTATTACCTGCTCACGCTGGCGGGGATCGCGATGGAACTCAAAGACGAAGGACTAACCGAAGCGGACGTGATCATCGCCGCGGGACTTCCCCTCACATGGACTACGGGACAGAAGGCGGAGTTTGCCGCGTACCTCACGCGAAACGCGGAGGTGAGCTTCACCTTCCGCAAGCTCGATTATCACATCCGCGTGCTCGGGGCGAGGATCTATCCGCAGGGGTATGCCGCCGTTGCGGAATTCACGCCGTCGATGAAGGGCGTGAACGTGATCGTCGACATCGGCAACGGGACCATGAACACGCTGTTCGTCGTCGACGGCAGGCCGCAGGTCGGGCGAATGTTCACGGAGAAGTTCGGGACCCATCAGTGCACGCTCGCCGTGCATGAGGCGCTCATGCGTGAGCGCGGCGCTGAGATCGACGACTCGATAATCGACGGCGTACTGATAAACGGCACGGCGGATATCCCGAAGGACGAACTGAAGCTCGTCCGCTCGGTCGCGGAGCAATACGTCGGCGGCATATTCCGCAGGCTGCGCGAGCACGGGTATGACGAGCAGACCATGACGCTGTACGTCACGGGAGGCGGCGGGTGCCTCGTCAAGAACTTTTATCGGACAAAACCCGGCCGCGTGCGGTTCATCGACGACATCCGCGCGGCGGCAAAGGGCTACGAATACCTCGCCGAACTGCAGCTGAAAGCGGAGCGGGGCGTATGAAGGACTCTCGCAGGATCAGCGTAAGATTCGACCTTTCGGATCCGAAACAGCGGAAGGTATATGAGGCGCTTCATGAGATCGACCGCACCGAACACGGATCGATGAGCGCGTTCGCTATAAAGGCGATCGGGGAATATCTCGATCGCCTTTCGTGTCCCGGGCGATTTGATTTTTCACTTGACGAGCTGCGGGATATGTTCCGCGAGGAGATACGGGAGCTCGATCTTGCTCCGCGTGAGGCCGCTCCCTCATTCACGCCTCCCGCTGAGATGACCGAAGAACAGCGACAGGAGAATGACCGGAATGTACTTGAAACGCTTGATTTGTTCACGTGACGCCAAACCGCCAGATTTTGGCGCCATCAGGCCTGCGTCCGATGAACCGATGGCGCCACATGGAAGCACGAATAACCACGCCCGGCGGAAGCACCCATCCCCGCCGGTCGGCATACCGGGTCTCCATGTAAAAAACGATAGCCAGCAGGGAACTTGTACGGCAAGTTCCGCCCCGCCGATTCGGGGAACGGCGGTCTTTTTAGGGGATACCCCTAATACCCCGGCAAGGAGCGTGGCGCCATGAAGGAGAAAAAGGAACGCTTGGAACTGAGGGTTACGAAGTCCGAAAAGAACGCCATCTGCAGGAAGGCCGCAAAGTGCGGGCTGACTATAAGCGAATACGTGA
>JAEEGL013701376.1_pt1 | contig 15782 bp, 13 predicted proteins | sample 9134231 | NCBI WGS metagenome assembly JAEEGL01 (sample SAMN16246548, study PRJNA631951) | gut metagenome | biome: gut microbiome; feature: rumen; material: fiber-attached | host: Bos | place: Iran: Karaj | collected 2018-10
AAGGCGTTCAAGGGCGCACGGATTTGTTCCGGTGCAAGGATTTTGAAGAAAACACTTCAAAATCCTAAAGTCGCTCGGCGCTAACACCTTACACTTCGAGAAAAAGCGGCTTTTGCTTTTTCTCGATAAACGCATTGAAACAATGGCTGAATTCGTCAAAATCCTCCGGATTTGACGAATTGCAGGGCTTCGCCCTGCGAATAAACCGCTTTGCGGTTTATTCAGCAGACATTAATTAGAGGAGATGACAAAAAAGCTGTTGTAATTTGACTTCCAATTCTATATAATAATCATTATCTAGAAAACTATGCCCACGCGAGCGGCAAACGTCCGATAAGAGGTGTCACATGAGTACGAAAGCCAGCGGTATGCTTCAGGGTGCCGACGCCAGCGAGACTGTCGTCGATTATCTCAACCGCTCCGACTATGACGAGCTGATCGAGATCGACCTGATCCATGACCGGTGCCACAATATCTTCCATGTGGAAGGCAAATATTTCGTCCCCGTGCTTGACGGCTCTTTTTCCGGGCTTCAGAGGTATTGCCTCGAGCACATGGTCCATCCGGACGACCGTAAGACGTGCCGCGAGCTGATGCAGCCCGAGACCCTGCTCGAGCGCCTGGCACAGGCGAAAAACCCGGGCGTGTTGCAGGCGCAGGTCCGCTATAAGCTGCTCGACGGCGGCTGGCGCTGGGTGGAGCAGGTGGCCGTCAGCGGTACGCTGCACGGCTTCGGCGAGGGGATCGTGCGCGTTTTCCTGTTCGACATCCAGAGCCAGAAGGATCTGCAGATGGGCCTGGCGGCGGCGCATCCGGCCGACCGCAACTGCGACGAGACGACGGGCCTGCTGCTGAAAAAGCCCTTCTTCTCCGCCTGCCGCGAGCTGCTGCGCAGCCAGCCGGGCGATTGGTGTCTCGTCTCGATCGACATCGAGCACTTCAAGCTCTTCAACGAGTGGTACGGGCACGAGTCCGGCGACTTCCTGCTGGCGCAGATCGGCTCCATCCTCAAGCAGGAGGAGATCCGCTCCGGCGGCATTGCCGGCTATATGGGGCAGGACGACTTCTGCATGCTGGAGCCATACGACGAGGCGCGCATCGAAAAGCTGTACGATGAGATCCACCGCCTGATCATGTCGCGCGGTACCTCCATGGGCTTCCTTCCCGCCGTGGGCATCAGTCCCGTCGCCAAGGGCGACTCGATCGCGGCGGCGCTGGACCATGCCTCCATTGCCGCCAGCCAGGTCAAGGGCGATTTCCACTCCCGCATCCGGCTCTACACGCCGGAGATGAGCAACCAGGCAGAGCGGGAGTACGGCATTCTGTCCGATTTCCAGCGCGGACTGAAGAATCACGAGCTCCATTTCTATCTCCAGCCCCAGTGCTCGGTGACGACGGGGCTCATCGTCGGCGCGGAATCCCTCGCCCGCTGGAAGACGCCGGACGGGAAGATGGTCCCGCCGGACAAATTCGTTCCGGTGCTGGAGAAATACGGCTTCATCTCCGATCTGGACCAGTACATCTGGGAGGGCGTGTGCATATGGCTGCACCGCTGGATCCGCGACGGGCACACGCCGGTGCCGATCTCGGTCAACATCTCCCAGATCGACTTTCTTGCCATCGACGTGCCGGAGTATCTCGAGCAGCTGATCCACAAGTACGAGCTGCCGCGCGAGGTCCTGAAGATCGAGATCACGGAATCCGCCTACGTGGACGACTCCGCCCGCGTGCGGGAGGCGATCCAGCGCCTGCGCGAGCGCGGCTTCCTGATCCTGATGGACGATTTCGGCAGCGGCTATTCCTCGCTGAACATGCTGCGCCGGATCAACGTGGACGTGATCAAGCTGGACGCCCAGTTCCTGCGTATGAGCGATCTGGACGAGCGCAAGGGCATCCACATCCTTGAAACGATCGTCAACATGACCAAGACCATGGCGGTGCCGGTCATCGTCGAGGGCGTGGAGAGCGCGGAGCAGGTCAGCTTCCTGGAAAAGCTGGGCTGCCGGTACGTCCAGGGCTACTACTACTATAAACCACTGCCGGTGGCGGAGTTCGAGCAGCTGATCGTCGATCCGAAGAATATCGACGTCAGCGGTTTCCGCTTCGTTACCTCCCAGCAGTTCAGCGTCCGTGAGTTCATGGACCAGAACATCTACAGCGATTCCATGCTCAACAACATCCTCGGCGCGGCGGCGTTCCTGTGCTGGGACGGGGCGGAGAACGTGGACATCGTGCGCTTCAACGAGCAGTTTTACCGCATGATCGACATATCCGACCTCCAGAAGAGCGCCACCGGTATCCAGCGGCTCATCCATCCCAACGACCGCCAGCACATGTACGATCTGCTGGCGGATGCGGAGCGGGATCGGCTCAACGGCTCGAGCGGTGTGCTGGGCTTTTACCGCGCGGACGGCACGCTGGAGCAGTTCCTCGTCAACCTGTATTTCCTGGAGGAGGGCGACGGCGGCAAGACGTATTACGGCGCCATGCAGGACGTGACCGAGATCACGAGCCTGCAGAACCAGATGAAGCTCCTCTCCCGCTTTTCCTCGGAGAGCATCGTGTTCCTGCGGCACTACGGCGACGAGTGGGCCTATCAGGTGGTCGTGCACGGCCTGCGCACGGTGATGGGCATGTCCGAGGCGGAGTTCCAGCGCGAGCTGAACGACGGCTCGTTCTACCAGCGCATGAGCGATTCCGACGGCGAGGAGATGGGCGAGATCCTGGTCGACGCCGGCGTCGGCGCCAGCCCAGGCGTATCCTTCCTGATGCGGCGGGACGAGGGCGAGCCCATCCGCATCTACATGAAGATGGACTACGTCAGCGACGAATACAGCAACGTGGAGTATATCCTGATGTTCCGCCTGCGGGAGGACAGGTGAGGGGCGCGCGCCCCGAAAGGCAAAGAAGCAATTTTATAAGGGAGGAAACGGTACTATGGCGATTCAAGTGGGCATCAACGGGTTTGGACGCATCGGGCGCATAGCCCTGCGCAGCATGATCGAGCGCGGCAGCCACAGCTATCACATCTGCGGCATCAATCTGCGCAACGCGGACCTGGACTTCATGGTCTATCAGGTCAAGTACGACACCGTCTTCCGCACCTTCTACGGCAGCGTGGAGCACGACGACAAGCATCTCATCGTAAACGGACAGAAGATCCGGGTCTACAGCTACAACGACGCCGCCGAGATACCCTGGGACGACTGCTATGCCGAGTACATCATCGAGTCCACCGGCGCGTATCTGACGAAGGAGAAGGCGTCGGTCCACCTGAAGAACGGCGCGAAGAAGGTCATTCTCTCCGCCCCGTCCAAGGACACGGAGACGCCCACCTTCGTCATGGGCGTCAACCACAGCTGGTATAAGACGGACATGGACGTGGTGTCCAACGCCTCCTGCACGACGAACTGCCTGGCGCCGATGGCGAAGGTCATCAACGACACCTTCGGCATCGAGCAGGCGCTGATGTCCACGATCCACTCCGCCACCGCCAAGCAGAAGCCCGTCGACTCCCGCGGCGGCAAGGACTGGCGCACGGGCCGCAGCGTGCTGGGCAACATCATCCCCTCCACCACCGGCGCGGCGAAAGCGGTGGGCGAGGTCATCCCGGAGCTCAAGGGCCGCATGACCGGCATGAGCTTCCGCGTCCCGACCACGGACGTGTCCGTGGTGGACCTGACGGCGCGGCTGAAGACCAGCGCCAGCTATCACGACGTCTGCATCGCCATGGAAAACGCCGCGCAGCACAGCATGAAGGGCATCATCACCTGCACGGAGGACCCCGTGGTCTCCAGCGATCTGACCGGCTTCCCGCAGACCTGCATCTTCGACGAGAAGGCGGGCATCATGCTCGACGACAACTTCGTCAAGATGATCGCCTGGTACGATAACGAGTGGGGCTACACCAACAAGCTGATCGACCTGATGACCCACATGTACAGCGTCGACCACCCCGTCGGGACCTTCTCCGACGACCGCTGAGCAAAAAACGAACTCCGGGGGGACCGTTTCGATCCCCCCGGAGTTTTTTGCGCCGGATCACCACCGCGCTTTTTTCCGCTGCTTTTCTTCGTACATCCGGTTGTCCGCCATAGCGATGAGGCGCCGGACGTCCGCGCCGGGGTCCTCCGACGTGCAGCAGCCGACGGAGACGCTCAGCGCGTGCCCCTGCACGTCGCAGGCGGCGGCCGCCCGGCTCAGCCGGTCGACGCAGTCCGCCGCCTCCTGCGCGGAGACGCCGGGCAGGAAGACGATGAACTCGTCGCCGCCGGTGCGGAACAGCACGCCGCTTTCGGGCAGGTTCTCGCGCAGCAGGTGCACGCACGCGCGCAGATAGTCGTCGCCCGCCGTGTGCCCGCAGGCGTCGTTGAGCTTCCGCATACCGTCGCAGTCCGCCGACAGGACGGTGAGCGGATACGGCGCGAAGTCGGACAGCTTTTCCGTGTATTCCTCGAAATACGCGCGGTTGTAGACGCCGGTGAGCGGGTCGGTGACAGACAGGCGCTTCAGCTCGCGCCGCAGGCGCTCCTGCTCGGTGACGTTGTTGATCAGCGCGATGATGCCCCGCACGTGCCCATCGTCGGCAAAGAGCGGCTCCTTGATGATCTGCAGGAACTCCTGCACGCTGTCCTCGTTCTCCTCGATGACGTAGGAGGTGCCCTTGCCGCTGCGGATCAGCGCCATGTCGGACTCGAGCGCGCGCCGCGCGTTTTCCTTGTCGAAGCGGATATCCAGATCGGTCTTGCCGCGAATGGTCCAGTTCGGGTCGTCGCCGGTGTCCAGATGGCGCCAGACCTGGGAGATGAAGACGTAGCGCGCCTGCTCGTCCTTGAGATAGATGTTCGACGGCAGCGCCTTGAGCATCTGCGCGAATTCCGCGAAGGACACGGAGTTGACCATGCGGATGCAGTTGTTGACGCGGTTGCGCAGGAGCGCCGGCTCGATGGGCTTTTCCGCGCAGTCCACGGCGGCGCCGCCCAGAAGGGCGAGGTCCTCGGCGCGCGTCTGCGCGTCGGTGAGCAGCAGAACGGGGATGCTGCGGATGTAGTCGTTCCGGCGCCCCACCTCGCCGATCAGCTGCGGCGCGCCCGCCCGCCGGGAGGGGGCGTCGATCAGAAGGATGGCGATGCTTGCGTCGTTCTGGATCAAGTCGACGCATTTTTCGGCATTATCCGTCACGGTGAGCGACATGACGCCGACGAAGGCGCTGCGCACCGCCGGAATGACAGAAGCCGCTGTATCGCACAGCAGAAGTGCTCTTTGCAAAATGATACGCCTCCTTTGTGCGGATTGTTTTTCATCAATGACATTCTAAGTCAAACGCGGCAGGAATGCAAGCGTTTTTGCCGGAAATGGGAAGAACGGTATTCGGCTTCCCTTGACTTGCCCGGCCCGGACATTTATACTGGGAAACGGACGGGCGCCGCGCGGCGCCTGCGTACTCGGCCGATCCCGGGAGGAAACGACCATGAAGCTTTCCTCGTTCCTGCGCTTCGCCGCCTTCGGCGTGAAGACGATCCTGCTGCGGCGGCAGGATCCCATCCTCGGCACCGTCATCGTGACGGACCGCTGCAACCTGCGCTGCAAACACTGCTCCGTCAACAACCTGACGGCGGTGATGCACCCCTGGGCGCAGCTTTGCGGCGAGATGCAGACGCTCTACGATCTGGGCGTTCGCATCCTGTTCTTCTGCGGCGGGGAGACGTTTTTGTGGCGCGACGGGGACAGGACGCTCCGCGACCTCGTGATCGAGGCGAAGCGCCGGGGCTTCCGCATCGTCAACGTGGTCACGAACGGCACCTTTCCCATCGACCTGCCGGAGGCGGACCTGATCCTGCTGAGCCTGGACGGCGACCGCGCGCGGCACGACGCCATCCGCGGCGAGACCTACGACGCGATCCTTGCGAACGTGCGCGCCGCCACGGCGGACAACATCTGCTTCTACATGGCGATCAACCGCATCAATCAGGGCGCGGTGCGCCACGTCTGCCGCCTCGCGCGCGACACGAAGAACGTCCGCGCGGTGTCCTTCAATTTCCACACGCCCTATCCCGACACGGCGGACCTTGCGCTTACGCGGGAGGAAAAGGCGGCGTGCTGCCGGACGATCGAAGAGATGATGGACGAGGGCGCGCCGGTGTTCAATCTGAAAAGCGCGTTCCCCTATCTGATCGACAACCGCTTTCCGACGCCCTGCCGCCAGTGCGTGGTCATCGAAAACGGGAAGCTCAGCGTCTGCGGGCGCTGCGTCGACGTGCCGGGACTGTGCGAGAAATGCGGCTATTTCTTCGTGGCGGAATATACGCTGCTGTTCCGCGGCAACGTGAAGGTCGTCGCCGAGATGCTGCGGACCTATCTGAAATATATATGAGCCTTTGGACCGATCTGACCCGGACGTGGCTGACGCGCAGCGTCAGGCCCTTCACGTTCACAAACGAATACGAGGACCGTCTGCCCTGGGACGATTGCGAGGGGCTGGGGCTCTACGTCCATATCCCGTTCTGCAGAAGCCTGTGCTCGTTCTGCCCCTACTGCAAGACGGTTTACGACCCCGCGCTCTGCGACCGCTATCTCGACGCGCTGCTGCGCGAGATCGAGCTGGCCTGCGCCGGGCGCGCGGGGCGCAAGCGCGCGACGAGCCTCTACTTCGGCGGCGGCACCCCGGCACTGGCGGCGGGGCGTATCGGCGAGGTTGTCACAGCGCTGGAGCGGCATTTCGAGATCACGGAGGGCGTCGGCGTGGAGCTGCACCCGGACAACGTGACGGTCCCGGTGCTGGAGACGCTGCGCGCGGCGGGCGTGACGAAGCTCTCGATCGGCGTGCAGTCGTTTCAGGAGCGGTATCAGCGCCTGCTGGGGCGCAGGACGCCCGATCCCGCCGCGCTGCGGGCGGCGCTGTCGGCGGTCCCGTTCGAGACGGTGTCGATGGACTTCATTTTCGCCCTGCCGGGGCAGACCTTCGCGGACGTGCGCGCGGATATCGAAACGGCGTTCCGAAGCGGCGCGAACCACGTCGCGATCTATCCCTTCATCGACTTCACCTTCACCGAAAGCCGCGTGCGCGCCATGCCGAAGCGCGAAAAGCGGGCGCTGCTGGACGCGATCACGGCGTACTGCGCGCGGCAGGGCTATGAACGGCAGTCGATCTGGACCTTCGCGCGGGAGCCGCAGGCACGCTATTCCTCCATGACGCGCGACAACTTCCTCGGCTTCGGCTGCTCGGCGACCACGCTGCTGCGGAGCCGCTTCAAGATAAACACCTTCTCGGTGGAGGAATACTGCGCCCGCGTGGACGCGGGGAAGCTGCCCACCGCCCTGACGCTGAAGTTCACCAGGCGGCAGAGAATGGTTTACTATCTGTTCTGGACGGCGTACTCGACCCGTGTGGACAGCCGGGACTTCGAGCGGTTCTTCGGGGAGAAGCTGCAAAACGTTTACGGCGCGGAGCTGGCGCTGGCGAAGGCGCTCGGCTGGGTGACGGAGCGCGGCGGCGTTTGGGAGCTGACGCCGAGGGGGGCGTTCTACTACCACTACTACGAAAACTATTACACGCTCGCCTACATTGACAGGATGTGGGGCCTCATGCGCCGCGAGGCGTTCCCGGAGCGGTTGGAGCTGTAGAGTTTACAAACGAAAGCGCGTTTACTAACGCAGCGGTTTCTATTTTGACTTGAAAAGGGGGCGGCGGACTTGCAGTACCGCACGGACCGATACGGCAATCCCATCTCGGCGCTCGGCTTCGGCTGCATGCGTTTCCCGGCGTCGGGCGGGCGCATCGACCTGGAGGCGACGGAAAAGCTGATCCTGGAGGCGGCGGAGGGCGGCGTCAACTATTTTGACACCGCCTACGTGTACCGCGGCAGCGAGGCGGCGCTGGGCGAGATCCTGGCGCGCAACGGCCTGCGCGAGCGGGTGAACGTTGCCAGCAAGCTGCCGCCGTACCTGGTGCGCAGGACGGAGGACATGGAGCGGATCTTCACCGAGGAGCTGCACCGGCTGCGCACGGACCACATTGATTACTACCTCATGCACATGCTCACCGACGTGGACAACTGGAACAAGCTGCGCGCGCTGGGCGTCGAGGACTGGCTGGCGGAGAAGCGCCGCGACGGGGCGATCCGGCAGGTGGGCTTTTCGTACCACGGCAACAGCGACGAGTTCTGCCGCCTGGTGGACGCGTGGGACTGGGACTTCTGCCAGATCCAGTACAACTATATGGACGAGCACAGCCAGGCGGGGCGCCGCGGGCTGCAATACGCCCGCGCGAAGGGCCTGCCGGTGATCATCATGGAGCCGCTGCGCGGCGGCAAGCTGGTGAGCCTGCTGCCGCAGGAGGCGAAGGAGATCTTCGCGGCGTATCCCGTGCGGCATACGCCCGCCCAGTGGGCGCTGCGCTGGCTGTGGAACCAGCCGGAGGTCACCTGCGTGCTCTCGGGCATGAACTCCGAAGAGATGCTTCGCGACAATCTGGAGACCGCCTCCGCGGCGCGGGTCGGCGAGCTGGGCGAGGCGGAGGAGGAGCTGCTGCGCCGCGTCGCCGCGGCGATCGACGCGAAGATGAAGGTGCGCTGCACGGGCTGCGGCTACTGTATGCCCTGCCCGCACCGCGTCGACATCCCCGGCACCTTCGCCGCGTACAACCGCCGCTTTTCGGAAAACCGCGTCCAGGCGCTGCGGGAGTATATCATGTGCACCGCCATGCGCCGGGAGTCCACCGCCGCCTCCAACTGCGTCGGCTGCGGGAAGTGCGAGGCGCACTGCCCCCAGCACATCGCCATCCGCGAGGAGCTGAAAAAGGCGCGGCGCGAGCTGGAGGGCCCCGTCTACAAGGCGGCGCGCTTCGGGGTGAAGCTGTTCAAGGCGTACTGAGACCACCGGTCCGTTGCGAAACTGCGTTTCGCGATCGGCTGCCTGTTGATATGGAGAAAGGAGACGGGCGCATGGCGTTTTTCCGCGACCTGTTCACGAATCGGATCCTGCTGGCGGGCGTCGCCGCTTGGCTGACGGCGCAGGTGCTCAAGACGATCATCCACGCGATCGTCAACAAGGGGATCGACTGGAGCCGCCTGGTCGGCGACGGCGGCATGCCCAGCGGGCACAGCGCCACCGTGTCCGCCGTGGCGACGATGTGCGCCCTGACGGAGGGGCCTGGCTCCGCCGTCTTCGCCGTCAGCGCGATCCTCGCCATCATCACCTGCCACGACGCGATGAACTCGCGCCAGGAGATCGGCAAGCAGGCGCAGGTGATCAACCAGCTCATCCGCGAGCTGCTGGAGGGCGGCGGGGATCCCGAGACCGTGCTGGAGGAGTTCGTCGGCCACACGCCCTTCCAGGTCTGCGCCGGCGTCCTGCTCGGCATCCTGGTCGGCTTCCTGGCGTACAGGTGGATGTGAGAAACCGGACCCGATCGGGTCCGGTTTTTTGGGCCGAGGGAGGCGCTTCCTTACGAAGCGCCTCCCTCGGCGGTGCGTTTTTTACGCCGGATTGACGTGGATCATGATGTGCTTGACCTTGGGAAAGGCGGTCTCGATGTCGTCGTGGACGCGCTCGGCGATGGCGTGGGCGTCGCGCAGGGGGAGGGAGCCGTCGACGGAGATCTCCAGCTCGACGTAGACGCGGCTGCCGAACTCGCGGGTCTTGAGCAGGTCGATCCCCGCCACGTCCGCGTGGGCATTCACGCGCGCGCGCAGGGCCGCCTCCGTCTCCTCGTCACAGCTGCGGTCCACCATCTTGTCGACGGCGTCGCGGAAGATATCCGCCGCCGCCTTCGCGATGAACACGCAGATCACAACGCTCGCCAGCGGGTCGAGGATGGGAAAGCCCAGCCGCGCCCCGGCGATGCCCAGCAGCGCGCCGACGGAGGAGAGCGCGTCGGAGCGGTGGTGCCAGGCGTCCGCCATCAGCGCCCCGGAGTCGATCTGCCGCGCATAGTGCCGCGTGTACCAGAACATCGCCTCCTTCACGGCGATGGACAGCACCGCCGCGACCAGCGCCAGCGCGCCGGGGACCTCCAGCGCGCTTTTGTCCGCGCCGGTGATCTTCAACACGCCGCGGTAGCCGATGAAAAGCCCGGTGATCAGCAGGACCACGGCAAGCACGATCGCCGCCACGCACTCCAGCCGCTCGTGACCGTAAGGGTGCTCGCGGTCGGAATCGCGGGCGGAGAGCCGCACCCCGATCATCACGACGATCGTGCTGAATACGTCGGACGCGGAGTGCACCGCGTCGGAGACCATCGCGCCCGAGCGCGCGAGCAGCCCCGCCGCCAGCTTGACGGCGGAGAGCAGCGTGTTGGCGGCGATGCTGACCAGCGATACCCGCATGGCGGTCTGTTCCTGATTTTCCATAGGGACCTCCTGAAAAGAAATAACATCCCGGACAGAAAAAGAACTGTCCCGCAGATGTTATGCATCCACTGCCACGATCGTGACCCGGCTCCCGGTGGGCCTGCTCATACTGATTCCCATTAAAAATCTTCCCCCGGAAGATTTTTATAGCGCCTCAGGGCGCGTTGGGAATCGTATGAGATGCCAGTTGCGCAAGCAACTGTATGCCGCCGCGTGCGGCGGCATCTCCCTGATGAAAAGCGGAAGCTTTTTATCGGGGAATAATATCAGAACTCATCCATCCACTGGTGCGAGGCGAAGAAGTGGTCCACCGCGCGGAGGATCGCCTCCTTGCTCATGGACTTGAGCAAATAGCCGTCCGGCTTGAGCCGCATGGCGTTCATCACGCTGTTGCGGTCGTCCTTCCCGGTGAGGAAGATCACCGGGATCTCCGCGGAGGACGGCTCGCTCTTGATCATCTCCAGCACCTTGGGGCCGGACGTGATCGGCATCTCATAGTCCAGGAGGATCAGGTCGGGACGATGGGCCGCGATATAGGTGATCGCCTGCATGCCGGATTTTACCACCGTGACGCGATAGTGCTGGGAAAGCCACTTTTGCATCATCTGGAGGAACATGACGTCGTCGTCCACCAGCAGGATGTGGCGATTCTTTACCCGGGAGCCGCCGGCGCTGACGATGGCGCACAGAGCCGTGCACACGCCCTTCACGTCCACGGGGCGCGGGAACTCGCGCTCGATCATGCTCTTGGGGATGATCTCCTCGACCTCAGCGATCTCCTTGCTGTAGCCCACGATGCACAGCGCCTTTTCCTCACCGAAGCAGATGTCCTTCAGGAAAACCAGCACCTCGGGCGATTCGTACATGAATTCGCCCACGAAAAGCAGCAGCACGTTCGCGTTCTCGAGCTCCATTCCGATCTGCTCGACCTCCGGCTCCACCTGCACGACGGAGAGGTCCATGCTCCGCAGCCCGGAGACCAGCGAATCGGTCAGCAGGGCGGCGCCGTGATTGATCAGTAAGACCTTGCCCAGCATGTTGCACTTCCTTCTTTCCCTGTCAAATCAAATCTGCTACGCCAGGATCTCGCCGATCCTGTCCCAGTCGAAGTCCCGCGCCGCCTCACGCAGCGCGGCGCAGCGCTCCTTCTCTCCCTCGGGGACGTCGTATTCTGCCAGCGCGTCCAGTATGGAGGAAACCGCGTCCAGGTCGAACTGCTGCATGGATTCCCGAATGGCGTCGTACGCCTCAAGCAGCTTTTCCTTCGGGATCGGCGGCAGCGCTTCTCCGCCGTCCGGCTCCGCGCGCTCCAGCAGCGGCGCGAGCCGCTCCCCCAGCGCGCGGTAGCGCGCGAGCAGCGTGCCCACCTCCGCGTCCAGCGCGGCGCGGTCGTCCGCCCTGCCCGCCGCCTCCAGCCGTTCGGCAAAGTCGCCCAGCGCGGAGGCCCCGATGGCGCGCGAGGTGCTTTTGAGCGCGTGGATCTTGATCGTCTCGTTCCGCAGGTCGCCCGCGCTGTGGTACGCCGCGATCTCGTCGGCGTTCGCCGCCGCCGTCTCCGCGTAGATCCGCAGGCCCTCCAGATACGTCTCCGGCGAGCCGCTGCGCCGCAGGCCCTCCGCCGTGTCCAGCCCGTCGATCCCGGCGAGCCAGCCGGGCAGGCCCGCGTCCGGCTCCGCTTCGCCCTCCTCCGGGGGCTGGAGCTTCTCCTGCGGCAGGTAGCGCATCACCAGCTTTTCGAGCTCACTGCTCTGGATGGGCTTGGACATATAGTCCGTGAAGCCCTCCGCCAGATACTGCTCCTTCACGCCCGCGATCGCGTTCGCCGTCAGCACGATGACCGGCACGTCCGCGCACTTGTTTTCCGGCGTCTCCCGCATCCGGTGCAGCGTCTCGATGCCGTCCATCTCCGGCATCAGGTGATCCATCAGGATCAGGTCGTAACGCCCCTCCGTCACCCGGCGCAGGCACTCCGCCCCGCTCTCGCAGACGGTGACGCGCACGCGGGTGCGCTTGAGCATGACCTCGATCAGGCGGCGGTTCATGGCGTTGTCGTCCACGACCAGCACGTTCGCGTCCGGCGCGGAGAACAGCGCCTTGCTCCCGGCGTCCCTCTCCTCGGAGCGGTGGACCGTGAGCTGTCCCACCGTCTCTCCGGGCAGGCGGCGCTGCGGAAAGACCACCATGAACTCGGAGCCCGTGCCGTAGACGCTTTCCAGCAGCAGGCAGCCGTGCATCTCGCGCACCAGCATCTCGACGATGGACAGGCCCAGGCCCGTCCCCTGGATGCCGGCGTTCTTCTTCACGTCCAGGCGCTGGAAGCTCTTGAACAGATTGGCGTAGTCCTCCTCCCGGATGCCGATGCCCGTATCCCGCACGATCATGCGCAGATAGACGGGGACCAGCATATCCGTCGGCGTACCGCGGATCAGGGCGGAGTCCCACAGCGCCTTCGCCTCCACCTCCGGGATCATGTCCACCGTAAAGGTGACGCTGCCCTGCTCGGTATACTTCACCGCGTTGCCAAGCAGGTTGACGGCGACCTGACGGAGGCGCACCGGGTCGCCGCAGAGGCAGTTTGGCATCGTTTCGTCGATCCAGCGGGAGAATTTGAGCCCCTTCTCGTCCGCCTGCGGCTGGATCAGCTCGATCACGTCCGTCAGCATGTCGCTGAGCCGATAGTTCTCCTCCTGGATCGCCAGGCGCCCGGACTCGATGCGGGAGATATCCAGAATATCGTTGATGATGGCCAGCAGGTTCCGGCCGGCCCGCTGGATATCGGCGGCGTACTCGCGCACCGTGGGGTCCTTCGCCTCGCGCAGGATCATCTCGTCCATGCCCAGCACGGCGTTGATGGGCGTGCGGATCTCATGCGACATATTGGCAAGGAAATCGCTCTTGGCGCGGCTCTCCATTTCGGCGCGCTGCACCTGCTGGCTCATGTGCCGCTGAAGGCGCGTCTGGTCCAGCGTGACGCCCACCGCGTGGATCAGCATGCCCGCGGCGACCCAGGCGCCGTGGTGCCGCTCCGCCAGAAGGATCATGTCCAGGAACTCTCCGACGGCGCACAGGATCAGCACGGCCCCCGACGTCACCACCGCCCAGAGGGAGCGGAACAGCTCCGGATCGTCCACGGCGATGCGCCAGAAGCTCACAACGACGAACACCGCCGCGGCAAGGATGGTCGCCAGGATGATCCCCAGCATGTCCATCAGGCTGGCGATCCCGAGCGTGGTGAGCAGGATCACCTGGATATCGGCGATGAGGATCGCCGCACAGAGCCGGTAAGCGGTCTTCTGACAGCGCCCGCCCTGGGAGTAGTTGACCGAAAGGATCATCGGCACGGGCAGCATCATCAGCGTCAGGAACTCCATGTTCCTGGCAAAAAGGATGTTGTGGATGCACAGCTGCCGGATCTCCGAATTATACAGCAGCCACAGCCCCAGGACCGCGAAGTAAATCCCCAGGTACAGGTTCCTGTGCCCGACCTCCCTGCGGACACGGTTCACCGCCTGACGCAGCAGGAAAACGATGCCCAGCAGGATCAGCAGTAAGGCAGAGAGGATGGGAAAGCAGTTTTCGCGCAGCAGCGCGAAGATGATATCCGCCTTGTCGCCGAGATAGACGTTCTCCACCGTGTCGGTCCAGCCCGAACGCAGCCGGGTCAGGGTGATCTCCACCGTCTTGCCCGCGCAGTCGTCCTCCAGCGGCACGACCAGCCAGCGGTCCGGCGGGAAATCGCTGTCGTATCGCTGCCGCGCCGTGTATTCGTAGTGGAAGATCTCCATGCCGTCCAGATGCACGGACACGTTCTGCTGATTGGACTTGATGAACAGGACCGGGCAGCCGACGGGCAGCTTTGCGGGCAGCCGACGCCGGATCGTGACCGGCTCGCCCACCTGATCGTTCAGATCCACCGGAAGAAATCCGATATCGCGCTCGCTCCCGTCCCGCATGAGCTGCGCCCAGCCGTCGGAAAGCGTCACGTAGCTCTTGCTGTCGAAGCCGGCCTTGTCAAAGGGGTTCGCATAGCTGAACACGGCAAACGCGAGCAGAAGCAGGGCGATGACCCCGTAGACGCGGCTGACGATCAACTCCTCGCGAACGCGAGCCGCGGCCTTGGTCTTTGCGCTCTTGCTCTTTCTGTCCTTATTCTCCATCCCATCCCCTCCTTTCCCCTCAGTCTCTTCGCGTCAGGGGCGGAAGATCAGCAGCCCCGCCGCAAAGGAAAAGCAGTTTGCCGCCAGCGTCAGCAGCGCCAGGCGCTTCGACCTGCCGAAGGCGAGCGCGTAGATCGCGTACTCCGCCGCGACGACCGCCGCCTCCAGCAGGCAGACCGCCGCCGCGCCCACCGGGGCGAGCAGGGCGACCGTCACGTTCAGCAGCAGGTTCGTCACGACGTTCGCGCACACGACCACCGTGACCTCGTCGCGCTGCCGGTATCCCGCCAGCAGGAACAGCGGCGTCTCCAGCAGCACGGTCAGGACGCAGGCAAGCGCGTATCTCATTTGCTCCTGCGCCGGCGGATGATCGTCCAGACCAGCACCGCGGCGGCGATCGCCGCGGCGGCGATCGCAAGGACCGGCAGCACCGTCGGCTCCGGCTCCGGCGCGGGCCGCGGCACGTCGATGATATCCGCGAAAGCGGGTACGGTCAGCAGCGCGGCGGTCAGCAGCGCCCAGATGCTAATTCTCCCATGGGTCCTCATGCTTTCGAGCCTCCTTTTCTTCTCTCTTCTCCAGTCTCCTCCGGCGCACGCGCCTGACCGCACGCACCAGCAAAACGATCACCAGGACCGCAACGCCGACGCACAGCAGCGCGAACAGCACAAAAGCCCCCGCGAACACCGGCCAGATCACCACGTCCGCGCGCGCAGGCTGCGCGCACAGGGCGCAGGCGATCAGCAGCGCCGGCACAAGATACCATTTTCTTACGTTCTTCACAGCATCCGCCTCCCTTTCGGCTCAAGCAGCCGTTTTTCCGCATACAGGATCGCCCACAGCCCGAACAGGAAGCTGAGCAGCACGCACAGCCACAGCGCGGGCCCGGTCAGCCGCATCAGCTGTCCCGCCAGCGTACCCGGCCAAAGCGCCGACGCCGCCAGCCCGAAGGAGAAGCCCGGCTCGTCCGGCAGGGCACGGTACAGCAGCCACAGCGTCACCGGCATGGTCAGGTTCAGGGCAAGCTGCCCCAGCAGCGACGGCAGCATCCACGACGCGCAGAACGCGATCAGCAGCGCCGCGGCGGGCACGGAGATCAGCGCCGTCCGCCGCGCGCCCAGCCGGTCGCAGGCGAAGCCGCCCGCCGTCTTGCCGGCAAAGACGAACGCCGCCGTCAGCATCGCCGGCACGGCGCCGCTCTTCCACGGGAAGCTCACGGCGGTGCCTCCCACCGCGCGCACCGCCACCGCAAGCGCCAGCAGGACCGGGAGCAGCG
>JAEEGL015406078.1_pt1 | contig 15782 bp, 6 predicted proteins | sample 9134231 | NCBI WGS metagenome assembly JAEEGL01 (sample SAMN16246548, study PRJNA631951) | gut metagenome | biome: gut microbiome; feature: rumen; material: fiber-attached | host: Bos | place: Iran: Karaj | collected 2018-10
AAACTATAATTAATTTATATAATGAAATTATTGTAATATCAAAAAAAGTAACATCTTCTAATTTAAATCTATATAAAAACAAAATTAGATTTTTAAAAAATCCAACTCATCCAAATGAAGTTATAGAAAGTTTTCAAAATCAAAATAAAGAAATTCAACAAATTTTTTATTCATTTATTTTAAACTTTTTTGATTATTTTTATTCAAATTGTACAATTTCTAAAAGAGAAGTAAATAATTCAAATAAAAAAAGGTTGGTTTTTGAAAAAAATTTACAGAATAATCAAACTTTTTATGTTCAATTAAATGAACCAATAACAAAAGATGAATTTGAAAAATTGTTTATTGATAAATTTAATAAAGCAATGAAAATAAATTCTTATGTAATAAATTTTTTACTAGGAAGAGAAAGTCTTGATTTATATAAAATTCCTTTTATTTTTACTGAAGAATTTATTTATTGTTTAGATATTATTGAAAATAGAAAAAAAGAATTAAATGACAGTGATAAGAAGAATAAAGAATTTTTTTTTCAAAATTCAAAAAATGAAAAAATATATTTTGATTTAATTGATAAATTATATGAAATAAACTTAAAAAATAAATTTAAAAGTTTAACTCCCTCAGTAAAAAAAATAAAAACTAATGAAAATACTTTATTAACAAATCAAAATTTAGATTTGCATTTATCTATTCACTATTCCTCAACAATGAAAAATAAGAACATAGATTTAATTAAAAATGGTAATTTAATAATTTCCTTTGAAAACTTTTTAATTGAATTTGATAAGAATTTATATCAAAAAATTAATAGAGAACAATATGACTCAATTTACTTTATAAAAAAAAGAACAAAATCAGGATTTAAATGTAATAGAAGAAATTATGATTTTGATAATGATCTATTAAAAAAATATAAATTTATTTTAAATCAATATACAAAAAAACAATTAATTGACATTTTTCCTTCTTTACTTTTAATTCAAGATAATAATTTAAAAGAATTAACATGTCCTCAAATGAGTATTAATAATATAATAGAAGATTATTTTCTTGAAAGAAAGTTATTTTCTTTATCTCAATTAATATTATATTCAATTTCACATATTATTGGATTAACAATTAGTATAAATAATGGAAAATTATTTGAGCAAAATTTAGAATTTTTTATTGATTTAGCTTCAATTACAGAAATTAAATTAAAAAAATCATTTTTATTACTTAGTTCAATGGTTTATCGTTTTATGAAAAATACACAATCAAAAAATGAAGAAGAACAAAATATAAATTCTTCATATAACAATTGTTTAAACTTCTTATATAAATATATAAATAATAATCATTTAATTCCCAATGAAGAATTTCTTTCAATAATAAATAAATTAGACCCAGAAGAATTATTACAAAATAATGAAAGAAGTTCAGTAAGAAATACTGGAAATTATATGACTGGTGTTTATTCTTTTAATTATTTTCAAATACCACAAAATACATTTGAAGAATTTAAACAAGAACCTAATGAAGTTTTAAAAAAGAATATTTTGTCATTAGCAGAAAATACTGGTTATAATGGAGTTTTTAATTATCATTGTATATTTAAAGAAAATATTTCTAATGTTGAAAAATCATATGAAATTTGGTCTCCTAAAAAAGTTTATTGTGAAAGTTATAATATATTAAATCAATATTATGAAAGTTTAAATATGGATGAAATTGATATTGATTCTTTATTACATGTTATAATTATGATTATTTTTTATGTTAATGAATTACCTTATAATGTTTGGAATCAAGAAATGGATTCTGAAATAATAAAACCAAAAACTTTAAATATGTTAAAATCATTATATAAAGTGTATTTATTTTATAAAAATGATTTAAGAATGAAAAATCAAAAAAAAAGAAGTAATTTTTAATCTTAAAAATTTTTATTTTTTTTTTACTTTATTATATATTAAATAATTAAATGGATTTGATGCTTCACCTGATAAATGATATATAATATAAGGTATTAAAAATATAAAATAAAATAGTATAAAAGTACAAATAATTAAAGAACAAATTTTTTTTCTAATTCTTTCATTTGGAATAATATTTTTTATTAATTTAAAAGGAGAAGAAACCCATTTAATTCTCCCAATTGGATAAGGTAAATAAGGATTTATATTTGGATTATTTCTTCCTTTTCCTATTTCCCAATTTTTTGCTATGTCAAAAGGAATTATTTCAAAATTAATTTTAATTCTTCCTTTTACTACATTTGTATTATATAAATTAATCCAAAAATTTTTATCATTTTCAAATAAAATATCATTTTTATTTTCTACATTTATTTCATCATTAAATTTTTTTGAGTAAATTAAAGGAATATTTAAATTATTTGATATATATAAAATTTGAGTATAATTAAAATTACCAGAACATAATTCAATATTATTAATTGAATTATCACAAATAGAAAAATTAATAATATTATTTTCATTAATTGAAGAATAAGAAATATTAAAAATAAATCTCCAATTAAAATAACCATAACCATCACAATTATAATGAATATCACTATATTGAGGATTTGAATTTTTTACTTTTGATATAACAAACAAATCATTTTTTATTTTATTTACATTATTTATTGCATCTGTATATTCAATATCATATACAATACATCTTATTTGAAAATTATTATCATTTTCGTTTTTTTTTAATTTTAATTGAATAGGATTAGGAATATTTTTTAGATCTATTTTATGTATTTTTTCTTCTTCATTTTCTAATTTTTTTTCTTCTTCATCTTCTTCTTTTTCTTTTTTATTTTCTTTTTCATTTATTTCAATCCATAAAAAGATATTTCCAATTTCTTTTTTTGAAATATTATCATTTACTAATATTATTTTTTCTATTGGTTTATATTGAATATTAATCCATTTATAATTATAAAATCTATTTTCTAAATCAATTAAATTTTCATCAATATTATATCCTATTAATTTATCATTTTCATATTTATTTTTTTCCCATAATTCAAATCTTAATAAAGAATTTGAAGGAAAACTTTTTTTAATTTCAATATTTTCATTTAAATTATCATTATCAGAATTATATTTTAATTCTCCACCAATAAAAATTTTAAAATAAAAATCGCTAATATTATCTATTAATAAATTAATTTCAGTAATAAAAATTTTAATAATAACATCTTTTTTAATTAGAATATTCTTTTTTATATCATCAAAAAAATTTAAAAAAGCCAATTCTTTAATATAAGAAATATTTGAAGTGTTATTAATAGATACTAACATATTTTTTAATTCTTCATATTGTTCTTTTTCAACTAATTGAATAAGTATTTTTAAATATAAATGATGAATAGGAGAAACATTGATATTAATAAAAGGATATTGTAAATTTAAAGCATTTTTATTTTCTAAAACAGAATCATAAAATTTTCTATAATGCTTATATTTAATATTATCTTCAAATAATACTTTATATTCAGATAAATTTGGAATTGTATTTAAATCTTCAATTTTATATGATTGAAAATATTGTTCATTTTCATGAGTTCCTGGAATTGAATAATCTTTTAATTCAGGAAAAATAATAAAATTATCTGTTTTTATACTTTTTGTTTTATTTATTTTTAATTTAATATCTTTATTTGTATTTATTTCATCTTCTTCTTCTTCACCACAAATTTCTTTTATTAAATTTATTCTTTCATTTAAAATTATTTCTGATTTATTTACTATTTCTTTAATGTTTATTTTTGATATTCCAAAATAATTATTATTATCATAATTATAACAATTAAGATAAATTTCATTATTATTTTTATGATTTAATTTTAATGTAATGTTCTCATATATTGATAATAGAAAATTACTATTACTTCCTTTTTCTTTTATTATACTTTTATATTCTTTAATATAATTATTTTTATCTTGATTAATTGAATTTAAATTAATTAGAATATTTGGTTTGTCAATTAATAATTTATGATTTTGACAATTATTATAATCTCTATATCCTATAAATATACAGTCAAAAATATATTCTTTTGGTATATTATTTGAAGTATCAATTTCATTTTGAATTTCAGATAAATTATTTTCTTCAATAAAATCAATTGATAATAAAATTTCATCTTTATTATTTATAAAAAACCAATTTTTTCCTCTTAAATTTAATTTATCTAATTTATAACTTTTATTTTCAAAATCATTTTCTGAATTAATAAAAGTAAAGATTAATAAAGGATAAGTTTTTGGATTTGATTCATCAAATCTTATATTATAAAATAAAAATTTATTTTCTGAAATATTTTCTTTTAGATTAAATAGAAAATGAGTAAAAGAATTTAAAGAAATTGATATACAATTAAAATTATTTTTATTCCCTTTAAAATTATATAAAGTTAATATTCCAAAGTATGCTTTGGAATTTAACATTTTATCACTTTCATTTGAAATATAATCTGTAGTATTTTTATATTTAGAATTAGAATCAAAAGAATCTAAACTTTCTTCAATAGAATTATTTTCTTTTACTAAATTTGGAATTAAAGATATATTAAATTTCTTTTTTATTATTTCTAGATTTAATTGAATAATTATAATAAGAGGAATTTTTTTATTTATATTTGAAAGAATTGTATATGTAGAATTTTGATTTATTTCTATTATTCCTTTAAAAATATAATCTTTATATTTTAAAGTAATTTCCATATTTGGAATTTCAAATATATTATCATTTACCGATTGAAATTCAAAATTTTTTTTAAAAAAGAAATTATCATTTTCAAAAGTATATATATTTCCATTAAAATTAATTTCAAAATTTATTTTTAAATTACTTGAATTAGTTATATTTTTTGGTAAAGTATATATATTATTAAATATTAAATTAATATTCCAAATATTATTTTTCCCTTTTTCTTTTGCAAATGTTAATTTTTCTTTAGATAAGGGGAAAATTTTACAATAAGGAAATTTTTCTGTTTCATTTAATATTATATCTTCAATATTTAATAATAAATTATTATCACCTAATTTAATATATTGAATATTTTCATATAATTTATTTTGAATATTATTCCAATTTATTTCTTTTGTTTCAATTTGTTTATCATTTTTATAAAGTATAATATAAATATTATTTATATTAATTTTTGGTATATTTAAAATAACTTCTGAAGAAATTTCAATATTTTTGGAATCAATATTAAATTCTTTATTTGTAAAAATAAAGTTTTCATCATTATATTTAATACATACATTATAATATTCTAAATTATTTGTTTCTTTAATTGTTAATTTATAAATATTAATTACTATTTTTTCATATTCAATATTTGGATTTTCTGATATTTGCAAATAATTTTTTAATATTGTATTGAAATTATCATTTATTAAAAACTTAACTTTTATATATTCAGTTTTACTTAATAAAAATGTAATAATTGAATTTTTTATATTTAATAAACTATTATTATATTCTATACATTTTTCTTTTTCATTGTATATTTCAATTTTAATTATATTTTCATTAATTTCTTTTTGAGTTATATTACATTTATATATTTCTTTTTCCTTTACTAAAATTATATTTTCATTTTTTAAATTATCAAAAAAAACAGAAAATAAAATATCATTTTCATTATCAATTAATTCAGATATATCATTTCTACTTTTTTCATTTAGTTTAATTTCATCTATAACAATAGTAAAAATATTATTATTCATTTATTAAAAAAACTAAATATTTAAAATTAATTTAAATTAAATGAAATCATTAGTTATATTAAGATAAGCTAATTTATATATAAATAAAAAAAAAATTAAAAACAAATTATTTTAATAACTATCTTCATTATCATCATCATAACTTTCACTTTCAAATTCATCTTCTTCATAACTATCATCAGATTTCTTTTTGTTTTTTTTCCTTTTTTTATTGTTTTTATTCCTTTTCTTATTATTTTTCTTTTTTTTCATATCTTTAATTTCTTTTGATGTTTTTCCTAAATATTCATTTACTCTTACTCTTTCTTCTTCAGGAACCATTTGATTTAATTTTAATTGTAAATCTCTTAATTTAATATTTAATTCTAATTCTTTTTTATCTAATTTTTTTAATTTTGAAATTACTTTTTCTTTTGTATTTATTCCTCCCATTTTTTTATTTATTTTTTTAGTATATTTTATATTTATTTTTGTTTATATTATTTATAACCTTCTTCTTTTTTTATTTTATTATATTCAATAAATATTTTCAAATTAAAAAAATGATGATGGTTGATAATTTAAATCAAATTAATAATAATTTTTCAAATCCAAAAGAAAATATATATAAAGGTTTAATTGATGAATTTGAAACTCATTTATTACCAGAAAATAAGAAATTAGCAATGATTGATTATTTAAAAAATAATTGTCAAATGAACTTTTCAAAAGATGTGATTATGATATTAGAAGATTATAATTCTATTATTTCACAAGCAATTCAAGCAATTAGAAGTTTATTAAGTGAAAATGAAAAAATATCAAATAAAAATATAAATTATGAATATTCAAATTATTATAATAAAAATAATCCTTCTATTAATGTTAAAAATGATAATAATTGTTATAATTTTAATTATAATAATAGTAACAGCAATTTTAATTCAATATATAATAATAAAAATAATACTAATTACAATAATTATAATAATTATAATTTTAATTATGGAATTAATAATACAAATAATAATGATATGAATATTAACAATAATCTAAATAATACAAATAATATAAATTATGAAAATAATTATGAAAATAATTATTTAAATAATGATAATAATAATTATAATTATAATTATAATGAACCAATTTTAAATTATGATTATTTAAAGAATAAGGATATAACATCAAATGAACCTTTAAAAAAGCCAATAAGAGAACAATTAAAAACTTTATCAAAAGAAAATTCAAAGAATAATTTATTAAATATGAGCAATCCAAATAAAATAAATTTAAATAATTATAATAATAATGGAAAAAATTCATTTAGAATGGCAATAACTGGTCAAATTCCCAATATTACAAATAGTCAAAATTATTCATTTAATAATAATGGTATTAATTCTAATATTAATAATAATAATAATAATTTAAGTATTTATAATTCAAATACTCAAACATATGAAGATCCAACAAATTTTAATATGAACGATTCAAAAAAAAGAGAAATGGAAAAATTAAAAGTTACAAATAAGATATTAAAATTAATAGAAATTGCAAATCAAAAAAAAAATTATTTTGTTGAAAAATATGTTAATTCATCATCATTAAATTATGAAAATGATTATAAAGAATTTTTAGATAGAATAATAAATTACAAATTTGATATTTTAACATTAAATCAAATTTTAAATGATTTGAATGATTTTTATTTAATTAATCCAAGAAATAAAACAAATAAAAAAAAAGAAAATTATTCTTATTCAAAAGAAAAAATAAAAAATCAAGCAATTGAAAATCAATCTATTACAGAATCAAATGAGGCTTTTAAAAAAAATTTAAGAAAGTATTCTTATCCTTCTTTAAAAAAACCTCCATTTGTTAATGCAACTAATCCTTATGGTCATTTATTTTCTTAAAACTTTTTTTAATTTTATTTTATTATTTAATATTTAATATCTTTAAAAATTTTTTTGTTTTTAAAAAAAAATTGTTAATAAAAATGGAAATTTATGAAAATAGTTTATCTGATATATTTGGAAATGAAGAAATTTTTAGTGAAGATATAAACTTTGAAAAAATAAATAATTTTTTATCAAATTTAAAATCTGAAAATGGTTTAAATAATATTTTAAAGAAAATTCAAAAGAAAATTGAATCATCAGATATTATATGTCATATTTTAAATTCAGAAAAAATAAAAAATAATAAGTTAATATTAATACTTTTTGAATTATTTTTAGAAAATAAAAATAATGACAATGAAATTATAAAAAATATTATAAAGATATTAATAAATAAAATAATAATTAATAGAGAATATATTTATTTTATTTGTCAAAAAATAAGGATTTTAGATGAAAAAAAAGAAATAAATGAAAATTTTATTATAAAATGTATTGAAATATTTCAAATGATTTTTTATAATAAATCGGAAAATGAATGGGAAGAAATTTATATAAAGAAAAATATTAAGAATCATTATTTTTATTTTTTTAAATTGAATGAGGGATTAAAATATGAAAATATTTCAAATTTTCCTTTAAATAATTCCTATTTATATATGAATTTTAAAAGAGAATCAATGAAAGATTTTTCAATTATACAAATCAAAATATCAGACCTTTTAATAATAAATATATCAATCAAAAATAATTTATTATATATAAATATAAATGAAACTCAAAATTTATTAAATAAAAATATTATAATTGAAAATAACAAATTTTATATATTAAAAATTAAATTTTTAATTTCAGATGTTAATTTAATTTCAAGTAATTCTTTTCAAATTGAATTAAATGAAGAAAAGGAACAACAAAAAATTGATACAAAAAATACACAAAAAAAAGAAGAAGAAATTAAAAAAGAAAAACAATATAATTTAGATATAGTTATTTTAAAAGGTTTTATAGGAATCATTAAATCATTTTATTTATCAAAATTAGAAATAAATTCAAATAAATCTATATTTGATATTAAAAATAACATTTCAAATTGTTCTTTAATAATATCACCTCTTTGTTATAAAAATAAAATTATAAAAGATCCGATTAATGGTTATGAAAAAGATATAAAAGATGATTTCTTTAATAATTCCATTTTTAAACAAGATAATATTACTTTTGAAGAAAAAATAGAAATACTTCTTATTATATTTGAAATTATTTCATTAAATAAATTTAAAAAAGCTGCTCCAATTTTATTAGAATTAATTTGTAAAATGATTAATAAACATAAGGAAAATAAAAGTGTACCAAAAGAATATATATTTTTGATTAATAAATTTATAGAATTATCTGAAATAAATTGGGGTTCTTTTGAAATAATAAAAAATAAAGAATTTCTTAAATTAAATTTAATAAAAGATTTAACTGATGATTCATCTAAAAATCTTTTAAAAATAATTATAGATAAAATTGATAAAAATATTTATCCTTTTGAAATTAAAATGTACTTATTTAATCTTATTTTAGGAGATTATAATATTATGAAAACTAATTTTTTTCCAAAATTTAAAGATATATTTTTTGATGATGAACAAAATTTTATAATACATTTAAATGATTTATTATTTTTATTTTGTAAAAATCCAAATTCTTTTATGTTTTTATTTTTATTATTTTTATTAGATGATAAAAAATGCAAAAAATATAATGAAACTATAATACAAAAACATTTTATTTATATACTTTTAATTTATTTTAGGAAAGAAAAATTTAATGATTTATTTATTAATGATAGAAAAAATATAATAAAAAATGAAATTATATCAATTTTTAAAAATATAATTAAAAATGTTTATTTAACAAAAGAAGATATAAACAAAGAATGTGATCAATTTATAATAAGAAATGAAATTTTTTATAATTTCAATTGCATAATTGATGAAAAAGAAATAAATCAAAAAAATAAATTTTGTATTTTTAAATATATAAAAGAAGTAATAGAAAAAGAACAAATTAATGATTCAAACTTATTAGAACCTTTAACATTTATGATTCCAAGAGAAATATTGGAGAAAAATGAAATAAAAGAACAATATAAATCACTTCTTCAATTTTGGAATTGTTATAAAAAAATAAAAAAAAAGTTATTTTCTTGGAATAATGCATATTCAAATCAAGATTTATTTTTTGAAAAAAAAATAAAATTTAAATTATCAAATCATTTAACAAAAGAAATGTCTCTTCCTTTATTAATTCCTATTTTAAATATGAATAACTATTTACCTCATTTTTCAAAATTTAAAAAAGAAAAATTATTTAAAGAACCTTTTGATAATGTTTATTATATAAAAAATTTATATCCTTTTTACAATGAAATTTTAACAAATAAAAATTTAAGAAATATATTTTCTTTTGATGAATATGAATATAAAGAAAAATATGATTTTGAATTTAATGTTTGTCATATTAAACCAATATATCATGATAAAGGTTTTTTAGAAATTAATAAAAAAAAAAATATAATTGATTTTTATAGTTTACCATATTATATTAAAGATAATGTTGAAAATTTTGATAAAGAAAGACAAAGTTGTTATGGTTGCTTATTTAATTTAAAAGAATTTAATTCAAAAATTTTAAGATATAAATGTATTAATTTAAATAATATTGAATTTGTGATAGAAAGAAATTATTTGTTTGAAAAAAATACAATTGAAATTTTTACTAAATCTCATAAATCTTATTTATTTCAATTTAAGAATACATTAAAAAAAAATAATTTTATTCAACAAATTGAAGATATATTAAAAAAATCTTTAAATATTCTTTCTAAGCAAAAAATAGTTGAATTATGGAAAAAAGGGAAGATTTCAAATTTTGAATATTTAATGAAAGTAAATTTATTAGCAAATAGATCATTAAAAGATGTGAATCAATATCCTGTTTTTCCATGGTTAACAATAAATAATAAAATTTTAAAAGAAGAAAAAAAAATAAATAATATTAATAATAATAATGAAAATAATAATATTATTGTTCAAGATTCTAATAATATTAATAATAATAATGAAAATAATAATAATATTAATCAAAATAATAATTCCATTGATAATAATGATATTGGAAATTCAAATCCCTTACAAAACTTAAAAACTTATATAGAAAACCTAAAATTAAACCTTCGTCCTTTAAATACTCCTATGGGTTTATTAAAAATTTCTCCAAGATCTGAAAAAAGAAGAAAAAACTATATAAAACTATTCAAAATGTCAATGAATCAAATAAACGAAGAAAATCTCTACGAAAAAAAATTTAATATAATAAATCAAACATCCATAGATCAAATTCCAATATATGACAATTCAATAACATTATTATATAATAATCCAAATTTATCATTTAATGAAATTCCTTATGTTTTTGGAAGTCATTTTTTAAATCCAGCATATATTTGTCATTATTTAGTAAGAATTTTTCCTTTTACAAACTTGGGAATTGAAATTCAAGGAAATTCTTTTGATTCTCCTGATAGATTATTTATAAATATTTATAAAAGTTTTTTAGGTGCTTCAAGTGATCAAAGTGATGTTAGAGAAATTATACCTCAATTTTTTTATTTACCTGAAATATTTATAAATATTAATAATTATAATCTTGGAAAATTACAAAAGATTGATTTATTAAAAAACACAGATATTCAAAATACTTTTTATATTCAAAATAAATTAAATAAAGGAGATGAAGTTAATGATTGTTTAATGCCTTATTTTTCTGATAATGATCCTTATAAATTTGTTATAAGTTATAGATTAATTTTAGAAAATAAAGAAACTAATATTGAAGATTGGATTAATTTAATTTTTGGTGAGTTTTCTTGTGGAAAAAAAGCACAAGATATTGGAAATTTATATATGTGTAATTGTTATTATGGATTTGTTGAAAATAGATTAAAAATTGAAAAGAATAATAAAGGAATTTATTGTAGATTAAATGAATTAGGACGTAATCCACATAAAATATTTGAAAAAGTTTATAAGAGAAATTATATTGAAATGGCATTTAATAAAGAAATTATTATTGATATTAAAGATAATTTGTTTTCATTATTAATTGATATTTATTGTAAAATTGAAGATAATATTTTAAAAATTTATTTCATTTTTTCAAAAAATAAAACTAAATTAATAGTATATTCAATATTTATGAAATCAAATGGGGATACAATAACTACAGAAGATTACAAAATAAAAAAAAGTGATTTATTTAATTCTAAAATAATAAAAGGTTATCAAAATCATCAAAAATTGATAATAACCGATTCATTTAGATTATTATTATATTCTCATCCTTTATCATTAAAAAATTTATTTGCAACATCAATAAAAGATATTATGTTAATTCAAAATAAATATGTTATAACAGCTTTAACAATAAGTAAAGATGAGAATTTCTTGTTTATAGGAACAAATATGGGAAAAATAAAGATTTATAATATAAAAGATAAATTAGTTGTATATAAAAAATTTACGGCTCATAATAAAGCTGTAAATTATATTAATGATAATGATATTTTACATATGTTTATTTCTTGTTCTGATGATTATTGTGTAAATTTATATTTATTTCCTAATTGTGAATTAGTAAGAGTTATTAAATTAGATAAATATTTTATTCCTGAATATGTTTTCTTATCATCTTCTCCTCTTCCTTCATTTATTATTTATTCACATTGTTTTGTTAAGTTTTTATCTTTTAGTTTAAATGGACATTTTTTATGTGAAAAAGTAAGAGATGATGAAGATATTAATATTTTTAAAAGTTTATTTAAATGCCCTTGTACAGTTAGATTATTTGATTTTAATGATTATTTAGTCTATTTTTCAGGACAAGATTTAGTTTTTAGAAAATTTCCTTTTATGGAATATTGTTTTAAAATTAAACATATAAATATTAGTACCAAAAATGATTGGTAGAATTATTTTATTTGTTATATAAAAATAATAGGAATTTTTGAAAAAATAATTTAAATAAAAATATATAATAAAAATTTATTATAATTTTTTTTTTATAAAATTGAAAAAAAAAACATTTTTTAACATTTAGATTATAAAAAATGTTTAAAGTATCTCAAATAATAAATCAAGATACCTCATCATTAAATGAATATTATCAAATATTATCAAATGAAAACAATATAAATGAAGAAATAAAAAATCCAAAATTTTTAATAACTCACTCAAATAAACAAATGAATCATAATGAAAAAAAAAACGAAATAAAAAAATCTTCAAATGGAAGATGGAGTAAAGAAGAACATAATAAATTTATAGAAGGAATAATCAAATTTGGAAATGACTGGAAAAAAATACAAAAATATATTCCAAGTAGAACTAATACTCAAGCAAGAAGTCATGCTCAGAAATTTTTAATGAAATTAAAAAATTCAGATTATTTTAAAAATAAAAATATCGATCTTAGTCTTAGTTGGTCTAAAACTATTCAATTAATAAAAAATTCACTTTCTGAAGATGATTTTAGTTTTGTTTTAAAAAATGTTTCTTATTGTAATAAATTAAGAGAGAGAAAAAAAAAATTTATACATAAAAAAATTAGGGTGAAAAAAAAAAAATTTCAAATTCAAATTAAGAATAATTGTTATAATTGTAATAATGTAAATTATAATCAAAAAGAAAAAGAAAATGTAAATAAAAATATTAATGAAAATATTAGAAATAATTTTATTAATAATGACTTAAAAGAAAGTGAAAATGAAAGATATAATCTTGAAAAAGATACTATATTTAATTCTGATAATATTAATAATGAAAATGAATATATTTTTTCAACCACTTCTGAATATTCTAATTCTTTATATAATGATTATAATAATATAAATCGATTCTTTTATTTTCAAATGAAAAAAATTCCACAAAAGAATTATGAAAATAATACAAATGATTATTTAATTAATTTCATGAATATTTTTAATAAAAATTCTTTAAGTTATTTAGACTTTTCTAACGATGATATTGATAATATTTATTATAATATTTCATCTCAAAAAAATAATTTAAATGAATAAAGTAACTTTAAAATTTTCCCCAAAATAAAATATAATAAGCAATTTTAATATATATATTATATAGAAACAAATTTCTCGGTTTTATATAGGTAAAATTATTTCATTATAAATTCTTATTTGTATTAATGCTCTTATTAAAAATGAAATAAATTCATATAAAATAAATAAATTTAATATTATTATATAAATTTTATATATAAATATAAATAAATGTTCTCATTTATTAATTAATTGTTAAAAATAATAAAAAAAAAATAATTTTTGAATATAAATTTTACAAAATTAACTAAATGAAAAATGAAGAAATGGAAAAAAACCCTTTTTTATATTTAATTAACTTATCCAAAAGTAAAATAAAATCAAATGAAAATCAAAAACAATCAAAAGAAAAAAATAGACCAATAAGTCCAATTAAATTATTAAAATTTACTAAAAGTTTACATAAACCAGAAAATAATAAAGAATTTATTTATAGCCCTTTTCAAACTGCTCCTAATATAATTAATAATAATAATATTATTGAGAATAAAAAACAAATTAAAAATAATCATAGTCAAAAAAAAATTAAAAGTTTAAATCCTAATAATGATAAAATTGATGATTTAAAAAAGAAATTAAAAGATAAAGAAAACGAATTAAATAAAGAAAAGAAAAAAAGTTTTTCAATAATTCAAGAAAATATTATTTTAAAAAAAGGAATTAAAGATTATAAATCTAAAATTGAAAGTTTGTTGAAAGAAGAAAATTTAGAAACTAAAAATAATGATTTATATAAAAAAATTATAAATATAACAAATATAATAATTCAAAATTTGAATGATTATTCTTCAGAAATAAATAACTTATCAGAAAATGAATTAATTAAATTAAACAATAAATATGGAAATATAAATAAAATTAATAACAAGAAAAAGAATGAGAAATAAGGATTTTTTCTTATTTAAAAAATCATTCTATTATAATATTAAATAATCTTCTAATAATATTTTTAATATAATAAATTAAAATAAACTTTAAAATTTTTTTATATAAATACTAATATAATAATCTTTACAAATAAAACTAAAATATAAAAATATTATAAACATAAAATATAAAAAATAAATGGATTATTACATAAAAGAATTTGTAGATTACCTCCAATATATAAAAATAATAAATGAAGAATCAGTATCTTTATTTATAAATGTATATAATGGAATAATTAGTTCATTAAATAAAAATCCAGAAAATAATAAATTAAGAAATGATAAATCTTTAAATTCAATTTTTACAAATACTTCTCCTTCAAAATATGATGTTATAATAAGAACTATTTATGAATATTTAACTTCTTTAAATGAAAATCAATTTAAAATCTTATCAAAAGGAATAATTGATGGTTATAATGAAAATAAAAATAAAATTAAAAGTAAATATTGCTTTCGTTTATTAGAAATTTATCAAAATAAAGATATCAAATATTATATAAAAAAATGGAAAAAAAATATATTAAATAGAAAAAAAGAAGAAAAAACAAGAAATGATTCAAATAACTTTTCAAATCAATATTCATCTAAAACATCAAATAATCAAAATTTAAAACCAAATAAAAAATATTTAGACAAATCAAACATAACAAAAATAATAAATGAAAAGAAAAAAGAAAATGTAATAAAAACAAAAGACTTTATAAGTAGACAAGAAAAATTTTATCAAAAATTACAAAAATCAAGAGAAAAAGCATATACAAAAAATGAAGAAGAAATGCAATTATTATGTTCATTTTCCCCTAAATTAAATACAAATAATCCAAATATTAAAAGTAAATATCAATCAACTCCAAATCAAAAAAATGAAAGATTAAAAACTGCAAATTCAATAAATTCAAATAATATAAATAATATCAATAATTATAATCATAATAATAATAATAGAATAACAAGTCCAAATAATAGTAAATTAATTAGTCAAAGATTATATAATGAATATACTAAAATGCAAAATAGAAAAAGAGAATTACAAAAAGAAATTGATAATGAAAGAGGAATT
>JAEEGL016754531.1_pt1 | contig 15782 bp, 14 predicted proteins | sample 9134231 | NCBI WGS metagenome assembly JAEEGL01 (sample SAMN16246548, study PRJNA631951) | gut metagenome | biome: gut microbiome; feature: rumen; material: fiber-attached | host: Bos | place: Iran: Karaj | collected 2018-10
ACACCGACTTCAACGCCCTCTGCCGCGAAGTCATGCTCATCTTCACCTTCCGCGCCCGCGAAAACGGCAACCGCCTCCTCTCCGAAGTCCCCGACGACCTCCCCGAACTCGACATCGACAACATCCGCATCCGCCAGATCCTGATCAACCTCTTCGGCAACGCCGTCAAGTTCACGAACAACGGAACAATCACGCTCAACGTCTCCTTCACCCCCGATTCAGGTTCCGCGGACACCGGCACTCTCCGGTTAGCCGTCTCCGACACCGGAATCGGCATTTCCGAGGAAGACCAGAAGAAGCTCATGGAGCCGTTCGTCCAGCTGTCAGGCCTGCGCGGGACAAACGCGGTGAACAACGGCACTGGGCTGGGGCTTTCCATCTCCAAGCGCCTGGCCACGTGCATGAACGGAGAGCTCTCCTGCACCAGCAAGGTTGGCGAGGGCAGCACCTTCTCCGTGACGCTCAACAGAGTTCGCTATCGCGCCAAGTCCGCCCCTGCGGTCCTGGAGCAGCCCAAGCCGCAGCCCCTGGCACGCGACCTCAAGTCCATGCGCATCCTCGTCGTGGACGACGTGCCGATGAACCTGCACGTCGCGAAGGCGCTGTTCGGCAAGCTCGGGTTCCGCGACATCTCCACCGCCGGCTCCGGCAAGGCCGCCCTGGAGCTCCTCGGCAGGCAGCCGGTCGACCTGATCCTCTCCGACATCTGGATGCCCGAGATGGACGGCTCCAAGTTCTCCGCCGAAGTGAAGAAGGACCCCCGCTTTGCGCACATCCCGATCGTCGCCCAAACCGCCGACGTCGAGACAAACGGCAATTTCGACATGTCGCATTTCGACGCCGTGATCCTGAAGCCTCTGACCAGGGAAAAGCTCACAAAACTGGCCAAGCGCATCTTCGAGGACGGCGACCTGCGAAAAGACAGCAACGGAGCCCCCGTCAACATTGGCTGACCTCGCCCTGCCAGGGCTGCGTGCCATTGCGCCGCCGCGTCGGAAATCGCCCCACATCCACCTTATGCCGGCTTTGCGGACACCATAAGTCCGACGCCGCTTTCGCCGACTTGAGCGCGCACAGAAAAATGTGCGCGCTTCTGTGCGCTTTTCCTTCCCCTCTTGTGCGATAATGTTGCCGTCTTGGGCGTCCAAGGCAAAGGGAAGGAGAAATCTTAAATGCTTGCAAAATGCTACAGCGGCGCGATAAACGGTGTTGACTCCTCGACGGTGGAGATAGAGGTCTACTCCGCGAGGGCGACGAGCTCGTTTGCGATCGTAGGTCTCCCGGATACGGCGGTCAAGGAGGCGAAGGACCGCGTCTCGACCGCCCTCAAGAACTCCGGATACTCCTCGAAGGACGAATTCTCAGTAACCGTGAACCTCGCGCCGGCCGACGTGAAGAAGGAAGGGCCGATATACGACCTCCCGATTGCCGTCGGCCTGCTCAAGGCGACGCAGCGCCTGAGGACAGAGGAACTTTCGGAATACGCGATGGTCGGAGAGCTCTCCCTCTCCGGAGAGGTTCGCCGCGTAAGGGGCATTCTCCCGATGGTCATGGAGATGCGCCGAATAGGCAGGCGCGCAATGCTGGTGCCGGAGGAAAACGCCGAGGAGGCGAGCGTCGTCTCGGGAATCGACGTAATCCCTGTCAAGACCCTCAGGGAAGCCGCCGAGTTCCTGGGCGGGCAGCGCGAGATCAAACCCGTCTCGACGGACCTCGCGGACCTCGTGGAGCTCGGCCGCGACGATGGAGACGACTTCGCAGACGTCAAGGGTCAGAATATCGCCAAGCGCGCGATAGAGGTGGCCGTGGCGGGCGGGCACAACATGCTGATGATCGGATCCCCAGGGTCCGGGAAGACTATGCTTGCGAGGCGGATTCCATCCATCCTCCCGCCCATGTCCGTCGAGGAGGCGCTTGAAGTCTCCAAGATCCTGTCCGTCGCGGGCCGCGAGAAAGGCGGCGGCACGTTCGTCACGAGGCGCCCTTTCCGCGCGCCGCACCACACCGTCAGCTCGATAGGCCTTCTCGGCGGCGGCACGCACCCGCTGCCAGGCGAGGTTTCACTCGCCCACAGGGGCGTCCTTTTCCTTGACGAGTTCGCGGAGTTCCCGAGGCAGGCGCTGGAGGTGCTGCGCCAGCCGCTGGAAGACGGGCATGTCGCGGTATCTCGCGCGGCGGCCGCATTCGACTACCCTTCGCGCTTCATGCTGGTCGCCGCCATGAACCCGTGCCCGTGCGGATACTACGGCGACGCGACGCGAGAGTGCAGGTGCACGCAGTCGCAGATACTCAAGTACCAGAGGCGCGTGTCGGGGCCGCTCCTGGACCGCATCGACATACAGGTCGGCGTCGGCGCAGTCCCCGTGGCAGCGCTCGACTCGCTCGAGCCGGGCGAGCCCAGCGCGAACATACGGGAGAGGGTCGTCGCCGCGCGAGCGATACAGAGGGACCGCTACCGAGGGATGGTCGGCGGGGCGACGAACGCCGAGGCGAAGAGCCGCGACCTCAGGGACATCTGCAGGCTGACAGCCGCAGCGGCCGATGAGACGCGTCGCGCCATCGAGGGACTGGGGCTGTCGGCGCGCGCATACGACAGGGTCCTCCGCGTTTCGCGTACGATCGCCGACCTCGCAGGGAAGTCCGACGTGGACGGAGAGTGCGTAATGGAGGCTGTCTCGTACCGCCAGCTGGACGGCACGGGCGCTTCCGCCTTCTGGGCATAGGGATTTCGCAATCCACACAAAAAAGAAAGGAGAACGAAGATGAACGAAAACACAACCACGCGGCAGAACGCAGTGCAGCAGCCGGGGCGATTCCGTCCGAGGCTCTCGCTGTACCACGCAAACGCCAAGGGCACCGGCGGCGCGCTGAGCATGGAGCTCCATCCAGCGCACGACAACACTGACGGATGCATCATGGCCCAGCTGGCTAGCCAAATGACGGTGGGCGACGTGAAGGGCCCAAACCCGATCTACCCCAGGTTCAACTGGGATGGCTCGATATGCGTGAAGCTTGACTTCCAGGACCTCACCAAGATGCTCCAGGTGTTCCGCGGCGAATCCGAGAGCCTTGGCGACGGGCACGGCCTTGTGCACGTCTCGCCGAGAGGGACTACGAAGATAGTCCTCAGGCACCTCGTGGAACCGCGCTGCGGATACTCCTTCGAGGTCTACCGCAACTCCGGCGGCGGAGAGTCCAACGCGCGCGTGTTCCTCAGCCCCAACGAGGCGCTCGGGGTCGCCGCGGCAATCGAGGGGTCGATGTCCGTCATCTGCTTCGGCATACCGATGCTGGTCCGGCACGACACGTCGGCCTACCGCGCCGAGACGAGGGAGATGCGCAATGCCTCAGCCGCCTAGCCGCGAGGACGTCGCGAAAAGGAACGGGCGCTGGGGCGAAGACGTCGCCGTGGAGCACCTCCGCGCAATCGGCTACGTCATCGTCGACAGGAACGCCCGTCCCTGTCCGTGGGACAGGCGCCTGGAGATCGACATCGTCGCATACGACAGGTCCAACGACGTCATGGTGTTCGTCGAGGTCAAGCAGCACGCGTCACATTCCGACAGGGAGCGCAGGCTGCGGAGCGTCGACAGGCACAAGCTCCGCCTCATGCGCAGGGCATGCTCCGCGTGGGTGCGCGGAAACCGCTGGACGGGCTCCCGCCGCTTCGACGTCGTCGAAGTGTTCGGGACGCCCGAAGGGGGGCGGCCCGAGGTGGACCACGTCGAACGCGTCAGGCTGTTCGACGACAGGGAAAGATTCGTCAACTGGAACGCGTGAGAGCGCGTCCACTACGGAAAGGAAATCCAAAATGGCACCGTCAAAGATCATCGAAAAGGCCGGCAGCGCACTCGAGGAGGCGATGAAGGCCATACGCCGTGAATTCGGCGAGATGTCCATAATGAAGCTCGGCGAAAGGCCCGCCAAGGACATTGAGACCGTCTCGACCGGGGCGCTCTCGCTCGACCTCGCGCTCGGGGTCGGCGGACTTCCCAAGGGACGCATCGTGGAGCTCTACGGGCACGAGTCGTCTGGCAAGACTACCCTCGCCCTGCATACGGTGGCGAACGTCCAGCGCAGCGGCGGAACTGCCGCGTTCATAGACGCGGAGCACGCGCTGGACCCCGGCTATGCGAGGAAAATCGGAGTGGACCTCGAGAACCTCCTCGTCTCGCAGCCCTCCAGCGGCGAGGAGGCCCTTGCAATCTGCGAGGAGCTGGTGAAGTCCGGCGCGATAGACGTCGTCGTGGTGGACTCTGTCGCGGCGCTGACTCCGCAGGCAGAGATCGACGGCGCGATGGGCGACAGCCACGTCGGACTCCAGGCGCGCCTCATGTCGCAGGCCATGCGCAAGCTCACGGCCGCGATATCGCAGTCCGGGACGCTTTGCGTCTTCACGAACCAGGTCCGCGAGAAGATAGGCGTCATGTTCGGCAACCCCGAGACCACGCCCGGCGGGAAGGCGCTCAAGTTCTACGCCTCGGTGCGTCTCCAGGTGCAGCGGATAGGCGCTATAAAGAGCGCGTCGGGAGAGATCATGGGCAACCGCACGCGCGTAAAGGTCGTGAAGAACAAGGTCGCGGCGCCGTTCACGGAGGCCGAGTTCGACATACTCTACTCCTGCGGGATATCTTGGGAGGGAAGCGTGCTCGACGCGGCCATCGCGCGCGGCATAGTCGAGAAGCGCGGCAGCTGGCTGTCGCTCGGCGAGCAGAACCTCGCGCAGGGCACCCTGGCGGCGATAGCCTACCTGAAGGAGCATCCGGAAACGGCGGATGAGATCGTCCGCCAGGTAATGGAGTCCCCTTCGCCCGCGGCGAAGCCAACGAGGGCGGCGAAGGCCGCGTAGCGCCATGTCCAGGTGCAGATGCTACGAACGCGGACGCGAGGCGCTCACCGAGCGCCACGTCCAGGCGATCTGGTACGACCGCGACCTGCGGCCGGAACGCTTGACCACGCGTCGCGGCGAACCAGTCGCTGTCATCCATCCCGGCACGTGGAACCTTGGCCCGGGTCCGGACTTCAAGGGCGCCGTCCTTGAGCTCGGACGTGGCGGCCGGCGCGTCAGGGGTGACGTGGAGGTGCATCTCTCTCCGTCGGACTGGACCGCACACGACCACGGGCGCGACCCGGCGTATGCGAACGTCGTCGCACACGTGACGTGGGGGTGCGGACCTGAGCCCGACACCCTTCCGCCCTCCGCCGTCTCGATATGGCTAGGCAGGTTTCTCACGCCGCAGGTCGGCTTCATGCCGGAACAAGTGGACCTCACCGCCTATCCCTTCGCCAAGTTGCCCGTGGCTGACCGTCCGTGCAACGACGCACTTGCGGACGACCCAGACCTGGCAGGCGAGGTATTGTCCGCCGCTGGCACGCACAGGCTGCAGATGAAGGCTAGGCGACTGGCGGCGATACTCGCGTCGCGCCCATTGGAAAGGTGCCAGGTATTCTACGAGGAAGTGATGAACGCGCTAGGATACCGCAACAACTCGCGCGGATTCCGGCAGGTCGCAGAAAGCGTGCCGTACGACAGGATCGCGGCGGAGCCCGAAAACGCCGAAGCCGCGCTCCTGGGAGCCGGGGAGTTCGTGGACTGGTTCCGCGGCGGGGTACGTCCGTCGAACCTCCCGGAGGTCCGGCTCGCGTCCGCGGCACGCCTCTTCACGGAGACCGCGACGATGAAGCTCTCGTCCGTCCGTTCAGCCTCGCCATCCGACCTGAAGGCGATGGTGCGCGAGATGTCGCAGCGCGGCATCATGGGGCGGGGCCGCGCCGCAGCGGTGGTCGCAAACGTCGTCGTGCCGTTCGCGCTCGCTTGCGGGAACTTGGACGGCGTACCGGAGTGGCTGCCGCCGGAGGACGTCTCGGAACCTGTGAGGCTGACAGCCTTCAGGATGCTCGGACGCGACCACAACCCGCCGGCGTGGTACGCTTCCAACGGACTTAAGATACAGGGCCTGATACAGGTACACCGCGACTACTGCCTGCAGGTGCATCCGGACTGCTGCGGATGCGCGCTTGTCGCAGGGCTGGCGCGTCAGGCCCTGTAGCGGTATCCCGAGCCGTAGACGGTCTCTATGAGCGTGCCGTCGGGCCCGAGCTTCTGGCGGAGCCTCACGATGCGCGTGTCGAGGGTGCGTGCCGTTCCCTCGTACGACACGCCCCAGAGCCCGTTGAGCAGGCTGTCGCGCGTGACGGTCTCGCCTGGATGCGCGGCAAGGAACCGGAGGATGCCGAGCTCGAGCTGCGTAAGCGCCGTTTCGCGTCCGTCGGCACCAAGGAGAGAAGAGCGCGGCACGCTGACCTGGAACGACCCGAACGGGAAGGCCTCGTCTGCGGGACGCGTCGCTGCGGAAACGCCCGCGCGCCTGAGAAGCGCAGCGACGCGCGCGCGCAGCTCTGCGAGTCCGAAGGGCTTCGTGAGATAGTCGTCTGCGCCAAGGCCAAGGCCCGCGACCTTGTCGGACTCCGCGGCCTTTGCCGTGAGCATCATTATCGGAACCGCCTTGTCGCGGCGCCTGATTTCGGCGAGGACGTCCCAGCCGGACATCTTCGGCATCATGACGTCGAGGATCACGAGGTCTGGGCGGCGCTCCTCGTAGCGCTTCAGAGCCGCCGCACCGTCGGGAACGGACCGGACGCGACACGAGCGGCCCTCAAGAGCGACTGTGACCCACTCCCTGATGTTGTCGTCGTCTTCTGCAAAAAGGATGTCTGTCATGCGGCTCCGCCTCCTTCTCGGACTGCGGGGAGGAGCACCTCGAAGACGAGCCCTCCGCCCTTGCGGCGCGAGACCGTAGCCTCGCCATTCATGCCCTTCGCAAGTTCTCGCACGATTGCGAGCCCGAGTCCCGAGCCGCCGGTTTCCGATGTCGTGGCGTTGTCTCCCCGCCAGAACCTGTCGAACGCGCGGCGCATGTCTGCGCGCTCCATACCGGGCCCTCGGTCCGCCACGGAAAGCGACACCCGGTTCCCGCCGCGGGACGGCGCGACTCGCACTTCCACCAGGCCTCCTCTGGCGGCGTATTTGGCCGCGTTGTCGAGAAGCGCCACGACAATCTGTCGCACGGCCGCGGCGTCGGCAAGCGCCAACACGCTTTCATCCGGGCCCGGCAGGACGAGTCCGTTCTCGGGAAACCGCTCCTCCAGCGGCTCGGCGGCCTCGCGCACCGCATCCGCAACGTCGCACTTCTCTATCCGGAACTCGCGGCGACGGCGTTCAAGCCTGCTGAAGTCCAAGGCTGCGAGAACAAGTCCCTTCAGGCGCTCGGCCTCGGACTGTATGGACGCGAGCGCCTTCCTGCGGCGCGCGGGGTCGAGTCCGTCGTCCTGTGCCAGCTCCGCACATAGGCATATCGTCGTGAGTGGCGTCTTGAACTCGTGGGAGACGTTGGAGACGAAGTCGGTCTTGCGCATCGCCTCCTCTCGCGCCCTCCTGGCGGACTTCACAAGGAGCCACCCGCCGGAGACCAGCGAGAGGAACAGGAGCCCGACTACGCAGCCGCCAATCCACATCACGCGCTCCGAGGCGACGGAATCCTCCGCCTCCATGAAAACGCGCATCATGTTTGGTCCGCGCGGACCCGGCAGACGGTCCTTGCGCGGCTGCGCCCGGCGCTGGCCTGCCGCAGGCCGATCTTGGTCGTTTCCGGCGCGCAGCTTCTTCGGCGGCCTTTCGGCGTCCGGCGGGACCAGTCCGTTTCCCGCGCGGGCCTTCTTTCCGGGTTTCGCAGACTCAGGCAGCGCCTGTCTGTTCGCGGGGCGGTTTTGGTTTGCCGCCCGTTCGGCCTCAAGCCTCTCAAGCGCGGCCGCACGCGCGGCCCGGTGCATCTCAAGCTGTACAAGGCGGATTCCCGCGCATGCAAGAAGCAACGCGGGAATCCCAACCGACAGCAGGAATAGCCTGAGGTCGCGGTTCATTATTCAGCTTCCGGAGCGGGAGCCTCGGGTGCAGGTGCCTCGGGGCCGCGGCCTTCGGGTTTGGGACCGCGGTTCCTGCGCGCACCCTGCGGGCGATCGCCCTTGGGCCCCTTGGGTCCGTTGCCCTGGCCCATCGCAGGTCCCCTTCCAGGACCGCCGAACGGACGGTCGACTACCATGAGCATAACGCGGGTAGGAGCCTTGGCCTCGCCTTCGGCGACGGGCTTGTCCTTGAACGAGGCGAACGCGGCGTCGATCTTCTCGGCGACGAGCTTCTTGTAGGCCTCGACCTGCTCGGGCGTGGTCTTCTCGTCGATGACGAGCGCCGGCGGCCTCTGGCCCTGGCGACCCGGCTTGGCGCGCTGCGGACGGTCGGGACGCTGGAACGCGGGCTTCTCGGCTGGAGCGGAGGGGTTGCCGCACTCAGGCGCGGGAGCGGGCTCCTGGGCGAACGCGACGGCGGCGAGAACGGCGCCGCAGACGGCTATTGCTGACTTCTTCATTTCCGTTTTCCTTTCTATTTGAGTTTAACTTTTGTTTTTGCCCTTCGCGGGGCTACGGCACATATTAAACCATATTTCAGCTCTGCGATTGTCACCCGATTGTCACACCTTCGACAATTGCAAAGATTTCTGCCGACAATTATAGCATATTCCGCATCAAGGCAACCGCATCCGCATCACTCTATCTTGACGGCGACAGAGCCGGACTTCTTGACGGACCCCGTTCCATACCCGATTCCGCCAAGCACCACGCCAGACACCTGCACGCTCGTCTTCTTCAGCTTGCCGCCCTCCAGCGCGTACGCCGCGAAAGAACCGGAGAAGGTCGCGTCCTTCATCTTGTACTTGAGCTTCAGCCCCGACGGGTTCGTGCCGAGCGCGGACGCGTCGATTCCGCTCTTGTCCTTGAGGAGCTTCACCTTGCCGGACTTGTCGATGTCGAACGACGCCCCCTTCATGCGCACGGGAAGTCCGTCGGGGACGAGGTCCGCCATCAGCCCCGGCACCGCGGCCGAGAGAGCCGAAGCGTCGATCCGCAGCGCCGCTCCGGACCCTAGGTACGCGCCGGAGCGCGAATTCGCGATCTTCGCCGCCGCCCCACCGAGGAGGTTGCCGCATTCCACGGACCCGTCCTCGCGGAACCAGACGAGGCACGCCACGGAAGACGCCTTCTTCGTCCACGAGACCGCCGCCGCCCACTCGCGCTCGCCGACGAGGAGCTGGCTCTTCGCGGACACCTTCGTGCCGTCCGCAAGGGTGCCCTTCGCCGAGACCTTCCCCTTGGACCCGACGACGAGGGAAAGTCCGTTCCAGCCCTTAGCCTCTGCGCCGGGGTCCTGCCAGGCGACGACGTACGTTGATCGCGCGCTGGATCGTCTTGAACGGTTCATTTTCGCTTGCGCCCTCGTTCGTGTCGTCGCCCGCCGCCGCATCCACATACCACCGGTCCGTCCACTTGGCGTAGAGGTTTACCGTCGCGCCCGACGTGGCGGAGAGGTTCTGTATCGCCTGTCCGTTCTGGTAAGCAACCGTCGTTCCGTTCGCCGACGTCATCCAGCCGAGGAACACGTGCCCCGCGCGCGTGAACGCGTTCGCCGTGAGCGTCGCGTTCTGGTCGTAGGTGCAGGTAAGCTGCGCCGTCGTGCCGCTGCCGCCGTTCGCGTTGAACTTGACGTAGTAGGTGTTCGCCTGCCACACGGCGTAGAGCGTGACCGAGGCGTTCGCGGTCGACGTGAGGTTGTTGACGGACTGCTTGTCCGTATAGGCCGCGCTCGTCGCGCCGGCTGTCGTCGCCCACCCCTTGAACGTGTAGCCGGTCCGCGTGAAGGCGTTCGCCGTCAGTGCCTTGGCCGTGCCGTAGGTCATCGCAAGGTTCGCCATCGTGCCCGTGCCGCCGTTCTTGTTGAACTTGATCGTATACGAGATCGGCGCCCACTGCGCCGTCACCGTCTTGGGGCCGAAGCTGCCCGCGGGGATGCTGGCGGGATTCCAGCCGTTGAACACGTAGCCCGTCACATTTGTCAGAGCGGTGAAGGTGATGCTGCTGTCGATGTTGTACTGCGTGGGGTTCGTATTCGCCACGCCCTTCGTGTTCGCGTAGGTGATGGCGTAACACCCCAAATGCTTGAACGTTGCCGAATAGTTGGCCGTTCCCGCCGTGTAGGCCAACTTCCAGTAGTTCGTCTGAGACGAGTTGGGCGTCCAGGAATAGTTGCCCTTGCTCGACAGGCCCGACACCGCCGAACCGTTGACCTTGAGCGTTCCCGACGACGCACTGCCCCATGCGGCATCATAGGCGATGGATTCCGTAGTCTTCGCGACACGCGTGCCCGTACGCGTATCCAGCGCCGCAGCCGAAGCCGCCTTCGCCGCCGACATCGACTTCACGGGACGGAGAGGGAATCCGCAAGTGCGAGAAGTCGTGTTTGTTGTGCGCCAAACTCTATTTCCCGAGCCAACCGTAATCCTGCGGGTGCCTGCGGAATCTGAGGTCGCACTCCAAAAATAAATCGTGTCAACTTTATTGGTTATTGTACCATCGCCATATCCCGTCACAGGTATGAATACGCTATTGCCAGAATAGAGTCCCTTGCCTGTCACGACATAACCAACAACACCGCTATTGGTCGTCCAATTCCACGAGCAAAGCGACAGTAAATTTTCTAGTTCGGACGCCTTCGGCACGCGCCAGTCGTCGCCCCACTGCTGCGCCGCCGCGTCGTATGCCGGAAGCAAGTTGCCGTCCGCACCAACAACGCCCATGGACTGCAGCTGCGCAAGCGATTTTCCGTAAGTCGGACAATTAGCGTTGCTGAAACTAAACCCGCTCACCGAATTGTCGCTCGCGACCCATTGCGAGTTTTGCCACTTGTAGCCGAGCGTGTCGCCCCACCAGAAGTAGTAGCCCGCTTCGGTAGGGGAGTTCGCGCCGATGTTGGTCTTTGCCCACAGCGGCCCGTTCTCCCACAGCTGCACGCCCTCGTGCGTGGCACCAAACACACCACACACCCAGGCCACCACCGCGCCAAGCATAAAGATTGTCTTTTTCATCGTTTTCACCTTTCTAAATTCGTTCTTCATGCCGCCTCCTTGCTTGCCATTCGGCAATTCGGTATAATATCGCGCAAATGGGAGATACGATAAAGCATTCCATGAAGCGCCGATGCTTCTGCCATGACTACTTCGAGCGCGGCATCTACATGATCACGCTTGAAGTCGAAGGGCGTCGCCAACTGCTTGGTCGCCTTGTAGGCGAGCGCATCGAGCATACGCCCCTTGGCAAAGCCGTCGCCGGGTGCTGGCGGCAGATTCCAGCCTTCCACCCAGAGGTTCAACTGCTTGAGTGCGCCGTGATGCCCGATCATTTTCATGGGCTGCTTTTCGTGCGCCGTCGCATGGCCCGCCATCTGGGCGAGGTGGTGCGCGGCTTCAAGATGGGCTGCACCAAGGCGTATCGCGCCATATATGGCGCTACACCCGACCTGCTTGCGCCCGCAGCCCAACCGGGCGAAACCGAGCCGGTTAGGTGCGCCGGCAGGTTCGGTTGTGCGCCATACATGGCGCACTCCTCCCTCTTCGCCACCGGCTACCACGACCGCATCCTCACCCACAGGGGACAGCTCGAGATTCTCTTCCGCTACATACGCGACAACCCCCGCCGGCTGGCGGTGCGGCTCGCCCATCCCGACTACTTCACGCGCATCAACCAACTTGCCCTTGCAGGCAACACCTTTGCCGCCTACGGCAACCCATTCCTGCTCAACCGCCCAGATCGGCTCCAGATTCAGTGCTCTCGACACATCGCACCCGATGCGCTCGCCGCCGAGCAGGCGCGCCTCCTTGATGCCGCCGAGCGCGGCGCGGTGCTCGTTTCGCCCTGCATCAGCCCGGGCGAAAAGCAGATCGCCCGCGCAGCCCTTGACGGAGGATTGCCGCTCATCGTGCTTCTCGCAAACAATTTCGCCCCCAAGTACAAACCGCCGGGCCGCTATTTCGAGGCCTGCGCCAAAGGCCTGCTTCTCATGCTCGCACCGGTTGGCGGCGGGCCGTCCGGTGGCGGGCCGGTCCGGTGCGCCGCCCGGTTCGGTTGTGCGCCATACATGGCGCACTCCTCCTCCATCACCCGCCGCCAATGCCTTGCGCTCAATCAGTCCGCCGCCGACATTTGCGGCCCCGGCGCGGCAAAGCCCGACTACGCAGGGCTTGTGCCACTCTATTAAACCACAGGCAAGCACCCGCCTACGCCAAGGCTGCGGCGGGCATGCAGACGCGCGGTGCGCGGCCTCTTCCACGTTGTGCCAAATGGCACAACACCTTTTGGCATAATGCAAATCCCCGAAAACCCCGCTTACCGCCTTGATCGATTCAACAAAATTTTGTACAATATCTTCAACAAACAAGCCATAGGAGAATCCCATGATCAACCTCAAGCCCAGCGAAGATATCGTTCCGATGTCCGAATTCCGCAATAACCTCTCGGATTGCGCCGCGCGGGCGCGCAAGAGCGGGCGTCCCCTTCTTCTCACGCAGAACGGACGCGCCTCGTACGTATTCATGGATCTTGCGGCGTTCGAGGAAATCCGCGAAAAGCTAGAGAAGATGGAATCATACGAAGATCTCCTCGCCGCCGAAGGCGAGGCTGATCGCGGTGAAGTGATGTCGGTCGATGATTTCGAGAAAGAAATCCGCGAGCGCCGTGCCCGTGAAGACCGCAAGGCGAAGTCAAAGACAAGCCGTATCCGCGCCGCCGTATGAGACTCGTCATCACAAAACGCGGACAGAAGCGGATCGCCTCCAGCCGCGAATACCTTGAAGACAACTTCTATCCGGAATACGGAAGATGTCCGATTCGCCGCCCCGGAATCGTCCAGCGCGACCGCAATTTCACGCGCAACCCCGCCAACCGCGCTGCGCAACGCAGCGCGGCGAGGGGTGCGGTAGGACGCGAAAAGCCGAGTTAAGGGGGTAAATTTTCGTATCACACCAAAATCCACCCCCTTAACTTGCCATTTCGCGGCTGATATGCTATACTTCCCGCCATGAACTATTACAAAAGAGAGAACTACCTTCGCAAGATCCGCGGCTTTTATGAGGACACGGGGCTCATAAAGGTGATAACCGGCGTCAGACGTTGCGGGAAATCCTGTCTCATGGAAACAATTGCCGAAGAGATGCAGGGACGCGGCATTGACAATGCGCACATCGTATATCTCGACCTTGACCGCCGTCCCTACAAGAACATCAAAACTACTGAGCAACTTGAACAACTCATTGACGAAAAGACGCCTCCTGCCGGCACGACTTACCTCTTCATTGACGAAATCCAGAATGTAAAAGGATTTGAGGAGGCGATCAATGCCTTTCGCGTTGAGGGACGACATTCCATCTTCATCACAGGCTCCAACTCCTATCTTTTGAGCGGCGAACTTGTAACAAAGCTTACTGGACGATACCTCGAATTCGAAATGTTCCCGCTCACTTTCGACGAGTTCCTTGGCATGAAAGAATTTCTCGGCAAGGACATCGCCGCCAACCTTGTAGATGAATTCGATCAGTATCTGCAAGGCGGCGGCTTCCCGAAGGCGCTTCAATACGATACTGCCGATGACCGCCGGACATACATCGAGGGAGTCGTAGCCGAGATCTTCGAAAAAGACATCCGCCGACGCGTAAAGATCCGCAATCTTTCCGTGTTCCAAAAAGTTCAGACGTACCTCATCAACAACTTCGGCGCAACGACCAGTCTCGAAAACACCCTCGGCGAACTTGAAAAGACGGGAACGCACATCAAGCGCGAAACCTTGAACAAGTACATAGGCATTCTGAAAGATGCGAAGATCCTCTACGAGTGCAAGCGATTCGACCTCAAATCGCGCAAGTCCATCGGAGGCGAGCAGAAATACTATCTTTCCGACCTCGGATTCTACTTTGCGACCAACACCGACAACCGCATCAACTACGGTCCCTCGCTTGAAAACGCCATCTTCACGTACGCCCGTGCGCACGGCTACGCCACAAGCGTCGGGCGCATAGGCACGCTTGAATGCGATTTCATTCTGCGCCGTGGCGATGCCGGATACGCATACGTGCAAGCGTGCATGACGATGATGGCAAGCCGTGAAACGGAAGACCGCGAATACGCCCCGTTGGAGAAGATTCGCGACAACTACCCCAAGTACATCCTCACGCGCAACGATCCCATCCAGCGGCGCAACGGCATCATCCACGCGAACCTTCCCGAGTTCATGCGCGATGGCGTAATGTTCTAAACCACTGACCAACACGGACACGCCTCTCTTGCGCTCGGCGATTCTTGAAATCGGGCGAACGTTAGTGAGCCCCGTCCGCTTGCCCGCCATAGCCTCGGCGGAGGCGGGTGTACGTCCGTGGTTGATTTCTCCGCGCGACACCCCGCCCGCCACGCGGCGAAACGCAGCGCGGCGAGAAGTGCGACAAGGCGCGAAAGTTGGTATCCAACGGTACCTCACCGAGACTATGAAACAGCTTTCGACATGCCTATAAAAGCCAAAGCGGCACGCAATGGTAGGGCGGCGTGCCCCCACGCCGCCGAGAAAAAAGCGGCGGGCGACCTAATGGCCACTCCGCCGCAAAGCACTGGGATTGAACATTTGGAGGGGTAAGGACCCAGTGCGCAAATTGTGTCGTCCGCCTTACCTGAGCGAGATGTAGAATCCGCCCGATTTCTTGGTAAGCTGGACCTCGTAGTACGTGACGCCGTCTTCCACGACCTCGACGTTGTACTTGACCTTGAAACCCGCCGTGACGCTGTCGAACTTGGCGCTCGCGGCCGTTCCGTCGCTGCCAACAACCGGGTCGACCGTGCGCATGACGGTCCACGTCTGCGGCTTGATCTTCCTCGCGGCCCCAATAACGTCAAGGTTGCCGCCGTTGAGCGTGACCTTGCAGCGATACTGGCTCGTTCCCGAGGTCGTGACCTTTGTCGCCCTTCCATCGCCGCGAACAGTCGTGACGAAATGGGAACCGGGGTTGATCATCAGCTTCGTGTAGGCGCGCAAATCCGTCGCAGTGTCTTCAAACCGCAGCGATCCTACGCGATAGCCGTCGTAGGAGAGGCCGCCCGGAACCAGATAGCCGTTCCGACCCACAACGCAGCACTTGTCGTCGCAGTTGGCGAAATCGGCGTCATCGCCCAGCCAAAGCTTGCCGTTGAACTTGTCCGGGCTCTTCACGGCGGAGTTGCCGGCGATTCCGCGGAGATTGGCCGTCAGACTGTGGTCGCTAAAATAGCCGTTCTGAATCCAATTGCCGTATCCGGTGTCGAGAATCAGGTTCGTGGCATTTGCGATATTTGACGAGATTCTCAGGCGTGTGCGATAGACGCCGAAGAACCTGGACATATCGTCGCGGGAAATCGGCGTTCTGTTGTTATCGGGAATCCTGTAGTCGAAAACCTGCTTAAGCGGGTCGGTGTTCCAGGTCGTTTCGAGCCTCACGTTGAAATGCTCCTTGTCGGCGCCCACGCCGTTGATATAGAAGAACTGGTCGCACACCTTCACGGTTCCGTTCGATATCACGCCGCAATTCACCGAGTTTCCGTTGCGGCGCGGACGAATGACGCCCGACTTGACCGTCAGCGTGTGACCGTTGAGATTGAGCGCGGCACTATTGTGCATCTTGAGGGCGTTGATCGTCACGTCAGCAGTCAAGGTCGCGCTGCCCGAGGCTTCCGTCAGATAGACGCAATCGTTCTCCCCCGCAGACATGATGTCGTCCCGGACATAGTCCGCGTCGCCGGCCTCGACAAGCAAGCCGTCCGCCGAAAGCTTCAGGATTTCGCAGGGGCCGCCGTTGTTCGATGTCGCAGCAAAGTGCGGAGCG
>JAEEGL011322130.1_pt1 | contig 15781 bp, 12 predicted proteins | sample 9134231 | NCBI WGS metagenome assembly JAEEGL01 (sample SAMN16246548, study PRJNA631951) | gut metagenome | biome: gut microbiome; feature: rumen; material: fiber-attached | host: Bos | place: Iran: Karaj | collected 2018-10
CAGAGGTGTTCGCATTCCGATTGGTAGAAATGCGCCACTCTACCGCGTGTAGCCACCAAAGGCCAAAAATCTTTGAAATCCATAATTTAAGTTCTTCTTCCTCTTCCTCGGGTGTATAAGGAGGAGGAACTTTTTCTTTTTAATAAAGGGGTTGTAGGGGGAAAGCATTTTTCTTTGTCGGGGTGTTGGCTTGTTCCTTTTTGTGCACCAAAAGGAACAAGCTATCCCGTCGATGATCTCCTTTTAATCCACGCAGACTACCGTATAGTCCACGCTATCAGGGGCGATGTTGGGATGGAGCGTCGGGAAGTTGTCGCGGAGGGTTTTGAGCACCTTGGTGATAGAGGCAGACTGCGCTTTGAGCACTTGCTGCTCGGCTGTCTTCTGCCGGAACGCTACACCCTCTGCCATCGTGTATTTCTGCGGTTTGCCGACGAAGTCGAAGGTCTCTGCGCGGCGGAGTTCATAGTGGTGGTCGTTGAGCAGGAACTTGCCTTTCTCCTCGCCGTTCTGCTCCATGGCAAATTGCTTGGCGTCTTCCAACGCGGCTGGTTCGAGTTCCTCGATACGGGTGTTCGCCGATGCGATGAGTTGACGTAGTGCGCGGGTTTCTTCGAGTGCGCTGGCACCTAATACTTCTGTTGTCTTGATTGCCTCCATGAGGGCTTGATTCATTTCTATTGCTTTCATAATTAGTCAATGTTTTTGGGGTTAGTAAATGTGTATTTCGTGAAAATCGCTTGCAGTTCCTCTCTGCTCATCTTCCGTGGGTCACGCCCGATGCTCCGCAGTACTCGCAGCAGTCGTGCTCGCTTGCGGTTTTCCTCCGGCGTCACCCATTGCAGATTGTCTGCACGCCAGTCGAGCATATCTCCGTTGAGATGATCTACCTCCATGCCCTCCGGTCTGGGGCCAATCCATGTGAGTGCCATCAGGATGTGTACACGGGCATTACCGAGATAGTGCTGCAACTTCGGATAGTCCGAATGGACATTACGTTTGCACTTGAAATGCCGGTTGGCATAAGGCTTTACCTTCTTCAGTTCTCCGTTTGCATAGGAGAAGAATAGTCCCGAACGCGAACAATAGATAGGAATACCTTTCGTCCGGTCAAGCGGGCAGAGACGCACTTCTGTGCCATCCTTACACATGAGCGATGGCGGAAAGTCGGAAACGCCCGACCGCGTTTTGAAATCTTTTGCCATAGTTTTTTGATTTATGGCACACCGTACATTCCTTTTTCGGTGGTTGAAACTGAGAATGAGCGAGGGACGCTCCTTCCACCGATTATTCCCTCTTGGATGTGCGGTTGATTTTCAAATCCGGGTGCAAAAGTACTGCTTATTTTTGTAAAAAAGTCTGCAAAATGCAGTTTTAAATTAGAAAATTATGTTATCGCGCGCGAGACGGTGGAAACATTTATTTCCAGCATGTCTGCGGTTGATTTTTGGGGTGCGCGCCATTGTTTGCGCCCGAGATAGAGGAAGACTTCCTCGATGGCGATTTGTGTAAAACGTTTGATTGGGAAGATCCCATAGCGAACGTTGTCGGGGTCGTCTCCCAACATCTGCTCAAGCATTGCGCGCACCCATAGACGGAATGCGTCTTCTACGTTAATAGAATGTCTCATAACCTTTGAGATTTGTGCTTGGCTTTGTCAGTGAAGGCGCCTTCAACGCAGCTGCAAGCCTGCAAAACCTCGCGGGTTAATACTATGTTTTATTATTTCGAGTGCAAAGGTACTGCTTTTTGTTTTCTCACTGCACCTTTCTGCTACTTTCTGCGCCTTTTCGTTGCGATTTTTTGCGATAAAGTACTTTCTGCTACTTTAATAAATAAAAAACCGGACTTCCATTTCTGGAAATCCGGTACAAAATTACTGAAATATTTTGATATATTTATCTTCTATATGTTACTCGTCAACATTTGTCAACATCGTCAACATCTATAAACATCAATTTAGGCTCTTCTTCCCCAAGTTGTCACGAAAGAGCGTTCTTTGGGTGCTTTGTATCCCCATATCCTTATTACTTCCCGAATAATCTCCGTTGGTTTATCCATTGGCAGCGATACGATGTTCTCGCTTTGTAATTTTCTTAATTCATCTCTCAATTCAGCAGGGGATGATAGATGCAGTTCTATTCTCCTATGAATATCATAGATATACCCCCAGTCGTCTGACAGAATATATTTGAATTTCATCGGTTCGTCCATATTATCTTCTTCCTCAAAATCACCAGCACGTGTGACTTTGACAAAGTTGTTAATCTGCATTTGTATTTGAGGCATATCTCTTGCGACTGCATTCATAACTCTATGTTGGTCGCGCATCGTTATATTATAGGTCTTAACAAGCCATTCCGAAAACCGTCTGGCATATCCATATACGCCTTGTTTTTGTTCGTAGGTCAGATGCTTGTATAGTTCGGAATGGAGAAAAGCATCCAAGCTATCCTGTTCGCAGGCATATATGTAAATATATGCATTCTCGCTATCACTACAGTCGATAGGCAAATCCGACCGGAATTGAAATACTTTTAATATGATGGGCTCAAACGCATCCATATATGCCTTGCATAAATCCACAACACTAATCGGCAAGGCAAATGATAGTTTCTCTATTGGCATTACTTCCTGCATCGGACGCTTGTCTTTGTATGTTTGCGCTATAAGATCCATAACTTTCAGATTGGTAAAATCATATTCCATCCACCGTTCCTGCCAATAATAGCACATTGCGAAATTGATGACGGCAGCAATAAAACCATGCACTTGGATTTTTGCCGGTTCGGAAGATAACTGATTATCTTGCAGAATAATAAACGGTGCACCAATCCTTTTTTCTAAATCGGGCATTTGCGCACCAATTAACTGTGAGGTTTCTTTGTCTTTAAATTTAGTGATAAAATAGAATTGGTGCCAAAGTATATCCCGCACATCTTTTATTTTGAACGGATTGAATAAGTCACGTAGTATCTGTCCCACGTGCATTCGTTGAAAATGGTCGAAATACCCGCTGATATCATCATTGAATGACTGTATTTGCCGAAGTGTATAATCCCAATCTTCCACAATAGGCGGAACAAAATAGGCTGGCTTTTGCGGGAATAATTCACACATAGCCTTAAAATATGCCTGATAGAATTCTACCCAATTAAAACTCAGTGATGTAATCAAATCCTTGTGTGCAAACAATGCTGATGGGAAGCCTTTGGCAAGACAATTAACCGGATGTGCTTGCTCCTGTAATCGTTGTTTATAATCGTCTTGCTCGGTTGATATTTGGGCATCAATCATGTATATTGCATCCAGTTCTTGGATATACCATAATGCTCCGCGCATCCCGTTTTTCCATTGATCACTATACGGGAATAATTGTCGTGTTGAAAAGTCGTAATTCATAGTATCAAATTTTGTGCAAAGGTACAAAATTTTGGGGACATATGCAAATTTTTGTGTTAAAAGAAACACAGAAGGAAAAGCAGTCCCGATGCGCTGTCCGCGAAAAGGGAGAAAAGAAGATTATATACTCCTGAGGAGATTTTGATTGAGAGCAACGGCGACAGATTGCATTGTGTTTTCGATCTTCTCTTTGGTTAAGTTGCATTGCCAAACAACGATCACTTGCCAACCTGCATTCATCAGGGCATCGTAGTTCCGTTGGTCACGTTCGCGGTTACGGGTTATCTTGTTTTGCCAGAATGCCGTATTGGTTTTGGGAAGTACAAACTGCTTGCAACCCTCGTGACCGTGCCAGAAACAGCCGTTAACAAAGATAGCCGTTCTGTATTTGCGCATTACGATGTCCGGCTTGCCCGGCACGCTCTTGACATTGAGCCGGTAGCGGTATCCGTGTGCCCACAGCCATTTCCTAACCAGTATCTCCGGTTTGGTCGCCTTGCTGCGGATATGCGACATGCAGCGGTGTCGTTGTGCAGGTGTCAGAACATCGGGCATAAGTTATTTGAACTTCTTCGTTTGTTGCTCGAGAGATTTGATAGTCTCCCAATATGCTTCTTCTACGGGCGATAGGGTGTTGTTGAACCTGTCGGAATTTCCGACAAGTCACTCTGTGTTGAGTGGTTGTTCGGAATTTCCGAACTACCACATTTTCGTCAAGTTCTTCAGTATGTTTCCTTTGTTCGGATTATCTTCGTTCATATTATCAATATTTTGCGTTTCAAGATTATTCCTTTTCACCCCATCAACTCCGACCATGTGGCGAACCAAGGAGAGGTGGTTTGGTTGCCGCGTTTGAGACCAGGGATGTTGATTAATATCCCTCCATATAAAAGTCAGAAAAGACCTGAAATCTATCACCTTAAAAGCAACTTTTTTTCATTTTTTTTGCAAGAGCAAGTAAATTGCGGTTAAGGAAGAGGGCTACCTGCTGCATGGTGGATTCTGTTATTAGTATCTATGACTCTCGTATTCGTCAACTATGGCGTATATATCTAAATCCGATAAGATTTTGTTTTTGAAGGTCTTATCTACCAATAAAGCCAGTTTTGCCAATTCCTTTCCCTGTTCGTTCAATTCAAAATATACAGGTTCCCATTTCTTGGGGTCGTTCTCGTTGTCATTAATGGCAAAATCATCTGTTTTGCCGAACTGCGGGAGAAAATGTTGGAAAAACATCTCCCCTTCTCCATAACCAAATTCGGTGGTGAAATCAACAGTCAGCATGTCCACCTTTCCGCCATTCTCAGCTGCCGCTTTGGCGAAAATCATTGCTTCCAAAAGGTAAGCATAGGGATCTCTAAGGTCATATTCCATAATTTGAGATTTATTTAGTTTGCTTGGTCAAAAGGCAATTTCTTTGCCGTATTTTATCGTTATAGTTTTTCAGGCTTGAGCCCTGTTCATGTGAGCTTTCAGGGATGCAAGGGCACGGCGGTGCAGATTGTACAGATTAGGAAGGGAGACTTCCATTTCTTCTGCCATGAACTGCATGGAAAGACGCTCACGGTATAGTCCGACCAGCAGGCGGCGGTAGCGTTCATTCGGCAAGCTGTCCAGCGCATCGGCTATGGCATATTGTTTCTCGTTCGACTGCCCGGCAAACAGGCTGTCCTCGTCCGAGAACCTGTCCATCTGGTCCGGCTCCATATTGATTTCGTGTCTGTCATGCCAAGGGTCAAAATGTGTTGTCGTGTTCATGTGCGGTTGTGTTTAGTGTTAATAGATTCGTGTTTTATATACCCCTCCATATATAAGTCAAAAAAGAGTCCGAATCTATCACCTTAAAAGCAACTTTTTTTCATTTTTTTATTTTTAGTTCTGCATTTATTGTTTGTTAGTGATTATTTTCTCCATATCAATTAATCCTTCGTTGGACTTACGCCACCTTGCTCGTACAAAACTATTAAACTCAAAACCATCCATATTCAAATTATCGGCGTGCTCCGAAATAATAATCTGCGGACGGTATCCATATGTTTCGTTAATTGTTTCAATAACTCTAGCAATCTGAGTAAATAAATTATTAACAGCTTGCATATCGTCATGGGCATCATTTTCGTCTTTATGTTCGTTCTTTTTTAATTCTACAGCATCAAATCCATCTTCATTATTATCTAAAATAGAAGGGAAATAAACTTGACTTGGTTGATCCATGAATAAAATCGTAGGAATTTTAGATTTATCTTTCAGGGATGCAAAATATTTTAATAGTGCCAAAAATAAGCAAATATGTGAATACAACCAATTGGCACCACTTCCCATAGAGCGTAAATATATTTTCTTTGTTCCACTCAGATGATACAAGTCAAATGTTTTTAGATCAAAATGCAAATTAATAGGTTTATAAGACTCTTCAAAATCCAATTGACTGCCTATTTGGTTCATTGTTGTATTAATAAACTTTTCCGCTTCAGATATTTTGTTGTCTACATTGTATTTGCTTCGTAACTCGGTTTCTATTTTTTCAATATCTGTTTTTAACGTGTCAAATTCCTTTGTGCTAAATTGCAACGAATAATCTAATGCCCACTCTAAATAATTTTCAATCTGGAGTTTGACTTTTAGAGCTTGAGTTTCTAGCGATCTATTTTTTTCTAATTGTTTGTTTATCCTTAATATTTCTTCTAATTGCGCATTTACAACAACTAGTTGTTTGTCTATATTTTCAATATCTTTTTCTATTTCTTGTTTCTGAGGGAGAAATGATTCCTCGCGTTTGGGAGATTTCCTTAATTCTTCATTTAGCCAATGTATAGCATTTTTTAACTTATTGACTTCTGTTGTAGTGGAAGGATTCATTTGATGACAAAAAGGACATTCTGTCTCATTTAAGACAGCCTCTTTGATTGGATTATAAGAGTCCATCATCGCACTATATTTTTTCGCATATGCAATCGATGATTTTATTTGTCCCAACTGTATGGCCTTTTTTCTTCGATTAGATAGTAATGAATTTCTTCGTTCCTCTAATTCCGAATATCGTTTTTGATATTCCTCAGAATTTTCATTAACAGAAATATTATATTGTGCTAAAACATCCAAGTATTGTTGCGGCATATTCAGCATGTGTTCACTAGAAATATTTTCCGCAAATAATGGATATCCGCTTACATCAATAAAACTTTGACGCAATTCATCAAGTATCTCAATTCTTGCCTGTTTCTCTTTGTTGAATTTATCTAAATCTTTCTTATATTGCTCAAGCAACGCGTTCTTTTCTTCTAATTGTTGACATAATATGTAATAATTCTGATCAACCCAGCCTGCATAAATTTTAAATTCTTCAATAACCCGTTCTCGCTTCTCTTTCTCGTCAAAACGATAAAACAATGCATGCTTGTTCGCAATTAGATTTTGATGTTGTAACATAAAAGAAACCATATTTCTAAAAGATGGCCTCCCTTTCTCTTTCTTCCTATCTATCTTTTCATCCGTATTTGCAATGTCTAATCTACAGAACAGACCTAATTCTTTCTTAAAATCCTGAATTGGTATAAAATATGAATCTTCAAAATATTCCGTATTTAATTTCTCACAAGTAAATGTTTGGGGTTCAATTTTATAAAACACTTTCGAATTTTTCTCTTCTTGTGTACGCGCTAATACTAATTGTACATCATTCGCAGATAATACTATAAAATACAAATACGCATTATTTGTAATAACTCCTTCCGGAATAGTATTCAATGAATTGCCTGTGCAATAATCAAATATTTCGATTAATGCACTTTTTCCAGTAGATGAACGACCTGTTATAATATTTAACCCTTCTTGGAGGCTAATGTAATGGCAATTATTGTATTTATCAATTATGCCAATGTATTTAATACTGCATCTCATAATCTTTTGATTCCGAAAGAATAATAAGTGTTAACAACATTCTTAGTAAATATCTTGTATAATTGTTTTGCGACATCAAAACTTTCTTTTAATCCCGCATCTATTTGTAAATGCTCATTAGCAATAACCGAAATAGAAAGTTTCTCATCTATTTCTATGTATTTACAATCTAATGCATACTGCAAACAACGATTCGTGATTTCCTTATAATAATCAAATCGCTCTTCAAAACCAGCCATCAATTCTCTATTGTTTGTTATCCTAATCATATTGGAGTTTGCTTTTAAATGCAGCAATTTTCCAATACATTTTTTGTTCAATACAATTGGAAATACAAAATATGCCAGCAACAAATTGTTATCGCTCTTTTTGAGATTTCTATAAAAAGCAACTAACAGGGGAGTCAAGGTAAATACATTATTTTGTAATGTCTCAATGTTATCTATATACTTACTCATCTTGATTTGGTTTTAAACGCCACATAATATTTGCATTTTCTTCTGACAATATATGAACAACACCATTACGAAATGTAATCGGCACAGATGAATATCTATAGAAAGAACCGGTAGGAGCTGTTGTTATGTCATCATAAAAATCTTGTGACTTAGGAATAATTTCGGATTCTGAGCAGTGTCTGCATGCTTTTCTGTACTGGCCTTCAAAAATAGTTTCTATCTCTTCTTCATATCGTACAAATGATTGCTTAAGAGATGGTGATATTTCCAAATCCTCTTTAATAACGGTTCCTGCGTATATGTAATTCTTTATCGCTTCTGAAATTTGTTCTTCATATTTAATGGCATGAATTTTTTCTACAAATTGATTATTGGAAAAATCTTCCTCTTTAATATCTTCCAAATTCTTTTTTTCGGGAAATACTGCGGTATGCTCCACTAAACTATTAGTTAACTCTTCACATTCTTTATTAAATTCTTCATTTGATATTACCCAATCTGCTCCTGCATGATATTTCCCAATTATAAATCCATATAGAGCTTGCAAATATTTATCTTTTTGTATATCAGGAATGCCTCTTGTGTATTTTACTCGCATTTTTTCATAGAGTACTTTTCCTTCTTCTCGGTTCGTATCAAACACCATCTTTTCTATAATCATATATAAGCGCGCTTTTTTATCTTCTGCAAAGATCTTTTCCATCAGAGATTTTAATTCTACATATTTTATTTTCTTTTTCGCAATATCATAAATCACTTCTTTCCTATCTTCTACAGAATGATTATTCCAGTTAAGCCATTTGGACGTGGTTCCAACTTTTTGGGTTGTTAACAAAACTAACGAATCATATTTCTCTATTGGAAAAACAGGATCCATCCAATTGGCAATGGTTTTCCATACATTGATATCCAAATCAGTCAATGACCTTGTATAATTTTTAGTTTCTATTTGAGAGGCTTCATTTATTCCTTCAATAGACACATCACCATGACACTCTATATATACAGATTGTCCTTCTCTCATCTCAAAGCACTTTTCTAACGCGATGAGGAACTGGTATATGAAACCTTTTACTGTAGCAGACGCATCAAAGGGTAATTTATTCATAGTAATGGTCAATAAATGTTACTACCTTAATATTTTTTCGTGCAGGCGCATCTTCTTTTCTTATAACATATGCGGAGAATTTGAAGCATCACTTCTCTTTGCTCATCTTCTAAAGCAAGAGTGTCTTCTATTTCTCTTTTGTTAATACTTCCGATTTGTTTGATTACTCGAAACAAGTTATTTCTCAGATTTTGGTTTTCTACGAAGACTTTGCCTAATTTATGAATTCCACTATGGTTAATCTTGTCTAATATCCAAATGGCTAGTAATAATTCCAAATAAATTTTATTAACCTTTTCAATAAGATGTGTTCTTGGCAGTAACTCATTAACTTTCAAGTGTAATTCCTCGGACACCAAAGGATGTGAGTTTTCCAATGTTACTTTGGTATACTCTTCACTTAATAAGTCATAGAATGTATCTAAAGCATTTTCGTTCCAATAAACTGATTTTGCGTACATTACCCAGTTTTTTCTATTAGAAGTGTCAGGTATTGTGCTGCTATGTTTTTCCTTTGGCTCTGATATATGCCATGTTACTTGTGGAGTTGGAGTTTCTGTTTTGGGCTCCTGAGCCATTTTGATAGCTCCTTTTTGTAGAGCTTCAGCAATCGCTTTTCTCTGTTCTTCTTCACGTTGCCGTGCTTCTTCCATTAGCTTCCGTCGCGCTTCCTCTTGCCTACGCTGTTCTTCTTTCTCTTTATCTTCCTCTTCTTTATCCCACAAAGGATGACAAATCCATTCTCTATCATCATGAGAATCTAGCAATCGTTTTCTGATAACATCTTCTGTATAATCTGTTTCAAGCAAATTAGAAAAATCAATTTCAATGCAATATTGTTTTTTCTGATTAATATCCTCCCGACGCTCTTGATTAATCGGATTACAACAATATATTTCAATCCATAAAGAAGCATCATTGTAGGGTGTCCCTATACAATCAGGTCTTCGTGTAGAATTTTCACCTGTGCAAACTACTTCTAATTCAACATTTTCAAAAACAAATTGTTCAGCATTCTTTTTGACAAATTGTCTGTCATAAGCCGGTAACATTACTTTCTTTTCTTGCTTTATTATCTGTTGTGCAAGTATATGTAATGCACTCATTCTTCCTTTTCCACATGGCTCATATCCAGATGCATGTGCAAAATGGTGAATATTTTGACGATAGCGTCCACCTTTTCCTCCATTTCTCGCAACAAGAGGAGCATGACAATTAGGACATTCGCAGTTACATTCTTTGCCATTTTCTGCAACGTCAATATGGACTAATTTATTTTTAGTCCCATTTAAAAGACCATATATCAGAATTTCATCGTGTTTCATGATATATTATGTTAATTACTACATCTGTAGGGTTCTTTGTATATACTATGAGGTTTTACTATTCCCATAAGAACAGATGATATTTTTTCTCATTAATTATATTTCCTCTATTCCTAAACTCTTGAGATAGTTGTATGTGCTGTCGTAGTATTCTGGGAGGCGAGTTTGGTCCTCGTAGAGTCCCTCGGCATTTCGTTTGTCGTTACCTTTTGGAACGCAAATTATCATACCCTGTCTTGCACGGGTGAGAAGGACACGATAACCATTGAGCATGTAATTACGTGTTTCTGCGTTTGTCTCGTCGGTCCAATTCTTACTTCCGTTGAATTTCTTAAATTCCCATCCATTGGGCGAATAACGCATATCAGGGTCCCACAGAACACATGTGTAATCTAACTCCAAGCCTTGCACTTCAATCTCTGTTGCTGCTTCTTCCAAATAATTAGACGAGCGCACATCGGTTTTATCTTCTAAGAACCAGTGCACGGTATTAACGTCACCGCTTGTTTTGTCAATGGGACGTATTGCCTGAGGTCGATAGCGTGCAGATGTTTTTGAGATTAGAACGCCTGTTCTTAAAGAACCGATGGCTTTAGAACGTAACCATTCACGAGCCGTATAGATGTCTCGTGTAAGTAATATGGGAAAATTCCGTGCCATAATATCTTTGTACAATGAAGCTGCTTTTGGATCGAGAGCTAGCAAACAATGTACAAAATCTGAAACTTTTTCTGCACGGAAGGAGCGCATGCTAACTGCCAGATGTAACTCAGGACGGAAGGTTACGTTTGTATTCTCTTGCAATAATTCATTCACGCGCCCTTCTGCATATTCAGGAGCAGTTAGTTTATCGGAGATATATACTTTCCAATGTTTATATTGCGTGTTCAGAGCTTCTATCCATTCTGCTATACCTGCTTCTCCGGTGTGGATCTCTTGCCCTCCACCAACTAAACAAACTATGACAGCCCAATCTTTGCGCTGATCGAGTGACCAAATTAAGAATGCAGCCTCAGATACAGGGAAATTGGGAACTTTCAATTTATTGCCATAAGTACCGCCTTTTTTCAGATAATCGGCAAGTTTCTTATGTGTCCACGAGCGTTGTGCTTCATCAAAAATAGCTACATGCTCAACTTCTCCATAGCCCGATTTTTCTTTTTCAACAGCAGCGTTGGGATCTATCTCTAATATGCCATTCTCTACAGGGTTCTTGATCTTTTTCAACATATTGTCCCTGTATCGGTGGATGATTTGGATAAATGTACTTACTTCACGGCGTGAATCCGTGATGTTTTTATTGTTTCTATCGCGGTCATCTCTGGCTAATGCTTCTGTCAGTACAGCAACAAGAGGACCATTCCCCGAAAGATATACTGCGCCGTTTTCTTCGTCAATCGCACCATCTTTGTATGTCTGATTGATAGCTACCTGTAATCCAACTAAAGTTTTACCGGCTCCGGGAACTCCTGTAACAAAGCAGATACTTTTCTCGTGATTGCGTTTGCTGCGTTCAATGACTGAAAGAACGTAGTTGGTAGTTGCATCAGTAGCTGCGTCATCTGCTTCGTGACGAGTGATGTCTTTAACAGAGTGATTCTGGTATAACGTCCGTGCTGCTTCAACAATGGTAGGAGTCGGTTTATAAGGACTAATCAGCCAACGAGAGCCCCACTCGTTTGGTATTATTTTTTGTCCGCTGTCATGCTCCAGTACAGAAGATATAATCTGCTGCAAATTACTTTCCCCCGTAATAAAAGGGTTGTAAATATCGCAGTCATAAACAGAATATTGAATAGTAGAAGTATGCCCTTGAAAGTTTGTCGGTACTAAGATGGGGACAATTCTTCTGGTGGCACTGTATTCATGAAAGTTCTTTAGGTCAAGTGCGTAATCTAATACTTGCTCTATATCTGCTTGTTCGCAGGTTTTCTTGCCGACTTTGAATTCTAAACAAAAAATTAGCCCTCGCAGCAGTAATACTACATCGATGCGTTTACCCAATCGAGGTATGTCATATTCAAATATGATATGCGCGTTCTCATCTTTCCAAGGGAGCAACACACGCTGCAAAACCTCAATTTCTTCCTCCCATGCTTCGTCTGTGGTGTCGTATGCTCCACCATGGTATTTAGTCCGAATGGCGTAATAAATAGATGGGGCATCCGTCTGAAGAAATTCAGAGAATGTAGAATAATATAAACAACGATTGGACATGTTTTCTTTATATTGGTGTTTTGTTTCTCGGTTATCTCTCGGTCATCTCTCGCTCATCGGTCGGTGGAAAGTGGCATAGCAACCTTACCAAGTAACCACGCTTAATTATTCAGGATCTTGTTTGTGTTCCTCTTTAAATGTCGCAATCTCAGCAGCGATGGCTTTTTGCAATTCTTGTTTCGGGATGATTAACTGATAGTCCGCTACGCCAATGGGTTTGCCCATATCTTCCAATGTCAAGGCCACTTCTACATTGTCTTTCTCCGCGCATAGAATAATACCAATAGAGCGGTTTTCATCTTCGCCTTTCTCCAAACGGTCAAGAAGCGATAGATAGGAATTCATTTTACCTGCGTATTCCGGCAAAAACTCGCCTATCTTCAAATCGATAGCCACCAAACAACGTAACTTACGATGGAAGAACAGCATATCTACCTTGTATTCCTTGCCATTATATTCCAATACATGCTGATTGCCGATGAATGTAAATCCATCCCCTAATTCCAGAAGGAAGAGTTTGATCTTCTCAACCAAACGTGCTTCCAATTCCAACTCTAATATAGGAGAAGTCACCCCTAAGAACCCAAGGTTGTATGTGCCGCGGAAAACCTCATTGGCGTATTTGGCTTGTTCTGCCGGTAGAGCCGAAGCAAAATTGTTCTCCATCGGGACCAACGGCTGACTTTCGTGCATTTTCAGTTTGATAGCATTCAGCAGTAAGTCTTTATTCCAACCCTTGGAAATAACTTCTTGGGCATAATACAGAGTAGCATTATCGCTTAATTCTTTGCTGAGAATCAATATGTTATGTGACCAAGGCAAAAGTGCAATAGCGCGTTGCACTTTTACATCACAGTCAGCATATCGCTCGTAAAAGGTCTTCATATACCATAGATTACGTGGAGACATACCCATCTTGGGATAGCGATACTTCAAATCCTCGGAGAGTTGTCTCACTACGCGGCTACCATGTTGGCTTTCCAATTTTTTCTCATGCAACAATTTACCGATCTCCCAATATGTATCATTGGAGGTAGCTGCCACCTGACGAGCCAAACGGCATCGAGCACTTTCAATTACAGCTACGGCCTGTAGCAGTAATTCCTTATACTCGTCTGCTGTGAACGGCGTGTCTAATGGTTGAGTACTTATTTTCTCTATATCTGCCATAGTCTATTATTTCATCTTCGATCTTACAACCTTGCGAAATAGTCTTTCAATAACTCTGCTTGGTTACTTTTTAATTGTCGCGACACTGTTGCGACAATTTGGCCGCAAGTTGCGCGACAATTTGGTCACCGGTGGTGACACAATTCCCCATTTTACAATTTCGGGCACAAAGGTACTAAAATTTTCTGACATGAGCAAGAAAAATCATAGATTTTTTGTTCGGAGGGCGATTTTTGTGTGTCGGTCTTCTCTCGGTTGTGAGTCGGTGGGGCGGGAAAGGGGATGGTAACGAATTAACGAATGAAGGAATTAAAGAAATAACGATTGAATGAGCATAAAAAAAGACGAGCCGGAACCCGTCAATTTAGTTATAACTTTTTTCTGAGATATGCAAGTTTTTGTGGTAGAAAGTTTATATTGCCGCGAAAATGCCACAAAAAAGTCAGCTTCCACTGACTTTCTGTTTTGTACTTGGGACATAACTTAGGACATAGCTTGGGACATCTTGCTCACTTCTCTCTTCTAGCTTGTTCCTTTTTTGGTCTCAAAAGGAACAAGTCTCGCTATAGATTGTGCTATTTTTTACACACACCAACAATCACAATAAAAGCACAACCCTTGCTGATTGTGCCTTCAATTTGTGAGACCGTCTCACTTTTTCAAATTGTCGTGACAGTGTTGCGACAATTTGGCCGCAAGTTGCGCGACAATTTTGACAACAGTGTTGACACAATTCCCCATCTTACAATTTCGAGCACAAAGGTACTAAAATTTTCTGACATGAGCAAGAAAAATCAAAGATTTTTGGTTCGGATGGCGATTTTTTGTATGTCGGTTTGTGTCTCGGTCGTCTCTCGGTCGTAAGTCGGATGGGCGGGGAAGGGGATGGTAACGAATGAAAGGAATGAACGTTGAACGAGTGAACGAATGAAAGGGTACAAAAAAGACGAGCCGAACCCGTCTATTTAGTTATAACTTTTTTCGAGATATGCAAGTTTTCGGGTAGAAAGTTTATATTGCTGCGAAAATGCCACAAAAAAGTCAGCTTCCGCCGACTTGTCTTTAAAGGTATATGCCTGTTGCGCTAAGTGCGATTTATGTATCTTCGTTTATTTTATATCATTCTATTTTTTGTTTCTTTGTGTCTCTCGGTCATCGGTCGAAGACTTACAACCTTGCGAAATAGTCTTTCAATCGCTCAGCTTTGGCTTTGATTTGCTTGTTCTTGGATGGCGATTCGCTCGCGAGCGTAAGCGATAGCCTTCTGCAATTTTTGCTCCAATATTTTCTTGTCTGGCAACATAGTCATATATTCAGCTACGCGGATATTACTTTCCTCTAAATGCATCAGTTCCACGTGCTCGTCGTTCTTGCCGGCACAGAGAATCAAACCGATAGGAGCATTTTCGCCCTCCACGCGCTCATATTTCTCCAACCAGCGCAAGTACAACTCCATCTGACCTTTGTATGCAGCTTTGAATGAATCAATTTTCAAATCAATTGCCACCAAACAATGCAAACGCCGATGATAGAAAAGCAAGTCAATATAGTAATCCTCATTGTCGATCGTGATACGCTTTTGGCGTGCAAGGAAAGCGAAATCAGAACCGAGTTCCTCAATGAACCGCTGCATCTCAGCCACAATCGCGCTCTCCAAATCTTTCTCGGAATAGGTGTCTTTCAAGCCAAATAGATTTAGCAGATACGGGTCACGGAATACCAAGTTAGGCGTCATCTTGTTTTCCTCACGCAGAAGATCGAGATCATGCTTAATCGTTTCTTCCGGCTGACGACTGATAGCCGTACGCTCGTAAAGTTGTGAAGCAATCTTTTCGCGCAGCGTGCGCGTGCTCCAATGTTCAGTTATTGCCATCTGCTCGTAGAACGCACGTTTGAGCGGCTCACGAATAGGAATTAGAGCGATAAAATGGGTCCATGTCAATTGTCGTATCAGTGATGCGACAATTTCAAAGTCTTGATATTCAGTGGCAAACTGCATCATCCGGCGCAAATTCTTCTCCTCAAAACTATCTCCATATTCAGCGACTAATTGTCGTGCCACTGATACGACAATTTGTTTTCCGTACTCCGCTCTATGTCCTTGCAGCACAAATGTGTTGATTGCATTGCCCACATTCCAATACAATTGGGATGTCTCGTCGCTAACAACCGATGCAACGCGTTTGCGGGTATTCTCAATG
>JAEEGL012963613.1_pt1 | contig 15781 bp, 6 predicted proteins | sample 9134231 | NCBI WGS metagenome assembly JAEEGL01 (sample SAMN16246548, study PRJNA631951) | gut metagenome | biome: gut microbiome; feature: rumen; material: fiber-attached | host: Bos | place: Iran: Karaj | collected 2018-10
AGGATCCTTGGGGCTCTGCACCCATCCTACCAGTTTGCCGCCGAGCTCCGACTTGCTGTCGCCGCCGTTGGTGCAGAAGGTGAAGGTGAGCTTGATGCCCCTTTCAGATGCGATGTCCAGCACCTTGCCTATGCGCTCCTTGAAGCCCTTTGCATCGGTGAACCAGAGATCCTCGTGCAGGTAGAGACGCACGAGGTTGAAGCCCAGGCTCTGGCAGAGGTCGAATTCCATTCGCAGATGCGCCTCGTCGAAGGTGGAAGCCTGCCAGAGGTCGTACTGGTTGTGGCAGTTGGACGGGGTCATCATGCAGCCCACCGGCCATTCCTGCCGGTCCCACCAGGCACGTGCCTGCTCCGCGCTCCACTGCTTTACTTTTTCCTTGTCGGGAGCCGAAACACCCCATCCGTCAATAGGATATGCGGGTTTCTTGCCGGCCAGTTCTTTTTCCGCAGTCACACGGCGGATCTGGTCCTGTTCTATTTCGCTGAAAGGTTTGTAATTCTCGTCGAACAGGCTGTGGAACCAGACTTCAGGCTCCGGATCTCCGGCCTTGTGCTCGCGCGGATAGCGCCATTTGCACTTGCCTTCAGCGAGGCCCCAGCTGATGGCGCCTATCTTTTCCTGCTTAAGGAAGGGCAGGCACCTGTCGAAGGTGGAACCCTGGGTGCGGGCGATGTATTCTTCGCATACCATAGGGCGATGGAAAACGGCGAGCTCTTTCACGAAGGCGTCCAGTTCGTAAACCGGCTGATAGCAGTGGAAGCAGATGATGTCCGAGTTGAGGCAGGTGAAGGAGAATATGTCCCAGGCTCGCCTGTAAACCCCTCCGTTGCCGCGGCCATACCATACGGACGATGTGAGCGGCTGGTCCGGACGCACTTCCCAGGCCCATTCGTAGAGCTTGCGCATAAGCGGGAGGGCGTTGCGGTAGCGGGTCTTGGAACGCAGGTTCTCAGGTTCATTGTAGATGCACCAGTAGAGTATGCGATTGTCCTTTCCGAAGCTGCGCAGGATATCCTGGACATAGTTTTTAAGATCCGTCCATCGGCTTTCGTCGAAGAAAATCTCGTCCTTGGGGCTCTGCACCCAGTGGCCACCGCCGTGGACTCCCTCTTTGGGCTCGGGCTGGGGGCCCGGTTTCTCATTGCTGTTGCCTCCGTTTGTAAAGAAGGTGAACGTGAGCCTGAGTCCGTGCTTAGCCGCAAGTTCAAGGACCTTGGAGATGCGGCCCTTGAAGCCGTCGGCGTCCGCAAGCCAGAGGTCCTCGTGCAGATACATGCGTACAACATTGAATCCGAGATTTTCGCAGAGGCCGAATTCCCTGTCGATGATATCGGGATTGAAACTGTCCGCCTGCCAGCACTCATACTGGTTTACGGAATAAGTGGGGGTGTAGGTGCAGCCGACGGGCCATTCCTGGCCCTTCCACCATTCCTGCGCCTGCTGGGCAGTCCACTGGCGTCCCGCCGGGGCGGGAGCATCGGCTTTTTTCTTCTTTGCCGCAAAGCCTGAAGTGCATAGCACCGCAAGCAGGGCGATGGCTATCAGTTTTTTCATTTTTGCACGATATTACCGGGTATTACATAGATATGCCCCCTGTGCTGGGTTACGCAGAGGATGCGGTCTTCGCCGATGTGGCAGAGGGAGTTCCAGAGACCGCTGTAGCGGCTCTGATCGATGTCCATTGGACGGGAATAACTCATCTTGCGCCACTTCCATTCGCTCTCGGCGGATGCGGCCGAGATGGGGCAGACATAGACTTCGGGCACGGAATAAGTGTCCTTCATCGGCTCATCCGAACCTTCGGCGGACTGGCCGCTGATCACGAAGTAATTGTCCGTGTGGATGATGTAGGGAGCCCCGATGTAACTGGGGTTGATGCCGAAGGGATAGAACCTGCGGGCTGAATTCACGGGAATTTCCTGGGGCCAGTTCTCTTTCAGGGTGCAGCTCATGCACTGGATGGTCATGGGGAAGTTGCCGCCGCGGGAGTCCTTGTGTTCCACCACCAGGTAGAGCCTGCCGTCCAGGATGGTGACCACGGGCATTCCGTCCCAGCCGCCCTCGCTGTGGCAGACTACGCGTTCCGGACCCCATGTGTCGCCGCCGTCAGCGGATTCCACCACGGAAATATTGTTCCCTCTGCTGTCGCCTGCTGCATAGTAGGGGGTGTTGTCCGTGAAGTAGATCTGCACCGTGCCGTCCGGGAGTTCGAGCACGAACGGCTCCCAGGCGCCCTTGCCGACGTCCGTACTCCAGGTTTGGGAGGCATAGACCGTCTTGCGTTCGCTCCAGCTGATGCCTTCATCGTCCGAAACGCTGCAGACTATGGAAAAAGGATGCACCGTGGATTTGTTGTCCTTCGGGCGGAGATTGGCCGCGAAGATGATGCGCCCTGGGTGATGCGGGTTGCTGTCCGAGAGTTTTGCAAACTCGGGATTCGCGCAGCGAAGTGTGGCGGTGCCCTTGTCCGTGGTGTGGTCGAAGGTTTCCATCACCATTATCGGCTGGCCCCAGCTTGCTCCTTCGTCGGTGCTGAAGCGCACATAGTCGCTGCCTCCGGAGGAGTAGCAGAGCATCAGACGGCCGTTTCCCACGCTGTGCACGCGTCCGTATCCGCCTGCAGTTACATCCAGGGGCTTTCCCCATTCGATACTAATTTTTTCTTTGCCCTTGCCGGCCTTTGCGCAGGCCGGGATGGCAGCCGCCAGAAGGGCGATGCCCGCAAGAGCCAGTCCAATCTTGCTCATAGTTATTATCAGCTTTTCAAGTGTCATCTATTTCAGGTACTTGTCTGCGTCGAAGACGTCGAAACGCATCTCATCCGGAGCGAGGCTTACCCCGCAAACCTTTGCGGGAGTCCTGTCGGAGGCATTGTAGAGTATGCGCAGTATCTTGCTGCCGTCGGCGTTGTACCATTCCGAGCGCTTCACATAATAGGGAAGCTCGGAAGTGTCAAGCACAGTAAACTTGCCCCAATAGAAGTAGTCGCCCCACTCGTCGAGTTTGGATGCGCACCAGCCCATGGGCTCGGCATATTCAGGGTCGGCATACATACCCCTGCGGCAGGTCCAGAGCTGCGCGTCGTACCTTTCTCCCATCACGAGTGCGCATTTGACCTGGCGTTTGTAATTGCCTTTCGACGACAGGAATCCGCGTTCGGTGGTAATGGCTTCGGGGAAAGTGTAGCGGAACAGCTGCGGGAACTGGTCGCTCTTTACCTTGTAATCCGCCTGGATGTTGCCGTGAAGAAGCTGGCAATACACGGCGGCGATGTCGGTGACGCCCTCCGTGCCCAGCACCTTTCCGGTGGAATAAGAGAAGTCCATGGCATCCTGGAAAATCTTGCGGTGCGATATCCACGCTTCGTCTATGCGGTTGCCGTGATCGTGCCTGTCGTTGAAGCAGGGCTGGTAGGGGCAGAAGCCGTAGCAGTCCATGAAGATGCAGTCGGGGCCGAACGAGCCGAGCAGACGCACCTGGTCGGCAAGCTGCTGCCTCCAGCGGGGAGCGCCTTCGCAGGCAAGCGGGAACTGGACTTTGCCAAGCTTCTGGCGGAGTTCACCCCTTCCGGCATACACGAAAGAGGGGCGGTATTCGTTGCCGTTAATATCCAGCAGGCGGCATTCTTCGCCATAATTCTTGTAGAAATCGCTGGTCGGGTCCATGAAGTGGCAGTTGCACTCCAGGATTACGCGGCCGCCCAGTTCCTGGACCTTGCGGATGTTGTCGGCAAGATCCTTGAAGGCGCCGGGATAGGGCTCTTCGTATTTGGGATAGGCCCTGTCCATGCCCTCCTTCCACCAGGAGAAGAGGAAAATGGTCTTGATGCCGTATTTGGCTCCGCCGAGATAGAGCTCCGGCAGGTCGGCGGGGGTGTAGTAGTCCTCCCCGAACTGCGAGCGCATCAGCACCCTCTGGAACCCCGTCATGCGGCGCATCCAGTCGTCAATCTTCGGTGCTTTGAAGAAATTGGCGTCGGCCCAGGCGCGGTAAACGTGGGCGCCCTCGCGCCAGTCGCCGTCCAGAAGACCGACGACCGTGGACGGAAGGGTGAGTTTCTCCCCGGTACGGGCCATGGGCCAGTGTCCGATGGTGCAGATGAGGTTGTCGCCGCCGATGCGGTGCCTCAGGCTAAGGAAGCAGAAACGCATTTCCGGGTCCTGACGGCAGACATAGAAGAACTTGTCCCTGCTCTGGATGCCGTACCAGCTCATTGAAGCCCTGGGGTAGATGAGGTTGGTATGGGTTTCATACTCGTCGTGCGAATAGTAGGCGGGGGTCATGTCGTCCAGCCACTTCCAGGGGTTCTGATGGCGCACCCCGGGGCCTTCGGGCCAGTAAAGGGCGTCCTTTTCCTTCTCGCCGCACAGAGAACGTACGTCCGCCATCGGGCAGAAGCATTCGTTCACGCGTACTCCCTGCGCATTGTTTTCGACCGAAGGGGTGAACTTCAGCAGGCCGTTTTCCTTCTCAATCCTTACAGAAAACCTGATGGGATAGCTGTCGCCGTATTCCGACAGCAGATTGTCGTATTCCACAAGCATGCTTTCGCCCGACATGGTGACGCGCCCCTTCTGCTTATGGGAAAGGACGGCTATTTCCGTGCGCTGCCCGTCGTCGAGAATGAGCCTCCAGAAATCGGCGTCGGCATAGGAGTCTTCTTTCCCGGCGATGGTGAATACTCCGCGTGAAGCGTCTTCATTAAGCGAAAACTTAAGGTTGGGGACCTCGAGAACCGGCTTGGGAGCGGCCCTGAGGGCCTTTTTCTTTGCTGATGCGGGCAATATCGCCAGCAGCAGGGCAAGGGTTGCAATCAAATATCTTTTCATGGTCATATCTATTTAAGGCCGCACCATTTTAAAAAGTCTTTTTTGCTGCAGCTGGCAATGCCGATGCAGGAGTGGCCGGGAGTGAAATACAGCTGATCCCGGTTGTCCACGATGCCTTCGTGGCCCCAGCCTTCATAATACATATAGATTTGCCCGTTCCACTCGAAGCAGGACGGTGCCCAGATGGCGCCCTGGTCCCAGGCCCCGCGAGGTCCGCGGGTAAACAGCGGCTGCTCGTTCTGCACCTTGGTCCAGTGCAGCAGGTCATCGGAAACCGCCAGATGGAAACGCTCCGGGAAGTCGCCGTGCACCACGTTTGCCTGATAAGCCAGGAACCATTTGTCCACTCCTTCCAACCTGAATATCTTGCCTCCGTTGATGCTGTACCAGTCGCAGTTGTCCGGTCCGCCGCCCTTCTGGATTATTTCGTGCTCCTCGGCCTGGTCGCCGCTGAGCGGATCGTCATAAATGTAGATGCGCCTTGCCACGTAGAGATAGTATCTGCCATCCCATTTGAACACGTCCGCCACACCGCATTCCTGCTTCCAGGGGGTGTCGCTCTTGCTCCAGTTCACTCCGTCCGTGCTGGTGGAAATCATCACGTGCACCTTGGATCCGGAATCCGTACCTTTATAATAATAGTAGAACTTGCCGTTCTCCGTGAAGCCGCAGGGGTCGATCACGCTCTTGGAGTCCCAGGTCCCCTGCCATCCTGCCGGAATCACGGGATTGCCTTCGTAGTAGTCCCAGGGGCCCAGGGGATTGAACTTGTCCGCATCCTGGGTGTAGTAGCCCAGGTGCCCGCGCACGCCGTCGCCGCCGCGCACCAGCAGCCACCAGCGTCCGTCCAGGGTCTGGTCCGGCCGCAGGACCTGCGGATTGGCTATGGAATTGCACATCCAGCTCTTGTCGGGGTCCGGTTTCATCCAGTCCTTCTCTCTCTTGAAGAGGCTCAGCGCCGATTTGTCCTCGTCCGGCACGAGCAGGTCGTCGAAATACCAGGTGCCGGCAATCTTCTCGCCGCCGTCTGGCATCAGGTACACCTTGCCGTAGAAATTGGAAAACTGCTTATAGCCGGACAGGTCAAAAGTGATTTCCTGCCATTTGCCCGCATCACCGGTCGGCTGGCTGAGCATAGTGGCTTCGCAGGTGGCGCTGTTGAGGGGTGCGAGCTTTATGGTAAGCGATGCGCCGTTCCTCGGAGGCAGCACCTTCACGCGGATCTGAGCCGTCCCGAGAGCATAGTCCAGGGGACAGGTGGGATAGCAGGCGATGCAGTCCCAGGTGCCTCCGTTGAGGTCTAACTTGCCGACCAGCGAGGACGGATTGACTTCGTCCTTGACGGGGTTCACCACCACCGTGAAACTGGCATTGGCCGTGCCCGTTTCGCAGAAGCGGCTGTCGAAATCGCACAGTGTCACGAGTCCCGGGACCTTCGGCTCGGGCTCGACATAGGGCTTTACGGTGGAAGGATCGCAGGCCGCGATTGCAGCCGCGGCGCTGAATCCGTAAACCATCTGCAGTATCTTTTCTGCGTAGCGATGGCCAAGGAGCGTCACGCCCTGACGGCTGAAATGCAACTTGTCCCTGTTGACATTGCATCCTTCCGCACTCACCCAGTCGCAATTGGGGATGATTTTCATAACATCTCGTATTTGCGGGTTTATTATATCCGCCCTTTTGAAGGAGTAGTTGGTCTCTCCCACGATGAAAGGAGCGTCTTTTGCCTTGAGGTCGGAGCGCAGGGACGATGCAAGTTCCGCAATCTTGTCCGGCCACAGTGGCGCGTATTTTTCGTAGGCGTCGTTTTCTCCCTGATGGAAGAGGATGCCCTTGAGCTTGCCGTATCTGAGTGCCTGCCTGGTGCGGCGGACCGCTTCCGCGTACAGGCTGGGGATTTCGTCGCCTTCCTTGAAGATGTCATCCTCTTTCGCGCCCCCGGATATGGCGGGATCCGCGCCGGGAAGCCACAGCCTCGCAGAGGTGCCGCTTCTTGCATTCACCACGAGCAGTATCTTGCGGCCGGTAGCCCTGTGGACGTCGCGGGCGAAGGAACCTCCCAGGCCCATCGCCTGCAGGGAGAGTTTCTTGCGGACGGAAGAGAAGCGGTTGAGCGGCTGTGTGGCCGGCACCAGGTTCCCGTCGGAGTCCAGCAGGAACACTCCGTCGATCGGGCGCTTGTCGTAAGGGAAAAGGAATCCGCGCCCGGCCATATTGGACTGGCCGATGAGCAGATAGACGTCGAACTCATCGGAGATCTGCGCGGACGCCGCCTTTTTCTTTCCCGCGGCGAGACATCCCGCCACGGGAAGGACAAACATCGTGATTATCAGCAGAAAGCGCTTGATCATATTTACTTTATCTTACCCGTGTACCAGAGCGCCCAGGTGTTGTCGTTACGCTCCTTGAGGGCTTTGCGGAAGGCACGCTTCGCGGCGCACTTGTGGCCGAGGGCCAGGTGGCCGATGCCCTGCAGGTAGTATGCGCGTGCATTCACGTCGTTCACATACTCGCCGCGGTCGAAGCTTTCGAAGAAGTTCTGCACATAGTCCGTCTTCATCGCCTTGCCGGCTTTCAGGATATCCTTATACAAAGCGCGTACCTTTGCGCCCTTGTCGAGTTTACGCAGTGCGAGGCCCTTTTCGTAATTGTAGACGATGTCCTTGGGCTTCACCTCGGTATTCGCTGCTATTTCATAGTACTTGCGGGCGTTCTCGCCGTCGCCGAGTTTCTCGTAGGCGAGGCCGATCAGGTAGTTGACCTGGGCGTCGCGTGCATAGTATTCGAGATGGGCGTAGAACTGGTTCTCGGGATATTCGGCGCTCATCAGCATATAGCGGAGCGCGCCTTCGTTGTCGCCCGCGGCCCAGGCGCGGCGTCCTGCCAGCTGGCAGAGGTCCACGTACATGTCGTGCAGGTCGTCGATGTGCTCGCGGCGGCTGTAAGTGCGGGTGAGCAGGGGCTCGAGCGCATCTTCATAATCGCCGTGCAGGATGATCTGACGGATCTTGCGAACCTCGCTGTCGTAGCGCTTGTCGGAGATTTCGGGCTTCGCCATGAAGAGTTCGTAACGGGCCTGCAGAGGGGAGTTCAGGCGCTCCATTATCTCGTCGGCCTCGGTGAGGAAGATGGCGCTGCCTTCCTTGTCGGCAGCAATCGCCTTGAGATAGAAGTCGAGCGCTTTCTGATAGTCGGCGGGATCCTTCTGATGATATTCGTCCTTGAAGCGCCAGTACCAGCCGATGTTGCGCAGGACCATTGCGAAGTCCGGCTTCAGTTCGGCCGCCTTGCTCCAGCATTCAAGTGCCTTTTCGGGCTGTTTCTGATACCAGAGGTTGCCGAGATAGTACCAGGTGACGGCACTGTCGGGGATGAGTTCGAGGGCCCTTCCCAGCACGCGGACAGTCTCCAGGCGGAAAGGATAGACATAGTCGATGCTGCCGGCAGCGGCCTTGCGGAACCACTCCGCAGCCTTGTCGGCATCGCCGCAACCGTCTTTAGGCGAAGCCAGGTATCCGAGATAGTATTCAATTGTAGGATAGGGCTTTATGGCCTCGGCCTCTTCCAGTATCGCCTTGCCTTCGGCCGCAAAACCGTTCTGGAAATACTGGATGGCAAGGGTGAGATAGCTTTCGCTCACGCCCCTGAGAAGTTTGGCAAACTCAGCCTTGGGAAGGGCTCCCAGGAGCACGAGTTCACGCAATGCATAGTAGTTCAGGGGAGCGAACTTCTGCACTTCCTTTGCCAGTGCGATGGCTTCGGCTTTCTTGCCGGCCTTGCGGAGCAGGCTCACCACAAGGTCCTTGGCGTCAACGTTCATTCCGTTGTAGTTCACGGACATCTGAGCCTCGTGGAGCGCCTGCACGGCATTGCCCTTGAGGCTGGAGATCTGCGCGAGCTGCAGATATGCGGCTGAAGCGTATTCATAATCCCATACTGCGCGATAGAGTGTGTCGATGGCATCGTGCCAGCGGCCTTCGGGGCAGCAGTTGGCCTCTTCTTTCAGGATGAGGCCGAGGTTGTACATCGCCTCGCCGTCGCTGGGACGGGTGTAGTTGGCGGTCTGGCGGGCGATTGCCTTGCGCAGATACGCCTTTGCAGCTTCGTAGTTGCCGTTCTTGCGGTGGTAGATACCCATCTGGGTGTTGGCGCGCACGTCACCGGGATCGCGGCTGAGCACCTCCAGGAAGTAGTCGTTGGGATCCACGTGCGCCTGATGGAACTGCAGGTTGCGGAGGCCGATGTAGTAGCACTCCTCGGTGTTCTTCACGCTCTTCGGGTCCGGATTCACGGGTTTGAGGTCTTCCGGGAGAGGGGAGTTGATGTCGTGTTTGTAGGGATGGTGCTCAATCAGCAGTTCGCCGTCGGCAGCATAGAGTTTGATGCAGATGGAAGTGGGATCTTCGGCATCGGCGGCGCTGATCTTGAAGTCGTCGCTGAAAGGCTTGTCGGGGGCGATGGTGACGGTCTTTTCATAGAAAGAGTCCTTCGGAAGGCCGGGAAGGTCGCGCCTCTTTTCCACCACGATCTTCGCTCCTGCGCGCTTCTGGGTGGTGTTCGCCGCAATGTGCACGCTGCCGTCCTTTTCAATCTCGAGGTTCACCGTGGCCTTCTCGTTGCCGCGCACGCAGATCTCATCTTCTGACTGGATATCGTCGATGGCACCGTTCTTCATATTGCGGATGCCGTACCAGTAGGCGGTGAATTCCTTAGTCTCACCGGGGTTGATCCAGCAGTAGTCCGGCTGGTTGTCGGAGTAGGCGCTGGTCATCAGTTCCACATAGGCGCCGTCCTCGTCGGTGAGGGTGACGCAGTCCCACATATGGCCGTAGGCCTTGTGGCCCCAGGTCCAGAACTTGCCGCCCTTGTTGATGCTGTGGTTGCCTGCGAGCATGGTTCCGGCATTCTTGCCGTAGTCATAGCCGCCCACCCAGTCGTCCTGAAGGTCCTGGATGAACACCGAGTCGCCGGTAAGCGAAGGCAGGTTCTTCCAGAGGCTCACGTCCACTCCGATGAAGTCCGCATTGCCCTTGTAGGGCTCGTTAGCCACAGGCCAGTGGATGTGGCTGAACTTGTGGTGGAACATACCGAACTTCGTGTTGGCGGGGAAGAGGATCTGGTAATCCTTGTTCGCGTGGGTGGCGATATTGTTCCAGTGCAGCATGGAGTTGCGGTCCGGGGAATCGTTGAAGAAACGTCCGGTCACCTCTATGTAGGACTTGTCCGGATAGAGGGTGAGACCTATCGCCCAGCTCATCCTGTGGCGGTTTTCGGCCTCTCCGATCCAGATGGTCTTGCTGCCGTTGCCGTTGTCCACGAGTCTCCAGTCGATGGGATACTGGCTGGTGGCGCGGTGATGGTGGAATACGTTCCACTCCACGCCGCCGCTGATCCACGCGCCGAGCATACCCACGTTGGCGGGCTTGATGGCGTGCTGGCGGTAGAAAATCTCATAGCCGTTGGTCTTGTCCGTGGCATAGAGAAGGCGTCCGCCGATGTCCGGGAGCACGCAAACCTTGAGGTAGTCGTTCTCCAGGAAGAGAGCGCGGTGGGTGCTGTCCACACGGGTGTAGGTGGGATTGTCGTTCATCGCGTAGGGGTAAACCCAGCGCTTTGCCCTCTGGTAGGCGAAATCCCTTGCGAAGAGGGGAGCCTTTTCGGGCGCGTTAACGCGATAGGTGGGGAGGTCGATGGTGCCTTCCCAGATCTTTACGGGTCCGTTCTGCGCGCCCAGGGCGAGAGCCAGGAGCGACGCTGCTACTGCTGCTGTAATCTTCTTCATCATTCTATGGATTGTTTGTTTTCTGTTTCATATAATCGGCAGGAAGCACTCCGTAGGCTTCCTTGAAGCATTTTGCAAAATATGACGGCGAGTTGAATCCCACCGAGAAAGATATTTCGTTGATGCGGGCCTTGCCCTTGGAAAGCATCTCCGCCGCCACTTCCAGGCGCCTGCGGCGCAGATAATCGTTGGGCGTAGTGTCCAGGAGCGCGCGCACCCTGCGGTTGAGGGAACTGCGGCTCACGAACAGCGCCTGCTCCATCTGCTTGTTGGTGAAGGATGCGTCGCCGATGTTGGCGTTGATGAGTTCGTCCAGCCTGCGGATGAAGTCTTCGTCGCGGTCCGGCAGGTCCACGGCCGGTGCCATCGGAGCCTCGCGGTAGGCCGCCTTCATGCTCTTGCGCTTCTCCAGCACGCCCTTGATGCAGGCTTCCAGATAATCCTGGCTGAAAGGCTTTTCTATATAGGTGGTGGCCCCGTTTTCCATACATTTGATCTTGGTATCCACGGAAGATATTGCAGATATCACGATGATGGGGATATGCGATGTGGCAGGGTTGCCGCTGACCTTGCGGCAGAGTTCCACTCCGCTCATGGACTGCAGTCCGATGTCGGTGAGGATGAGGTCCGGTTTGTATTTTTCAAGTTTTTCGAGCGCCTTTTCAGCCGAAGGCACGGCGATGATGCCGTAACTGTCCTTCAGCTTGCGCTTGAGGTAGGATGCCAGGTCGCCGTTGTCCTCTACCAGCAGCAGGAGAGGCAGGCTCGCATCCGGCGCCTGCTCGGCCTGTTCTTCTTCCACGGGTTTGTCGTTGACCTTGCGCAGGGGCAGGCTGAGTATGAATTCGGTGCAGTCTTCCCTTTCGCTCAGGTTCAGGCTGCCGCCCTGAAGTTCGGCGAGTTTGCGTGCCTGTGCCAGGCCGATGCCGAAGCTCTGGGTGTACTCGCTCTTCTTGTCCGTATAGCGCACGAAGGGCTGGAATATGCTTTCGCGATGCTCCCGAGGGATGGCGGAACCGTCGTTGCGGAAACTCACCACCACGTTTTCGCCCTGGATGGATGCGAATATGTCTATCCAGGATTCGCTGTACTTCACGGCGTTGTGCACCAGGTTGTTGAATATCTTGGACAGGGCCTTGGTGTCCACTGCCGTGACGATGCTGGCAGGGTCGGAGCCGTATTTAAGGCGGATGTTGGAGTTCTTGGCCGTTTCGCTGAAGTTGAAGCAGACGAAGTCCAGGCGTTCCACGATGTCCGTATTGCGAAGGTCCGGCACGTAGCCGTGCTCTTCCACGCGCACGAATTCCAGCAGTTCCTTCACCAGCTGGTCCAGGTAATCGGTGGAATTCCGTATCACGCCCAGGTCCGCCCTCTGGTCCTCCGTGGGATTACCGGAATCCAGCAGGTGCTGAAGCGGAGTGCGGATGAGCGTGAGGGGAGTCTTTATTTCGTGGATGATATTGGAGAAGAAGTCCATCTTCTCGTGGTAGAGTTGTTCCTCGCGGCGCTTGTCGTGCTGGTGCTGAGCTCTCTTGAAGCGCCTGCGGCTGCGTTTTTGGGCATATACCGCCGCGGCTGCCATCAGGATGAAAGCGATTGTCAGAATTATCGCCGCGCGCCCTTCGGGACTGCGGAAGAAGCCGGGTCTGGTTTCGGCGGCGGGTTCGGGCGAGCGGAATTCCGAAGGGTTGAAGCGGATGAATCCGTCGGCGCAGCCGAAGAGCATTGTGCCGTCCGAGAGTTTGAGCGCGGATTTGGTGAAGATGTCGGACAGGATGCCGTCCGGAGCGGTGTAAGTGCGAACCCCGCGGGTGTCGTGTTCGAATTCCACCAGTCCGGCGTCGGACGAGAGCCACATCCTTCCTTTCTGGTCCGCAAGGGCGGAGAAGAAGAGGTCCGTGGGAAGCCCGGCCGTGTTGCTCTTGTCGTATGCTTCGAAACTGTCGGCCGCCCTGTCGTATCGGTAGAAGCCGGAGCTGAAGCCTATCACCCACACGGCGCCGCCGCGGTCGATGCACATCGAGGAAGTCATTTCGTGGACGGGGCCCTTTCCAAGATGGATTCCGTAGGATTCCTTTTCGCCGTTTGCGGGATTATAGCGATACGCTCCCTGCGAGTAGGATGCGGCCCAGAGGTTGCCTGAACCGTCTTCCGCGAGCTGCTCCACGGTGATTCCCTTCAGCGCTTCGATGAATTTGAAACTGTCCGACTCGCGGTCGTACCTGCGCACGCCCACGGGAGTGCAGACATATATTTCTCCCGCGCCCGAGCGATAAAGACTCACCACGCGGTTGTCGTTTTCTTCGTCGATTCCGCCGAGTTGCGGATAGTAGCGCGCCTTGTCTTTTTCAATATCCAGATTCCAGACTCCCTGCTGTGAGCCGATCCAGAGATTATGCCCGTCGGCGGCTAGCGCGGTGATATTTCCGGGGAGTCCAGCCGCCCTGGTGTAGGCTTCGGGCTCGCCGTCCGGCAGCATCGTGAGAAGCCCGCCGCGTTCGGTGGCTATCCAGATGCGGGAGTCGGATGTCTCGGCGAAACCGCGTATCATCACACCGTCCAGGCGCTTGCCTCCGGCCGTGCACCAGTATTTGCGGAATCGGTCCTGATCCGGATTATAGTAGTTTACTCCACAGGAGTTCGTGCCCACCCACAGGCCTCCGTTAAGGTCCGGAAGCACGCAGGTGGCATATTCGTCCGAAAGGGAGAATGGGTCGTGGGCGTCCGAACCGTATTCGCGGATGATTCCGCTGTCGAATTCGCAGCTCACTATACCACCCGTGCCGGCCAGCCAGAGGCGCTCTGTCTCGGCGGCAAGGGCTGTGGGACGCTGGTCGTTGCGGAATGCGAAAAGTTTTCTCGGCTTATCGGCTCCAGGCCTCACTTCGCAGAGGCCTTCGCGCTTTGCGGCCACATAGAGGATGCTGCCTTCGTCCACCGTGCGGGACACAAGGCCGGAAATATCGTCATATCTGAAACTTTCCCCGCATACACTTGTGAGGGTGCCGCTGTCGTAGAGGTAGAGATCTTTGCAGTATGAGGCCACGAAGGGGCGCCCCTGCCAGTCCAGGGCTATGCGGTAGACATCTTCCAGTGCCTCCGTGCCCGGCATCAATTCCAGGCTGCCGCCGCTGCTTCTGTAGAGCCCCTTTCCCCGGATGCCCACCCAGATGCGGTCCTGGCCGTCGCGGGCCATGCAGTACACGCGGGTGCTCACCACGTCGTGTGCGAAAGAAGAAAAACGGTCCTTGCGGGGGTTGTAGATGACTATTCCGTAGTCGGTGCCTATCCAGATATTGCCTTCGGCGTCCTCTGCGAGCGAACACACGTGGTCGGAATCCACTCCGAAGTCGTTGCGGTCGTAGTTGCGGAAACTCCTGCCGTCGTATTTTGCCAGTCCTTTGTATGTTCCAATCCAAAACTGCCCGCGGCTGTCCTGCATTATGGTGCGCACTCCGTCGTAGCAGAGACCGGAGTTCTGTTTGGTGAAATGGGTGAAGCGGGGAGCGGCCGCACAGTCGGGTCCTGCCTGCAAAAAGATTGCAAACATGAAACAAACAGCGCAAATGATGGGCAAATATTTTCTCATTTTGCCGGTTATCTGGTCTTCGTGTTATTCGCTCTGATACAAAGATATCAATTATTACCCAAGGGTAATAACATTTTTATCGGCAAATATGATAATATTTTCCCACGGAGCCCGATTGCTGCCCGTATGCGGGCTTGGGAGTGGTTGGAGGTCATAATTGAATGATTATTATTATCTTTGCGCCCGATGAAAATATTTAAGGTAATATTTGCAGCTATAATGCTGAGCGTGATGCTCTGCGGCTGCACCAAAAATATCAACGGAAAACGGGAGCATGAGCACGTGGATTTCGAGATGAGCGTTGTCACCGGCGAAGCGAAGGAGGTGATCCGTTCTTCGGAATTTGAGCTCAGTGGAATTGCGACTATTCAAGGTGCGCAAAATCTGGATGCTCAGTTCTGGTTCCTGGTAAACGAAGACCTGAGCAAGTTGCCCTTCTCTCCCAAGAAGGGGAGCGGTTGGATTCCAAATACAGGCGGAGAGTTTTCGGCCGTAGTCAAAGGACTCAAGCCCGAAACCGAATATCTCTATCGCGTTTATCTGTCGATAGACGGAGAAATCCGCAGCGGAGAAGTCCGCAGTTTCACCACCAAGAGCTTGACTCAGAGCGGAGTGGATCTCGGCATGGACGTCTGCTGGGCGGAATGCAATCTGGGTGCCGATACCCTCGGTGCACCCGGCAAATTCTTCGCCTGGGGTGAGACCAAAGAAAGCAGCGAACACGACTGGGACGATTACCGCTGGGCTAATGGCGATAAGAATAAACTCATAAAGTATTGCCCGTCAGATGCTTCCGAGTATTGGGACTATTCAGCCAAACCGGACGGCCCGGACAATCTTGTGACCCTTCTTCCCGAAGATGACGCTGCAACAGCGATTCTTGGAAACGGTTGGAGAATGCCGACGGCCAAAGAGATTGCAACCCTTGCGGCCACCATTGAAAACCGCGTGGATTACGCCTGGACCTGGAAGAAAGTCGGCGGCAACTACGGCTGGGAAGTAAAACACCGCAAAAGCGCCAACAGCATATTCCTGCCGGCTCTCGGAAGGATGGAAAAGTCCGGTCAGCTGAACTCCGGCCTCCAGGTGGAGGTGTGGTCGTCCGACCTGCTTCCGTCCTACCCCTACAGCGTTACCGCTCTCATCATCGAGAACAACGATTCTTCCCCGAAGATCAACTCCGCCACGCACCCCATCCGCCCGGCCGGTCTTCCCATCCGCCCCGTCCACGATAAGTAGCTACAGCGCCGCCTTGATGCGAGCGACCATCTGCGCGTACTCCTCGTCAGAGAGATAGGTCTTCTTAGGGTTCATCTCGAAAACGCCGCCCCACTCGGGCCCGTCCTGGTATTTGGGTACCAGGTGCCAGTGCGCGTGCTTCAGAGTGTCCGAGTATGCACCGAAATTGATCTTGTCCGGATGGAACACCTTATCTATCGCGATAGCAGCCCGGCGGGTGTCCTTCATGAACTTCAGCCAGTCCTCTTCCGGAATCTCGAACTGCTGCCCGATATGGTCCTTGTACGCCACCACGCACCTTCCCGGATGCGTCTGCTCCTTGAACAGATAAAGGGTGGA
>JAEEGL014481730.1_pt1 | contig 15781 bp, 11 predicted proteins | sample 9134231 | NCBI WGS metagenome assembly JAEEGL01 (sample SAMN16246548, study PRJNA631951) | gut metagenome | biome: gut microbiome; feature: rumen; material: fiber-attached | host: Bos | place: Iran: Karaj | collected 2018-10
GCGCCTTCTCCGCCGAAGCCGGTGGAGCCTTCCACGAAGGTGTAGCCGGTGATCACGGCCTTGCCGGCAGCGGCGTCCTCAGCAGTGGAGAAGCCCTTGGACTCGGCAGCGGGTTCCTCGGCGGGCTCTTCTCCGCCGACAACCGTAAAGTCAGCGGAAGCGATCACATCGTATCCGTCGTCCGCAAGCAGGAAGACGGTGTATTCGCCGGCGGGAAGCATGGGCTCGAATTCGGAGCGCTGGCATCCGAGCGTGAGGATATCGACTTCGGTTCCGGAATCTCTGTCCTGAGCCACATAGTACCAGCAGATGGAAGCGGGATCACCGGGAACTTCGCCCTTGACATACACGCCGACCCAGTCGGTCCCTTCGCCGGTCGCGGTCACGGGGATCGCTTCGCCGGCTTCGAATTCCGTCTTGGGCAGGGAGATTGTCTTTTCGGCGGCGGGAGCGGCTTCTTCAGCGGCGGGAGCGCCGGTGTAGAGATACTTGGCTTCCAGCGGGTTCAGCGCGACGTTGTAGATCTCCACGTCGTCGATGAGGCCTTCATAGTCGCCGTTGTTCCACCATGCGCAGAGCCAGGAGCCGAGGCGCAGGGAGTAGACCATATTGAGCTGTTCGGTGAAGAACTGCTCATTCGTGCCTTCGCCGAACTGCGTGCCGAGGTTGATGCCCGGACGCACTACCGATTCGCCGTTGCAGTAGATGGCCATGTTGTTCGCGCCGTCATTGTTGTACACGACGGTCACAAGGTCCCATTCGCCGACGCGGGTCTCGTTCACGGAACCGCCCTGGTTGCCAGGGTCGTTCCAGAAGCGCGGAACGATGCCGATGTCCTCGTTGCCGTCGGTGTTGATGCCGGACTGCAGGGAGTTCACCAGGCCGATGTAGCCCTGGTTGCCGATGTCGAGGGAGTAGATCGGCGCCATGCCGGTGAGGGTGTCGGACTGCGCGGCTTTGACCTTCAGGGAGACGGTCATGCCCTTCGTCCAGTCGGTATTCTTGAAGAGGTCGGTCGTGACGAGACCGTAGGAAGCGCCCTGCGTGCCGACGCCGGTGCCGCTGACCTTCAGCGCCTTGCCGTAAGTGTCGTCCACGAGTTCCGCGCCGACAAGCTCGACGGCGGAAGCGTCTTCAAAGTCGAGGGTAAATACGGGAGTATGCTCTTCCGCGGTGTAGAGTTCTTCCACGGTGGGAGCCTTCACGACGACGGTCTGCTTGATCCTCGTCGCTTCGTAATGATCGATCACGTCGTCTTCGGTGAGCGCGGTCGCCCAGATCGCAACGTCGTCGATCAGGCCCTGATAGTCGCCGTAGTTCCACCAGACGCAGTTCCACGCGCCGAGATGAACGAGGTTGTAGAACTCGAGCTGGAAGAGCATCATGTCGATGGAACCGCCGCCGAGCGTCTGGGTGGCGTACAGTTCGTCGTTGGTGTACAGCTTGATGCTGCCGGTGTCGGGTTCATAAACGACGGTGATGAGTTCCCACAGACCTTCGTCGGTCTTGTTCTGACCGCCGGAGACGTTGACAGGGTCGTTCCAGCAGCGCGGGGAAATGCCCGTTTCCGGCTGGTTGCCGTCGGTGTTCATTGTGGTCTCAAGAGAGCAGACCGCGGCGATGTAACCCTGCGGGACGGCTTCCGCGTCGATCGAGAAGAGCGGGGCGGTGCCGGACAGGTTGGAAGATCCCACGTCGGTCTGTACCCACATGGAGACGGTCAGGCCGTTTTCCCAGTTGGTGTTTTCGAAAACGTCGGTCTTGTAAAGGCCGTAGGAGGTGCGGGCGGTGCCGTTGCCCTGTCCGTTGACCTTCAGGACTTTGCCGCGGGTGACGTCGTCCACGATTTCCGCGTTGACGAGTTCGACGCCGTTCGCGTCGTCCGCGAAGTCGATGGTGATCACCGGATCGTCCGCGTACACTGTCACGGCGAGAAGCACGGCAAGGACCAGCGTCAAAACTGCTGCGAGTTTCTTCATTGCATTTCCTCCGCATAAAATATGGAAAAGTAGTCTGGTTTCAGGCTCATTTCATTGTAACCGATCCGCGCCGGTTTGTCAAGGGGAAAAGCGAAAACCGGCGCGGAATTTTTGTTATTTAAGCGGATTTTTTAACTAATTGGCTCAGCCGTCGTATTCGTCGAAGCCTTTGTAGACTTTCTCCATGTATTTGTCGAAGACCTTATGATTCTTCTGATAATAGGAAGCGATGTCCTTGGAAGGCGTTTCGAGGAGGTACTGGATCCAGAAGACCGGACCCCATCCGCCGTACACGTAGCCGAAGTCGAAGATACGGGAGTCCATGATCATATCGATCATGGCGATGGATTCGTAGTCGCGCGCGCCTTTGTATTTGAGCGCGGTGTCGTAATAGGCGGGGACGGTCTTCTTCCAGCTTTCGGCGCAGAGCACCTCGGTGATGATCGCGACGAATTCCGGATCCGTGATGCTGCGCACGACGGCCAGTCCTTCATGTCCTCCGTCCACGGAAGTGTAGTAGGATTCCTGAGCCGTATCCCATTTCGGATAGGGAATGATGCCGTAATCGAAGTCCACGTCGCGCAGCACGTCCGTCGCCTGGCTGAATGTGCCGTCCGCGAAGAGGGCCTGGCCGGGCTCGAAGGCGGTCATGGTCTGGTGGTTGATCTCGAAGAAGACCTGGTCCGTTTCATAATACATCCCGTACAGCTTTTCCATGATGGCGACGATCTTCTCGTCGAAGTAGGAAATCTCGTAGGTCCCGTCCGGCTGCTGGGTGGCGATCTTCTTGCCGAGCGCCCAGAGGTAGGCGTTCGCCGCGGATTTGGTCGAGGTGGACAGCGCGTACAGATCCCCCTTGTCGCGTTCGCCGTTGCCGTTTGTGTCGGTGTAGACGCCCGTGGAGAGTTCCATCTCCCGGTCGATGGTCCATTCCCCCGCGTAAACGAGGTCATACATGTCCGGAAGCTTGAAGTCCGCGGCGATGCCTTTGTTGTAAAACATGCAGTAGGTCTGCGCGACGGAAGAGAGCCCGTAGTCACCGATGGCAACAAAGGTCATCCCCTTGTAGGTCAGGTCCTCGATCGTACTGTCGGACCACCATGGCTTCGAGAAATCGATGTAGGGCAGATCCGCCATATTGAACATGATCTTGTCGGTAGCGGCCATGCCGAGATAGATGATGTGGCCGCAGATCAGCTGGTAAGCGTCGTCCCCCGCAAGGACGGAGTTCTTGACATTGCCGGTGATCGAGCTCTCCTCAAAGACCTTGGCGTCGAGGACGACGTTATAGCGTTCCTGCACGGTGTTGTTTCGCAGCCAGATGGCGTCGTTCACGACTTCGCCGTTCTGTTCCTCGGTGAGGTACCAGTCCGTGTAGCCGTTGTCACCGGCGACGCAGAACGTTTTTCCGCCGAAATCCTTCTCGGGCAGGCCGTCCGAAACATCTTCGCGGGCTTCCAGAGAGTCCTTTTCGGGTTCGGTATCCGCCTGTTCGGAAATCTCCGGCGTGTCGGCGGAGGGACTCGCATTCGTCTCACTGTTTTCCGTGCTTTCGGAACAGGAGACGAGAAGGGGACACAGCAGGGAGAGAACGAGCAGAATGGAAAGAATGCGCTTTTTCATGGGATCCTCCTTCCGTTGATTCGGGTTTGGCCGGGAAAGGCGTCGTTCCGAACGGGCTTACGGCATGGCGGCGTAAGCGTCGTTGATTTTCTGCAGGGTCTTGTTCGCCACTTTCTCGTTCTTCGCGTACATGGAGGCGAAATCGGTGTCGTTCTGCTGCATCATGGTGATCACGCGCTCGTTGTATCCTCCGAGCTGATAATACATGCCGACGTCGAAGAAGCGGGTCTCGAAGATGAGGTCGAGCATATCCGCGGATTCCTCATCGCGGAAGTATTTGCCCTTCAGGTTGACGTCATAGTAAGCCGGTGTGATGAACTGCTTACCGTAGTAAGCGAGCGCTTCGATCACGGCTCCTGTCTCGTCCGCGTTCTCCGCCACGATCGGGATGCAGATATAGGAGGTGCCGTAAGCGTGCATCGTGTTGCAGAAATCCTTCTGGCTTTCTTCCCACTTCGGATAGGGGAGAATGCCGAAGTCCGCTTCGAGATCGCGGAACCAGGAGACGGCTCTCAGATACCGGGTATAGAACAGGCAGCGGTTTCCGATGAACGTCGCATGGGAGATGTCGTCCGTACCGGCCTCGAGGAAGTAGGAGAAGGATCTCGTCCTGTCGGTAAGCCATGTCGTCAGAACGTCGACATTGTGCTCGGTGTTGAGCGTCAGCTCGATGGTCCCGTCCTCGAGGATGGTGGCGCAGCGCCCGCCCGACGCGTGCAGCATGCCGATGACGCTGTCCTGCCAGATGAGGATGCCGTAGGCATCGTCGTTGTCGAGCACGCCGTCGCCGTTGAGGTCGGAATCGCAGGTGTCCGCCATCTCGATGAACTTGTCATAGGTCCAGTGGTTCTCCCGGACCAGCTCGTAGGGACTTTCGAGGCTGAAATTCTCCACCACCTGCTTGTTGAAGAGCAGGCAGTAGGTGCAGTCGTTGTCGAGTATGCCGATATCGCCGGTGGTGTAGAACATTTTTCCTTTGATGGAAAGCTGTTCGTTCGCTTTGGGATCCCACCAGGATTTCGAGAGGTCGATGTTTTTCACTTTGTTCAAGTCGAGCAGATGGGACTGATACGCCAGGGTGGACACGTCATAGCAGCCGACGTCCGCGAACGCGTAATCGTTCGTGCCGGACATGTTGACGTTGGTGATCACCTTATATCCCGTGCCCTGACCGCCGGACGACTGCCCGCTCTGGTTGTCGGTCTTCAGCGTGACGTTGAAAAGGTCCTGGACGGCGGCGTTTGTCTGATAGCGTGCGTCGTTGAGAGATTCGCCGGTCATCTCTTCGGCCTCAAAGTCGTCGAAACTCCAGTTGCCGGCCATGAAGATGTTGATCTCTCTGCCTCCGAGGTCCTTGACTTCGGCTTCGAAAGGCTCCACGTATTCGGTTTCTTCCGGAACTGCTTCTTCTGCGGCGGAAGGCGCGGCCGCTCCCGCGGGAGATTCATCCGACGCGGGATCCCCGGCGTTCTTCTCACTGCAGGACGCGAGCAATCCCGCAAGCAGAAGCAGGGCGAGAAGAAGAGAAAGCGCTTTTTTCATGAACTGATTTCCTTTCTGCAGAATGTCTGCGAGGAATTTTATACAGTATATCATAAAAAGACCGCAAATGGAAGGGCGTTTTTGAAAAAAACATAAAAAACTGACGGATCCGGGCAGCCTGTTTCCCGAGAAGCCGGACGGCGAAAAATGACTTTTTCCGAAGATAACGAAATAATCTTGACAAAATACGGGGGATATGGTATAATACGCAGCGATGGAGAGAACGAGCTTTAATCCGGTACCGCGATGCCGGCAAGGTCGGAGGAATCCCATGCAGCATGCCGCCCGACCGTACCCTCGGGCTTTTTTCATGCCCGCCGTGCTTTCCGCATCATTCATAATTCTTCGGAGGATGTATGAAACTCATCTACCAGCCTCAGGACAAACCGAAGTTTTCCCAGCTGATCCCGTTCGCGATCCAGCAGCTGCTCGCGATCATGGCGGCCACCATCGCCGTTCCGATGATCATCAGCAATCCGGAAGAAGCTTACGGATTCGGCGAGCTCTCCATGAGCACCTCCGCAGCGCTGTTCGGCGCCGGCGTCGGCACGCTCGTATACCTGCTCTTTACCAAATTCAGAAGCCCCGTATTTCTCGGCTCTTCCTTCGCGTTCCTCGGTTCCATGTTCGCGGCGTTCGGCGGCGCGGCTACCATGCTGGTCGGTTACGCGGGCCTGCTCCTCGGCGCGGTGTTCGCCGGTCTCGTTTATGTCGTCCTGGCTGTGATCGTGAAAGCGGGCGGCGTCGGCTGGGTCAATAAACTCATGCCTCCCGTCGTCATCGGTCCCACGGTTGCGATCATCGGTCTTTCCCTCGCCGGAAACGCCGTCAGCGACCTTCAGACCGCTCCCGCCGGCGGTTCCGTATGGGCCGCGATCATCTGCGGTCTCGTCACCCTCGCGGTGACCATGCTCTGCGCGACCTTCGGCAAGAAGTTCATCCGTTCCATCCCGTTCATCATCGGTATCCTCGCCGGATACTGCGTCGCCCTGATCCTCACGCTGACGGGCAGCGACACCCTCGCCGTCATCAGCTTTGATTCCTTCAAAGCGCTCGCTGCCGACGGCGTCGGACTGAAGACCTTCCTTCAGATTCCCGATTTTACTTTCCTCAAGGCATTCGGCGGCTTCGGCGACCTCACGCCGGGGTATGTCGCAGCGATCGCGGTCGGATACATTCCCGTCGCGTTCGTCGTCTTTGCCGAGCACATCGCGGACCACAAGAACATCTCTTCCATTATCGAAAAGGATCTGCTCAAGGATCCCGGTCTGCACCGCACGCTGCTCGGTGACGGTATCGGCTCCATGGCGGGCGCGTTCTTCGGCGGCTGCCCGAACACCACTTACGGTGAATCCATCGGATGCGTCGCGATTTCCGGGAACGCTTCCGTGGTGACGATCCTCTGCACTGCCATTCTTGCGATCCTCATCTCGTTCCTCTCCCCGTTCGTCGCGTTCCTGTCCTCCATCCCGAACTGCGTCATGGGCGGCGTTTGCATCGCTCTTTACGGCTTCATCGCCGTTTCCGGTCTCAAGATGGTGCAGAAAGTGAACCTTGAGGACAACCGGAACCTGTTCGTGGTTTCCACGATCCTCATCTGCGGCATCGGCGGCCTGCAGCTACACTTCGGAGCCGTGACCATCACCTCCATCGCTGCGGCTCTGATCCTCGGCATCCTCGTCAACTTCATGCTCGGCGGCGGAAAAAAGACTGCGGCCGCGGACGAAACGGCAAAGAACACGGACAACGATAACAAAGCTTAATCATCGTTCAGATCCGGACAGGCTCCCGTCCATCAGGCGCGGGAGTCTGTTTTTTTCGCAGAAACTCGGTTGACAGAACGGAGCGGACGTGGTACAATGGCGCAAAAGATCCGGAGGCTGAATATGCAGGCAGAGATTTTTATGCTCCCGATCGATCGGCTGACTCCGAGCCAGCTCTATATCAGCGAAAAGAAGCTCGACGCTGTCCGCACATGGTTTGACGGGAACAGGCTTTCCGACAGCATCGGAAGGACGGAGCCCATACCGCTGAAACGGATGGCGGGAAGACTGCTGATGCTGGACGGACACACGAGAGCCGTCGCCGCGTATCTTGCCGGAGCACGGGAGCTGCCGTGCATATGGGAGCCGGACGAATGGGACTGGGCGGCATACGCGGCGGATATCGATCTCTGCGCTTCGGAAGGGATCCTCTCCGTAGAGGCGCTGTCCCGCAGGATCGTCCCGGAAGAAGCGTACAAAGTGCTGTGGGACGACCGGTGCGACGCGCTTTACGGCGAGCTCCCCTACAAGGTGCTGACGGAAGGGAAGGAAAAGATCTTCTTTACAAGGGATCCCGTCCCTTTCTCCGGTTCCTGCGAGATCCGGCCCTGGGATTCCGGTTTTGACGACGGGGAATACTTCGCTCTGTTTGAAAACGGATCGCTGGCCGCTTTCGGGTCCGTAGAAACGTATTCCTTCGAATTCCGGGAAGCGGCTTCGGTGCGCGTGCTGCCGGAATTCAGAGGAAAAGGATACGGAAGGGCGATCACCGCATTTCTGACGAACCGGATCACGGGGGAAGGAAAGACGGCGACGTGCCGCACGCTTCCGGAAAACGGTCCCATGAACCGCATCATCCGGGACTGCGGATACAAACGGCTGTATGTGAAAGGACCGGAAGGGTCCGAGGAGTAAACAATGAAAAAATACAAGGTAGGTCTTGTCGGGATCGGGCGCGGGACCGCGTACGGTCATCTGTTCACGCACCACCCCATGACGGAGGTCGCCGCGCTCTGCGACGTGAACGAAAAGGCGCTGGAGCAGCACGGAAAGGATTTCGGACTGAACGACGGGCAGCTCTATACAAAATATGAAGACTTCCTCGGCGCGGGATGCGAGATCGTCGTGCTCGGAACGCCCATGCCCTTTCACGCCGCGCAGGTCGTCGGAGCGATGGAGGCCGGCGCGCATGTGCTGTCCGAAGTCACCGCGGCTTCCGATCTGGACGGATGTGTCGCGATCTGGAACGCGGTCAGGCAGCATCCGAAGCAGAAATACATGATGGCGGAAAACTGCTGCTACATGTATTTTGCGCGGGAATGGCGGGATATCGCGCTGTCCGGACGGCTCGGAAATATCTATTATGCGGAGGCGGATTATGTTCACGAGATCCGAAGCCTGGTGATCGACGCCGTCACCGGGGAGGAGAAGTGGAGAACGAACCGCGCGCCTTTGCATTACTGTTCGCATTCGCTCGGTCCCCTGCTTCAGATGATGCCCGACGACTACATCGTCCGGTGTACAGGATCCGGTAATAAAGCGACCATTCTGCAGCACGAGGGGGACGGCTTCATCGACATGCAGGTCGGACTGTTCCAGACGAAAAAAGGCGCGACGATCAAAGTCCTGCGCTCCTCCGTGGCGACAAGGAAAACGCCCCTCTGCGCCTACTCCGTATACGGAACGAAGGGCCTTTTGGAAACGGGACGCACCGGCTACAACAATACGGGCCTCTGCTACATCGAGGGCGAGGACGACGCCTGCGTCCCGATGACCGTCTCGACGACCGATCCGAACGCGCCGGAGGAGGCGAAGCTCGGCGGTCACGGGACCAGCGAGTACTTTCTCGTGCGGGATTTTCTCGATTCGATCGAAAACGATACCGTACCGCCGATCGATATCGTGCGCGCGCTCGATATGTCCGTGCCGGGACTGATCGCGCACGATGCGGCCAAAGCCGGAGGAAAATGGCTGGATATTCCCCTGTTCTGGAGAGAATAAGATGGAAAAAGCTGTGTTTACGAATATGTGCATGATCTCGAAGGGAGAGTATGTCCTCATGCAGGAGAGGAACGACGAGGACTGGCCGGGCGTCGTCTTTCCCGGAGGGCACGTGGAGCCCGGAGAATCCTTTACGGAAGCCGTGATCCGTGAGGTGCGCGAGGAGACGGGACTCACGGTCATCGAGCCGGAACTCTGCGGAGTCAAGCAGTTCATGACGGAAAGAGGCGAGCGGTATGTGGTTTTCCTGTACCGGGCAGACCGGTTTACGGGAGAACCCGTATCCTCCGACGAGGGCCGTGTGTTCTGGGTAAAAAAGGAGGAGGCGTTTTCCCAGCCCCTCGCGGGAGGCGTGGAGCCGATGCTGAAGGTGTTTTTCGGTAGTTTCCCGCGAGAGATATACTGGAGAAACGGCAAACCCGAAATAATCTGAATGCGGCAGGCTTATGGGAATACTGCGGTTTTTACGGCCGGCCGGATTTTTTAGATAATCTACACAGAAAATTTTTGTGAAAAAGATTTGACAAATCGATGATTATGTGATATACTGTTCAGGTATTCGGCGAAATGAAACCGACGAACGCCGGAATGGGAGGAGTCCATGCCGAGATTCTTTGTTTCCCCCGCCGACGTACGGTGGGACGGAGAAACGGGTACTGCGGTCCTGCGGGGGGAAGACGTTGCCCATGTCAAACGGGTGCTCCGCATGGGACCGGGAGACGGACTGACTCTCTGCGACGGGAACGGGACGGAATTTGACGCCGTCATCGATTCCGCAGAAGATGTGATCACGGCACGCATCCTGTCTTCCGCAGGGACCCGGAGCGAACCTCCCTACTGCGCCTCGGTCTTTCAGGCTCTGGTGAAAGGGGACCGTTTTGATACGGTCGTCATGAAATCGACGGAGCTCGGCGCTTCCCGGATCGTTCCCGTGATGACCGCGCGATGCACGGTCAGACTGGACGAAAGGGATTACCCGAAGAAGCTGGCAAGATGGCAGAAGATCGCTGCCGAAGCAGCCGGTCAGTGCGGCCGGGGACGGATCCCGGAAGTCTGCCCTCCGCTGTCCTTCATCGACGCGGTGAGGGAAGCGGCGTCCGCGGATCTCCCCCTCTTCTGCTACGAAGGCGGGGAAGGAGCGGAAACCGTTCTGCTGCCTGAACTGATGCTTAGAAAAGATTCTATACGTACCGCCGCGGTCGTGATCGGTCCGGAAGGCGGATTTGAACCGGAAGAAGCTTCCGCAGCCGAAAAAAACGGACTTTGGCCCGCGGGACTCGGAATAAGGATCCTCCGGACGGAGACAGCGGCGCCGTTTGTGCTGGCTGCTCTGTCCCTGAGGTACGAGCTGACTGGGGATCGGACATAAAAGAACACTATTTGAGATAAGACGCGGAAAAACCGTGCCGGAAGGGAAGACTCCCGAACGGGAGCAAACGATGGAATTGGATATGGCGAAGAATGCAGGAAATATCAATACGGTCCGGGGCGGCGTCGGACAGGGAAAAGAGATCAACAGACTGAGCAAAGATGAAGCGGGAAGCCGTGTTTTTGTCAGGATTCTGATCATCCTTGTCGTGGACATTATTGTTTCTAGTTTGTTTGAGACCGTTCGTCCCCATCAGAATGTCGGCTCCGATGCCATGACCGTCTTTATAAAGATGCGGCCTGTCCTGGTGTGGGTCTTCGGTGCGCTTCTTGCGGCAGCCGCCGTCTACTGGATCGTGACGCTGATTTTCCGGATCGACACATCCGCTCACTGGGTAACGCCCGCCATGCTGTTCATGGTTGCCCTCTATCTGTTCGTTTCCGTTTTCAATTATACATGGAACACGTTCTGGAGGTTCCCTCCGCTGTTCTATGTGATGACGGTGATCGTAAGCGTGCTCTTCGCGGTTTATTATATTTATACTATTATCCTGTACAGAAAATAAGAAACGGTATCCCGTTCCGATCTGGCTTGACAGAACGTCCCTGCTCCGTCAAGCCAGTCTTTTCATCCCGGATGGGAGGGTCAAAGACGGCGGAAACGGAGGTTTCCGGAGCATTTTGACGGTCCGCTTGTGCGAAAGGCGGACGAAAAACAAAAAAATCACACAATTTCTATGAAAAATTCCGATTTCCCTATTGAAAAAACACAAAAAATCGTGTAGAATGTAGTGTAGTATTTACAAGGACAACAATTTGCAGGCTGCAGGAAGGGGCAGAACATGTCAAACCGTCTATTTCAGGGGATCATTCACCAGATGCGGGACGCGGTGGACCGCGTCATCGGCGTCATCGACGACAACGGCGTCATCATCGCTTGCAGTGAACTCGTCAAGATCGGCGAAATGAGACAGGGCGTAAGGGATGAGCTTGCGTACACTTCGGATGCCGTTACCTCCGGCGGCTATACCTACAAGCCGATCGGCACGGGGTCCAAGTGGGAGTATATTGTTTTCATCGAGGGTGAAGACAAGTATGCGGAGAAAATCGCCACCATTCTCGCCATCTCTCTCTCCAACATCAAGAACCTGTACGACGAAAAGTACGACAAGAATTCCTTCATCAAAAACATCATTCTCGACAACATCCTTCCGAGCGACATTTACATCAAGTCGAAGGAGCTTCGCTTCAATACCGAAGAGAGCCGCGTCGTATTCCTCATCAAATTCCACTCGAAATCCGACGTCCTTTCCTTCGACATGGTGCAGAACATCTTCCCGGACAAGAACAAGGATTATGTGATCGCGACCGGCGAGCAGGACATCGTTCTTGTCAAGGAAGTCAAGCAGGGAACGGATATCAAGGAGATCGAGAAGATCGCAAAGCAGATCGCGGATACCCTCAATTCCGAATTCTACGTCAAGGTCTCGATCGGCATCGGCACGGTCGTGGACAACATCAAGGATCTCGCGCGCTCCTACAAGGAAGCTCAGGTGGCCTTCGAAGTCGGCAAAGTCTTCGATACGGAGAAGAACATCATCAGCTATGAAAATCTCGGCATCGGCCGTCTGATTTACCAGCTTCCCACCACTCTGTGCGAAATGTTCCTCCAGGAAGTGTTCAAGAACGGATCGCTCGATTCCCTCGACCGCGAGACACTCATGACGATCCAGTGCTTCTTCGAAAACAACCTGAACGTTTCCGAAACCTCGCGCAAGCTCTTCGTGCACCGCAACACTCTCGTGTACAGACTTGAAAAGATACGCAAGCTGACCGGCCTCGATCTGCGTGAATTCGATCATGCGATCACCTTCAAGGTCGCTCTGATGGTCAAGCGCTACCTCACTCAGAAGCCCGTCAAGTATTGATCCGGCAGTCCGGAACCGGCCGGGATCATAAGATATATCACACAGTCAGGGACAGCGTCGTCGGACGTCGGGTCCCTGCTGTCGTTTCTCGTGCTTTCGTAAACAAATTGCGCGAGAAAAAGACAAAAATTATCCTATATATTCCGCAGAACGCAGTACCGGAAGCGCCGCACGGGCACTCTTTCCGTCAATGCGCACACCCAGGACCGCCGGTGCGGCAGGTCCTTCTGAAAGGTTTTTTATGATTGACTTTGTAAACGTGAAAAAAGCGTATCCCAACGGAACCGTCGCGCTGAAGGGGATCAACCTGCATATCGACGAAGGCGAATTCGTCTTTGTATGCGGTCCTTCCGGTGCAGGAAAGTCCACTTTGATGAAACTGCTTCTCCGCGAGGAACGCATCACATCGGGTAAACTGACCGTCGGCGAGCACGATCTTTCCACTCTGTCGGAATTCAAGGTGCCCTACTACCGCCGGGAACTGGGAGTCGTTTTCCAGGACTTCCGGCTTTTCCCGAAGAAGACGGTTTTTGAGAATGTGGCCTTCGCCATGGAGGTCGTCGGGACCCCAAGATCGAAGATCAAACGGCGCGTTCCCGCCATCCTCAACACGGTAAACCTTTCCGACAAGCAGGACTCCTTCCCGCACGAGATTTCCGGCGGCGAACAGCAGCGCGTCTCACTTGCGCGGGCGCTGGCCAACAATCCCAAGGTAGTGATCGCGGACGAGCCGACCGGAAACATCGACCCGAAAATGTCCCTCGAGATCATGAGCCTTCTCGTCAAGATCAACAAGATCGGAAAAACCGTCATCGTCGTGACCCACGAAAAGGATCTGGTAGACTACTATAAGCAGCGTGTGGTAATGCTCAACGACGGCATGATCACGGAAGACCGGGTGGGAGGTATGTTCAATGAGGAGGTATAACCCCTTTTATTTCATAGGACAGGCGTTTGAGGGGCTGTTCCGGAACGGTGTCATGTCGTTTGCCTCCATCGCGGTCCTGATGAGTCTTCTGGTGGTGATCGGAGGGTTCACGCTTCTCGTCACGAATATCGACGTCAATCTCGAACAGTTCGGTCTGATCAATCAGATCGTCGTGTTCTGCGACCGGGACGCCTCGGAAGAGGAGATCGAAGAGATCGGTTCCGCCATCGGAAAGCTCGACAATATTGCGAAGGTCGAGCATGTCACGAAGGAGCAGGGACTCGAGCAGATGAAGGAACAATACGACACCTACGACGACGTGGACGAGGAACACAACCCTCTCCCGGACTCCTTCATCATCACGTACGAAGAAAACGAAAAGGTCGTTGAGCTGGACTACCAGCTGAAGCAGATCCCCGGCATTGTCAAGGTCAACAACCGCCTCGAGCTCGCGACGACGATCGAAAACTTCAAGCACGGCGTCATGCTGGTGTTTATCTGGTTTTTAGCGATCCTCGCCGTGGTGAGTATCTTCATCATCATCAACACCATCAAGCTTTCGGTCTTCTCGCGCAGGAACGAGATCTCCATCATGCAGTACGTCGGCGCGACCGGCTGGTTCATTTCGCTGCCGTATATCATAGAAGGCGCGGTGATCGGCCTCGTTTCTTCCGTTGCGGCGTACTTCATCGAATGGTACATCTACACGTATATCGAGCGGCTGGTCGTATCCGATCTGCAGATGATCAACTTCATTCATTTTTCCGACATCCGGTCCTATGTCCTGTGGGGATTCATCGGCCTCGGCGTCATCACCGGCGTCCTCGGAAGTATGATCTCGCTCGGACGGTATCTGAAACAGTAAGCATCCATCCCCGACAGCATGTGAAATCCGGGCTTCCGGATGACGAGGTTCACGATTATGAAAAAAACGGTTATAAAGAGAATAAAGCCGGCAGCGGCAGGCGCTTTAGCCTGTCTTGTCCTTGCGCTTTCCGCTCCCGTACCGGTTTCCGCTTCCGAATACGCCGATCTCTCGACGGACGTGCAGGTACAGTCCTATCAGGATCAGCTGGCCGCCCTTCAGGAGAAGCAGGCGCAGGCCACGCAGGAACTGCTGGATCTAAAGGAAAGCCAGGGGAACGCCTGGGCGGAAAAACTGAAACTGGACGAACTGATCAACATTACGACTGCGCAGAAGCAGCTGGCCGAAAAACAGATCGATTCCATCAACAAGCAGATCGCGGAAAAGGAAGAAGCGATCAGGGAGACGTCCGCCCGCATCGAATCCCAGCAGGACGCGTTCTATGAGCGCATGGTGGACAGCTATACGGAAACGGAGACGGATTACCTCGAACTCATTCTGGGGGCACGGAATCTCGTGGACTTCCTCACCAAGTTCGATTACGTCGTGAATGTCCTTGAAGGCGACAAAAAGATCATTTCCAAGCTTCAAAGCGACAAGGAAATGCTCGCTTCGGACCAGGCGATCCTCGAAGATGCGCTGGAAAAGCAGATCAGCCTTGTGCAGGACTATGAAAAAGCAATCAGCGAGCGTCAGCTTCTGAACAACGACCTGAGCAACTACATCAATTCGCTCCAGGAACAGACGGATCTTCTTTACTCGATCCAGAGCGAGAACTCGAAGCAGCAGCGCGAAACGCAGAACGATCTTGAGCAGCGGATCCTTCAGCTCCAGATCGAACAGCAAAAGAAGAAAGAAGAGGAGAGGCAGAGGATCCTCGAAGAAGAGGAACGTCAGCGTCTGGAAGAGGAAGCGCGCAGACAGCGCGAGGCCGAGGAATGGGCTCGCCAGCAGAAGGAAGCGGAAGAGCAGAGAAAGCGCGAAGAGGAAGAATGGCTCCGCCAGCAGCAGGAAGCGGAAGAACAGAAAAAACGCGCGGAAGAGGAATGGCTCCGTCAGCAGCAGGAAGCCGCTGAACGGGAGGCCGCGGAACAGGAAGCCGGTTATTATGAGGAACCGCAGGGCGAAAGCTGGTCCGGGGACGACGAGTACGAATGGATTGAGGACGGCAGCTCCTGGATCATCGATACTGGCGCGGGAGAGTATACTGAGGAATACGATCCTTACCGGGACGACACCGGATGGGAGGATCAGAATACACAGGATTCCGGAAGCAGCGGAAATTACGGCTGGGACGGTCAGAAGCCCTCGAGCGGATATACCGGCGATACGACAAGCACGTGGGACACCGGCTGGTCGATCGATGTCGGATCCGGTTCCGGCACGGACGATTCATGGTCCAAGGTCGATTATACCGATTCTTATAAAACCTATTATGTGGACGACGCTTATGTCGGCGGCACTCCCTCCTGGGTGCTCGAACCCGGCGTCAGCTATACGGTTTCCTCGGAACAGGGCTGGCGCGATCTGTACGGTGAGAGCGACTATCATCTGGGAACGTACCTTCCCTGCGCAGCCGGTACAGAAATCCGGGCATATAACGGCGGGACGGTGCTGATCAGCGAATATCACTCTTCTTACGGCAACTACGTCCTGGTCGACCACGGCGGCGGCATTCAGACGCTTTACGCCCATATGTCGGAGCGCGCGGTTTCCGCCGGCGACTGGGTGGAATCCGGGCAGGTCCTCGGTTATGTGGGAATGACCGGATCCGCCTACGGCTA
>JAEEGL014563778.1_pt1 | contig 15781 bp, 16 predicted proteins | sample 9134231 | NCBI WGS metagenome assembly JAEEGL01 (sample SAMN16246548, study PRJNA631951) | gut metagenome | biome: gut microbiome; feature: rumen; material: fiber-attached | host: Bos | place: Iran: Karaj | collected 2018-10
GGTTTCGGCTTCACGGCCTATACCTTGTATATGATCTTCCTTTCGGACGGGCCTTTCAAGACATCGCACTATTCTCTCTGTACGGCATTTATGGCAGCCTCGATGATGCTTCCCGGCCTGGTTGCCGGGGCCTTGCAGGAATCTCTCGGCTATAAGTCATATTTCGCCCTCACCCTGGCCTGCTCGCTGGCGACTTTCGCCGCGGTCATCATAGCCCGGAGAAAACTCCCGGAAGATTTTGGCAGGAAGTGATTATTTTTGTACATTTGTGTCCGTGAAACGTTTAGCCATATTTCTCGCCTGCCTGCTGAGCGGTCTTATTTCGGCCGCGAAGGTTGTCCCCGGAATCGAAGTGCTGGCTTCTTATGATTTCGAACCGCTTCAGGGGAAGAGGGTAGGCCTTGTCACCAATCCCAGCGGAGTGGACAGCCGGCTGCGTTCCACCATAGACATACTCCACGAAGCCCCATCGGTCAATCTCGTGGCCCTATTCGGCCCCGAACACGGCGTCCGCGGGGATGCCTATGCCGGAGACCACGTGTCCGGAGGCACGGATCCCGCGACCGGACTTCCGGTCTATTCTCTCTACGGTTCGACGAGAAAACCCACTTCCGAGATGCTTAAAGGCATAGACGTGATGGTCTATGACATCCAGGACGTGGGCACCCGCAGTTATACTTTCATCTCTACTCTCGGTCTTGTGATGAGAGCCTGCGCCGAGCAGGACATAGAGGTTATGGTCCTGGACAGGCCTAATCCGCTTGGCGGGACCAAGGTCGAGGGGCCTTTGGTGGAGAGCGGCTTCTTCTCCTTCGTGAGCGAATTCAGCATCCCTTATATCTATGGGCTCACGGTCGGTGAACTCGCAAGCCTGATCAATGAAGAAGGCCTGAACTGTGGCCAGACCGGCAAGGAAAAGCATCTGAAATGCCGCCTCAGCGTCATCGCTATGCGTGGTTGGCAGAGGTGGATGCGTTACACCGACACAGGACTTCCCTGGGTACTCCCGTCTCCGAACATTCCTTCTCCGGATGCTGCGATCGGCTATCCCGCGGCCGGAATCGCAGGGGAATTCGGGCATCTGAACATCGGTGTCGGCTATACGATCCCGTTCCAGACCTTTGCCGCGGAGTGGATCGACGCGGACGCCCTGAAAGCCCGTCTGGACTCGTATGGAATCCCCGGTACGGCCTTCAGGACCATCCATTATAAGCCCATCGCCGGCTCCAAGCAGGGTAAACTCCTCCACGGAGTCCAGTTCTTTTTTACCAATTATTCCGAGGCCGTAATAACTCTGACGCAATTCTATGTGCTTCAGGCAGTTAACGAATTATATCCCAAGACGAATCCCTTCCCTCTGGCAAAAACCAGAATGCTGGATATCGTCTGTGGTACGGATTATGTAAGGACCAGATTCGGAGAGCGCCTGAAGGTGGAAGACATTGCAGAATTCTGGATGAAGGACGCGGCCGCTTTCAAGGAACTCTCCACAAAGTATTATTTATATTGACACGCTAAAACGAAAAAGCTATGAGAAGGTTTGTACACACACTTGCCGCCATCTCTCTTACTCTCGCATTCTGCAGTGCGACTGCATTGATGGCCCAGACCCGCTCCTCCGGGTCCACCACAACCCGTTCCACGGGTACTACGACGGCAACCCGTTCGTCCGGCACGACTACCGGTCAAACCCGCTCAAGCGGTGCTGCCACAACCCGTTCTACCGGATCCTCTTCCACGGCGACCCGTTCGTCCGGCAGCCAGAGCGTAACCCGTTCGACAGGCTCCTCTTCGACGGCCACCCGTTCGACCGGCAGCCAGAGCGTGACTCGTTCCACCTCTTCCGGCACTTCATCGACGGCCACCCGTTCGACCGGTAGCCAGAGCGTGACCCGTTCCACCTCTTCCGGCAGCCAGAGCGTAACCCGCTCCACCGGTTCAAGTTCTTCTTCGACGGCTACCCGTTCCACTTCGTCCGCTACTTCCGGGACCACCCGTTCCACCGCTTCGTCTTCCTCCACCGCTACCCGCAGTTCGGTCGGAAATGTGACTCGCAGCGGCCTGACCAGTTCCTCCGAAGCGGTGAAGGAGCAGAAGAGCGGTGTCTATCGCGACAACTCCGGCAACTACCGTTACAATGACGACTTCCGTATGGACAGCGGCCACAATATCAGCCGTATACCTCCGCGCCAGAGGGATATCCTGGTCGTTGACAGAGTCCGTCCTTTCTGGGGCGATTATCCTCACTATTTCGGATACCGTGTCCAGAGGATACCTTCAGGATATCGCCGTATCAGCCACTGGGGCATCGACTACTACTTCTATGACGGGGTTTACTACCGTCCTTTCGGAGGCTATTATGTCGTTTGCCGTCCGCCTTTCGGGACTCCGCTTGAAAGGGCTATCGACAGGGCCATCCTGCATACCATCCGCTTCGCATATTATGTCAATACCTACCGCACCTACAATGCCGTATTCGACAACTACAATGTGATTGCCCAGCAGAACCTGATCATCGCCCAGAACAATGCCCGCATCGCTGCCCAGAACGCCAGTTACGCCCTGAACAGCTCCCGCGCCCTGACTGCCTATGAGCTTGCCAACAAGCTCGGCCTGGTCCAGAGCTACGCCTATGCCAACTCTGAGTACTTCTATCAGGACGGCGTGTTCTACACGATCAACGCTTCCGGTACCTACACCACCATCGTGCCTCCGGCCGGTGCCCTGGTCAACACGCTTCCGGACGACTATGAGACTATCGTGATGAACGGGAATGAATATTATATGGTCGACAACACTGTTTACCGTACCATTCTCTATCACGGCGAGCCGATGCTCGAGGTCCTTGGCCAGATGTACGGATCGCTCTACGGTCAGTACAATATCTACAGATAATTGAAAATTCGCTTCAGCGAGGTTCCGTCCCCTGAAGAGTAAAGATCCACAGAGAAGGAGGTGTCCCCGACGGGGATGCCTCTTTCTTTCATTACCCTGAGAGTCTGGCGGGCTACGGCGGGGGCGGGGTCTATGATCCTGACATCGGGACCGGCGATCCGACGGATGACGGGTGCGAGGAAGGGATAATGGGTGCAGCCCAGGACAAGAATGTCGGCGCCCTGGTCAAGCAGAGGCTGCACGGAGGCGCGGACTGTCTTTTCTGCCTCCTCGCCGTCCAGAATTCCGTTTTCTACAAGTTCCACGAATCCCTGGCCGACGTGTTCGACTATCTTGACGTTGTCTTCGTACTGTCCGCGAGTGTTGAGGTATTTGGAACCTTTCAGCGTGCCTGCGGTCGCAAGTACGCCAATTACTCCGCTTTTGGTCCCGAGGGCGGCGGGCTTTACCGCAGGCTCCATTCCGATAAACGGGACTTCGGGGTATTCCTCCCGGAGCGTACTGATTGCTGCGGCAGTGGCCGTGTTGCAGGCTACAACTATCAGGTCGGCGCCCAGGGCGAGGAGGATGTCGGTTATGGCCCGGCCTCTCTCCCGGATGAAAGAAGCCGGTTTTTCCCCGTACGGGCAGTTGGCATTGTCCGCAAAAAAGACATAATGCTCATCGGGAAGCAGCTTCACCAGCTCCCGATAGACCGAAAGTCCGCCGGAGCCTGAATCAAATATGCCGATAGTTGACATCTTACTTGCAAATTTACAAAGAATTATTCGTATTTTTGTAAGTTCAAACGGATTGTTATGATTTCACAGGACCAGATAAAGGATTTGCAGCAGCGTCTAGCCACGCTGGAGGCTTGTATCGACATAGCCGGAAAGCGTAAGGACGTCGAGGCGAAAACCCAGGAAAGTCTGGCCCCTGATTTCTGGGACGACCCCAAGGCTGCAGAAGTTTTTCTCAAGAAACTTGCCGGCATAAAGTCCTGGGTAAGCGATTTCGACAAGGCCAGGGTTGCGGTCGACGACCTGGATGTCCTCTATGAGTTCGCGCGGGACAGCGTCTCTGTCGGGGAGGAAGAAGTTTCCGAAACTGATGAAACCAGGGAACTTGATTCTGCTTTCAAGGTCGCTCTCGATGCCGTGGAGGCCCTGGAACTCCGGAATATGCTCGGCAATGAGGGTGACAACCTCGGTGCAGTCCTAACGATAAATTCCGGCGCCGGCGGCACCGAGGCCAATGACTGGAGCGCGATGCTGATGAGAATGTATCTGCGCTGGGGAGAAAGGAACGGGTACAAGATGACGGTGACGTCCCTGCTGGAGGGTGAAGAAGCCGGCATCAAATCCGCGACCATAGAAGTGGACGGGGATTATGCCTATGGCTACCTGAAGGCTGAAAACGGAGTGCACCGCCTGGTCCGCATCTCGCCCTTCAATGCCCAGGGGAAGCGTCAGACCACCTTCTCCTCTGTCTTTGTCTATCCTCTGGTTGACGACAGCATCCATATCGAAATCAATCCTTCCGACCTGGAATGGGACACTTTCCGAAGCGGCGGCCACGGCGGTCAGAACGTCAACAAGGTTGAAACCGGGGTCAGGGTGCGCCATATCCCTTCCGGAATAATGGTGGAAAATACCGAGACCAGGAGCCAGCAGGACAATCGCCAAAGGGCCCTCCTCATACTGAAATCCCGCCTCTACGATATCGAGCTCAAGAAACGTCAGGAAAAGCAGGCGGAGCTTGAGGGACAGAAAAAGAGGATAGAATGGGGCTCGCAGATAAGGAATTACGTACTCCATCCCTACAAACTTGTCAAGGACCTCAGGACCGGTTACAGTACTGCCGATACGCAAGGGGTTCTGGACGGCGATTTGAACGAGTTTATGAAAACCTACCTGATGGGCAACGGCGCTGCCGTGACGGATGCGGATGATCTGGACTGATTTTTTTATTTTTTTGATTTTTTTTGCAACGTTTCGCTCCGCATTTGCATCTATAGTGCAGGTTTAGGTTTTAGTACACGTCAAAAAACCGGCTGCAGGTCTGTCCTCAGTCGGTTTTTTTGCTTATCTTTGTACATTGATTTTAACCACATAATGAATAAACATATTTTTATTGCCATATTGGCATCGCTCCTTTTCCTCACGCCGTCTTTCTCTCAGAGACTTCCGCGAAAGGGCTGTCCGCAGAGGGCGAGGGTGAATGAACTCAGGGAAAAGACCAGACAGAAGGAAATAGCTTCCCGCGTCAAGACAAAATCGTCCGAAGCTACAAAAAGATACGGTCTCATTATCCTTGCGGCGTTCAAGAATGAGTCGTTCAGCGTCGACAAGTCTTATTTCGAGACGCTGATCAACGGCTCGTCACCGGAAAGTGCTCTCTCATATTTCAACGAGCAGTGGGACGGCCATTATGATTTTCACTTCGATATCAGCGACATCGTCCAGTTGCCGAACGATTATTCTTATTATGGCAAAGAGGGAACTGACGGGGACCAGGCCCCGGAGCAAATGGTGATGGATGCGTGCAAGCTGGTGGATAGTTCCATAGACTTTTCCAAATATGACAACGACGGCGACGGAGAGGTCGACAATGTGTTCATCTTCTATGCCGGAGACCAGGGAAATGGGGAGGACGACCGCGTCTGGCCTCACCAGTGGTATGTCAAGGACGGAGCAGGGGAGACGCTCCGGCTGGACAATGTGCTGATTAACAATTATGCCTGCACCTCGGAACTTGAAAACGGAAACAAGGCCGGCATAGGTACTTTCTGTCACGAGTATACCCATACTTTCGGCATTCCCGACCTGTATGATTCCGATGATACGAAACATGGATACGCCGAGGCTGAATGGGCCTGTGTCGACCTTATGGACGCAGGAAACCTCAATGATGACAGCAATACACCGCCTTATTATTCGGCTCTGGAAAGATGGTTCTTCGAGATGCAGCCCGCTCTGGAACTGACTGAGGGTGAGCATACTCTGCGCCCTGTCCACGAGAAGGGCGACTATTATCTGCTTCCTACCGACCAGACGGACGAAGTCTATCTGATCGAATGCCGCTCCAACGAGAAGTGGGACAAGTATATAGGCGGAAGCGGAATGCTGATATATCACGTTGATATGACAAGCGCTTCTGTCCGGAAGTATTGGAACAAAAACGAACTGAACGCTTACGCTGAGCACCAGTGTATGGACCTTATCGAGTGCAATCCGGCCGCGGCTGCGGCCTGGCGGAGATTGGCGGCCGATGATTTTTGGGGTGTAATAGACCGACATGTCCCGACCGTGTTCTGGCCTGACGGAGGCAACAGTGCATTTGCCTCGTCGACGGATCCGTCCTGGAAATTCTGGAGCGGAGCATCCTGCCCCGTGGCTCTTTCCGATATCAAAAAGAACAGCGACGGGAGCGTCAGTTTCAAAGTTGTGGGCAGCGCAGGAGCTATTCTCTCGCCCGTCTCGATCGTAAGTTCCCTGGTCTTGCAGGATGCCTGCATAATCCGCTGGAAGACGGACAACGGAAGCTATGAAGGAGACTGCGTGCTCAAGTATAAGGAAAGCGACTCTTCCGAGTGGAAGGAAGTGAAAGTGAGCAGTTTCACCAAGTCCAATTATGCCTTTGTGCTGGATGGCCTCAAGCCGCGCACGGCTTATGATGTCAATATCTATACGGAAATCGAGGGAATCCCCGGACAGGTCAACAAACTTGCTTCCTTTACCACCAAGAGTGCAGCCCGTAGCGGAGAACCGCCGTACATTTATCTGAAAAATGCCGAAAGAACCCCTGCCGGCTCCTTCAAGGCCGGAGCAGAAATAGCCCTGAGGCTGTACAACTCGCCCGGGGGAGAGGTCGAATGGTTCTTCGACGGAGAAAAAATCCAGCCTTCGGCAAGTGGGTACTACACTCTGACTTCCTCCGGGACTCTGCGTGCTGTCCTCCACGCTGACGGGGAAGTCCTTACATTCACCAAAATAATCAAAGTCCTATGAGAAAGTCCTTGTCATATATATTCCTGTCCCTGGCGATTCTCGCCGTCTCCTGTTCCGGGAATAAAGGCGGAGCGGATGTAAGCACCCATTCCAATAGGAATGTTTCACTGAAGGTGAACGGCAATTATGTCATCACTCTTGCGGATGAAAATATGCAATACTGCACCGGAGCGCATCTTTTCCGCGCCGGGAATGATGATATGTCGACTTATTTCAGCCTCAGTTTCGACAAGTATCCCTCCACTGAAGGTGAAAGCGTGGGGGCGGAGCTGAAATGGAAGGAATCCGGAACGGAGCAGGACAGGAGCGGGCTTAAGCTCTCTGTCACCAAGGTCGACGGGGATGTGCTCTGGCTCTCTGATACGGAAGGTAAGGTGGCTGCGATAATAAGGAAAAACTGATTTGTCGCGAAGTCTTTGGAAATCAGAAAATTCTTCGTATCTTTGCGCGCTTAAAAAAGCGGACGACGCTTTTTAGTGCAATGGGGTCTGTGAAACAGCAGACTGAGTAACACGTTTTAACTTTTATTGAAATGAAGCATTTTACGCTGAATGGCCAGGTTCGCCAGAAGGGCAACAAGGCCGTTATCAAGGCTTTCCGCCGCCAGGGCCTCGTCCCTTGCAACCTTTATGGTGCCGGAATTGAGGACAACATCCTTTTCACCGTTTCCGAGAAAGAACTTAAGGGTCTGACCCATACTCCCTCCTCTTTCATCGTCGACATCGTTCTCGATGGCAAGACCTATATGGCCGTCGCCCACGAGTATCAGTGGCATCCGGTAGAGGACAACTGCCTGCACGTCGACTTCCTCGCAGTTGATGAGAAGAGCCCTATCACCATCGACGTTCCCCTGCATCTCTTCGGTCACCCGGTAGGTGCCCAGGCCGGTGGTAAGTTCACCCAGAGCGCACGCGCCCTCAAGGTCCAGGCTTTGATGAAGGACCTCCCCGACCAGCTCGATATCGACGTCACTCCTCTGGAGCTTGACAAGCGTATGGTCGCAGGCGAACTCAAGTTCGAGAACATCAAGATTGTTTCTGACAAGAACACGATCATCTGCTCTGTAAAGACGACCCGTGCTATGCAGCAGGCCGCTGTCGAGGCCGCCAAGGCTGAGAAGTAATGAAGTACCTTGTAGTCGGGTTGGGCAATATCGGTCCCGAGTACGCCTCTACCCGGCACAATATGGGTTTTATGGTATTGGATGCCTGGGCAAAGGCATCCAATGCTGTTTTCACTACCGAGCGATACGGAGATGTCTGCGAAATCTCCTTCAAGGGGCGCTCCTTCACCCTCCTGAAGCCTTCCACTTATATGAATCTCAGCGGCAATGCCGTGCGTTACTGGCTTCAGAGACTGAATCTTTCGGTGGAGAACCTGATAGTCGTTTCGGATGACCTTAACCTGCCCTTCGGGACGTTGAGGATGCGACGAAGCGGAAGTGACGGGGGACATAACGGCCTGTATAATATAATCTGGACTCTGGAAAGCGACCAGTTCGCCCGTATACGTGTAGGCATCGGTAATGATTTTGCCAGAGGAAGCCAGATTGATTTCGTGCTGGGCAGTCTGAGCGAGGAGGAAATGACGCAGGTTCCCGAACTTGCCGAGAAAATCATTGGCGGTATCAAAACTTGGGCCCTTTTAGGGGCGGAAAAGGCAATGAATCAACTTAATACGCGTAAAAAATAGGTTTTTTTCTAAAAAACTTTGTTTTTTGAGTTTTTTATTGCTATCTTTCGCAAAGTTTTGATAATTAACGTTTAACACATTAATAAAAACCAATTTAATCATGAAAGCACTTGTTGAAAAAATCAACGCTGAGTTCGCTGAGTTCGCAAAGAACGCTGAGGCACAGGTCGTAAAGGGTAACAAAGCCGCTGGCGCCCGCGCCCGCAAGGCTGCTCTCGGTCTTATGAAGGACCTCAAGGAATTCCGCAAGGTTTCTGTCGAGGCTGCAAAGTAATCAGCACTCAGACCAAATAAATCGGGCGACTCTTTCGAGCCGCCCGATTTATTGTCCTATGTGCCGTGGCATCAGAACGAGGATGCGATGGCAAGGAAGTCGTCGGCCTTGAGGGAGGCGCCTCCGATGAGACCGCCGTCGATGTCCTTCTCGGCGAAGAGTTCCTTGGCGTTGGAAGGCTTGCAGCTTCCGCCGTAAAGGATGGTCATATCCTCGGCGACATCCAGTCCGAATCTGCCGGCGATGACGCTGCGGATGTGGGCGTGGATTTCCTCGGCCTGGGCGGCTGTGGCGGTCTTTCCAGTACCGATGGCCCATACGGGCTCGTAGGCAATTACGATATTCTTGAGGTCTTCGGCGCTGAAATGGAACAGAACGTTCTCAATCTGGGCGGAGACTACATCAAAATGCTTTCCGGCTTCTCTCTCTTTGAGGTTTTCACCGACGCAGAGGATGACTTTGAGGTCGTTGTCAAGGGCGAGGCGGGTCTTCACGACGAGTTTCTCATCAGTCTCGCCGTAATACTGACGGCGCTCGGAGTGACCGAGGATCGTATACTGGCAGGGGATGGATGCGAGCATTGCGGCTGCGACCTCTCCGGTATAGGCGCCTTTTTCCTGGTCTGCGCAGTTCTGGGCGGAAAGGAGGACTTTGGATCCCTTGAGTGCCTGGCCGACTGCGCTAAGGTGAGTGAACGGCGGGGCGACGATAAGTTCTACATTAGACGGAAGGGAAGCGGCTTTTTCAGCAACTTCTTTTGCGAGGGCAACTCCTTCGGGAAGAGTAGTGTTCATCTTCCAGTTGCCTGCAACGATGTATTTTCTCATTTTTGCTTGTTTTTAAATGTTCCACAAATTTACGCATTATCCCCGAATTTAACAACTATCTTCTGGGGTGATGCTCCAATATGGCTTTGTGCCAGATGGAGCTGTCTATATGGGTATATATCTCCGTTGTCAGGATGGACGCGTGTCCGAGCATTTCCTGGACCAGACGAAGGTCTGCGCCGTTTTCTATCAGATGGGTGGCGAAGCAGTGCCTGAAGGTGTGGGGCGAGATTTCCTTGTCTATCCCGGCGGCCATAGCCTGGGTTTTCACAAGTTTGAAGATGGATACCCGGCTGAGCGGTCTGCCTCGGTGATTCAGGAAGAGGACGTCTGAGAAACTGCGGTCTGCGGGCGCCGGCCTTTCTTCGAGATAGGCCTTGATGGCGTCCGAGGCGGTTTCTCCGAGGGGGACCAGCCTCTGCTTGTCTCCCTTTCCGACTATGGACACGAAGCCTTCCTTGAACCATATCCCTGAAATCCTGAGACTTGCCGCCTCGCTAACCCGGAGTCCGCAGCCGTAGAGGACTTCCAGTATGGCCCTGTCCCTTTTCCCTTTTTCGCCCTCCGGAGTGACCGATTCGATGATTCTTGTCACCTCATCGACCGAGAGGACGGAAGGGATGTACTTGCCGAGTTTCGGCATATCGATCCGGGAGCAGGGGTCGCTCTCGATTTCGCCTTCTTCAATGCACCAGGAGAAGAAACTGCGGAGCGAGCTCAGAATCCTTGCCTGGGAACGCTTCGACACTCCGCGGTCAGTCATCCCTCCGAGGAAGTCCACGACTTTTTCCGTGCTTATCTCCTTGACGGATAGTCCTTTACAGAACTCCAGAAGCTCTTCCGCATCGTGGCTGTAGGATGCAACCGTATTCGGCGACATCCCTCTTTCTATCTTCAGGTAGTTCTGGAAATCCCGGATTATATCCATCAGAGAGTCCCGTATTTCTTGCCGTAGAGCATCATCTGGCCGAGGTAGTCGTCCGTATAGACGGGAACATAGTCACTTACCTGTCCGTCCTCGCTCATCACCGGCTGGATGTCGGGATTCACGAAGCCTCCATAGGGCTTGAGGTCCAGGGCCTCGTAGCGGGCCTTGACTTCCTTGTGAAGATCGGGGTCGATATTGATCGCATAGGTCTCTATCAGATTCTTTCCGGCCTCGTAGTCGCCTTCGGACTTGATTCTCTGGATTTCAGCTAGAAGTTCGGCGAAGAGGGCGCGGAGTTTCACATAGTCATTGATTACGAAATAAGTCTTTCCGTCGCGTTTTTTGCGGGAGATGACCTTGTCCTCCGCACCTTTTTCGAAGCACCATTCGGCGATGAGCTTGCGGTTCTGCATATGTGCCTCGGTGTTCGGGCGGCCGAGTTCGACGCGTGTGAACTGAACCATAAGGCCGTTGCGGATATAGGAGTCATATTCGGCCTTGTAGGCCTCTGCGTCAGGCATTATGCCGAGTTCGACCATCTTTGGGTCGGCGGTATAATAGAGGCCGAAGAGGTCGGCGCGGGCTTCTTCCAGGGCGGAGGCATATTCGCCCATAGCCGTGGTGCTGACTCCGGGAAGGAGCTGGCCGGAGCCGTGTCCGAGGCATTCGTGGAGGTCGGTATGGATTTCATCCGCGACGGTCCCGTATTTCTTCGCGCGCTCGATTTCTTCCTTGCTGTAGGCGAACTCCGTGAGGTTGCTCTTCGGAGATTCCTTGGCCGAATAGTCATAGGTATGCGTGATGTTGGCTATGGTTACGCTCTTGGAGCCGTGCTCTTTGCGGATCCAGTCGGCGTTAGGGAGGTTGATTCCGATGGGGGTGGAAGGATAACTGTCGCCCGCGAGGCAGACGGCGTTGATGACCTTGGCCGAAACTCCCTTGACCTTTTCCTTGCGGAAGCGCGGGTCTACGGGGGAATGGTCCTCGAACCACTGGGCGTTCGCGCTCAGGATCTCGGTGCGGCGGGAAGCCTCGGCGTCCTTGATATTGACATAACCTTCCCACGAAGCCTTGCGGCCGAGAGGGTCGTTATAGTCCTCGATGAAGCCGTTGATGAAGTCCACTGTACCGAGAGTGTCCTTGACCCATTCGATGTTAAAAGCGTCCCAGAGGCGCAGATCCCCGCTCTTGTAATAGTCCACGAGGAGGCCGAGGGCGCGTTTCTGGATGTCATTCTCCGCGACTTCGCGGGCTTTCAGGAGTTCTTCGCAGATCTTCTCGATGGCAGGGGAGTAAATGCCGCCGATCTTCCAGGGGAGTTCCCTGACCTTGCCGTCGGCTCCCTTCACCACTTTGGTGTTAAGTCCATAGGAGATGGGCTCGGGGTCTTTCGGGTCCACTATGGAGGCGTAGTACTTCTCCACTTCGTCGCGGGTCACGCCCTCGTAGAAATTAACTGCAGAGAGTTTTACCAGGTCGCCGGAAGTTTCAGTGCTGCGGCGCTGGGGATAGATCGCGGGATCGTAGATGACCTCGAGAAGCTCCTCGTCTTCAATCCCTACGGCGCTCATCAGGGAGGCGAAATAGGCTTTCTCGCACTCCGGGAAGAATTTGTCTTCGGCATAGTGATGGTGAATACCGTTGGAGAAGAACAGGCGTTTTGCATAGACCGTGAATTCCTGGAAATCAGGGCATTCGCGGTCCCCGTCATAGTTCTCGAGGATGGCTTCGACGGCGTGGCGGACCCGGAGGTTATCCTTGCAGTTCTGGTCCCATAGTATGTCGCGGCCGTATTTCGCGGCCTCGGCAAGGTGATAGGCGTACTCTTTCTGCTTAAGGCTTAGATTCTCCCATCCGGGAATCTTATAGCGCATCACCTTTATGTCGGCGAAGGAATCAATAGTGTATTTGAAATCATCTTCTGCGCCGTTTTGGGCCTTGCATCCGGCGAGGGCGGCGATTCCTGTGAGCATCATCATCTTGAATAAGTGTTTCATACAATAGGTTTTGTAGCGTATTCTCGCAAAAATAAGAAAAAAAAGAGGTATATTTGCAGAAATATGGGTAAAATTGTCCGCATATCGTTTCTTGTTCTTGCAAGCCTGCTGTTTTTTTCCTGTTCGAAGGACAATAATTTCGACAAGGGGAAAGAGCGGCCGCAGCCGTCGGGGGAGACTCCGACACAGCAGACGCGTACGGTTGCGTCGCCCCATAACAAGGTGATGATTCTCTATTCCGCAGGTTTCCACAACCTCAGTGGTGACCAGAAAAGGAACATCGACGAACTGGAAGGGGGCTATCTTCCTTACAAACTTAACAACGACGACATCCTCCTTGTTTTTGCCCGCAACACCAAGTCCTACGGAAAATATTCCATACCCTCTTCTCCCGTGCTTATCCGTATGTCCAGGGATAATGAAGGTAATGTGCTCCGGGACACCTTGAAGACCTGGCCGGAGGAAACTCTCGCTGCCGATGCCGGGACGATGAACGAGGTCCTGACCTATGTCAAGGATAATTTCCCCGCTGCGAGTTACGGGATGGTCTTTTCTTCCCACGGTACAGGATGGTTGCCCATCGGGTATTATGACAAGGGATCTTCCGAAGAGTTCGATGTCTGGTCGGCTTTCCGCCAGCACAGGAGTATAGGAATGGATGTTAGCGACAAAGGAGCTGGGCTGATAGTGACGGAAATGTCGGTCGAGGCTATGGCGGCGGCAATACCGATGCACCTGGACTACCTCCTTTTCGATGCTTGTATGATGGGCTGCGTGGAGGTAGCATACGCTTTCCGGGACAAGGTGTCGGTAATGGGTTTCTCGCCCTCGGAAGTCCTTTCCGAAGGTTTTGATTACACTAGAATGGCTTCCCTTCTTATCGGAGAGCAGTGTAATCCCGTCGCCGTATGCAGCTCATATGTGGAAAAGTATCTTGCAAAGAGCGGGACGTCGCGTTCGGCAAGCATTTCCGTAGTGAATCTTGACTATATAGACGATCTCGCGGAACTCTGTGCGCTTCTTTTTGACAAGTACAGAAGCGAGATCGCCTCGATCAAAGTCACCCGCACGCCGGTGGACGGCACCAGCGTCATAAAGTATTCTCCCCAGAACTATTATACCCGGAACAAGCACTGGTACTATGACCTCCGCGACATACTTGTCACGGCCGGGGCGAAAGAAGATGACCTGGCGCTTTTGGACGAAGTGCTTTCGAAGCTGGTTATCTATGAGAACCATACGCCCAGCTTCCTAGTAAACTCACCTTTCCAGTTCCATTCCTGCTGCGGTCTCTCAATGTTCCTGCCTTCGGACAACACGGACAAAGACCTTGAGGAATATTACAGGAATCTTTCCTGGAACAAGGCCACTGGTCTGGTTTCGCTGGTATATTAGCCTAGGCTTCCTTGTCTTCCTTCAGTGCCTTCTGGTAGCAGTCGCGGCAGAGGGGCTCGTATGTGTCCTTTTCGCCGAGGACGACCAGTTTCTTGCTGGCTGAGAGCCGGTGGGAGTGATTGGCGAGAGAGCCGCAGCGGACGCAGATGGCGTGGACCTTCTGGACATCTTCGGCTATGGCGAGCAGGCCGGGGATGGGGCCGAAGGGCTTTCCGAGATAGTCGGTGTCCAGGCCGGCCACTATCACCCTGATCCCGCGGTTGGCAAGCTCTTGGCAGACTTCGATCAGGCTTTCGTCGAAGAACTGGGCCTCGTCAATGCCTACCACTTCGACGTCAGGGTCTATCTGGAGCATTCTGGAAGGGGTCTTGATGGGAGTGCAGGAAATGGAATGGGAATCGTGGGATACAACGTCGAGTTCGGAATAGCGCTTGTCCACGGTGGGCTTGAAGGTGGCTATTTTCTGTTTGGCGAACTGGGCTCTTTTGAGTCTGCGGATGAGTTCTTCTGTCTTGCCTGAGAACATCGAGCCGCAGATAACTTCGATGCTGCCCGATTTTTTTGTGTTTTCCAAAAACATTTCCTTATCTTTGTTAAGTGATTATGCAGGGATAGTTGAATGCAAATATAGTCATTTATGGACAAAAGTCATACGGAATTGCTCGGAGAAATTCGCTCTGAACTTGAAAAACTGAAAGAGGCGCTCTCCGCTCTCGAAGTAAAACTCGCCGAGTGCGAGGCTGCCTCTGCAGCAGAGCCAGCCGATTTCACTGATTTTGAAATCGGCTCGGTGGATGACGGAGATTTGCCGGAGGCTGAGCCGGTGGCGCTTGCCGGTGGCGAGCCTGCGCTGGAGCCGGAAACCGCGGCGGCGTTTGTGCCGGAAGTCGTAGAGGAGTTTGAGCCTGAGGTTGAGGTGGACCTTTCGGTCGAGCCTGAGCCGGCGGTAGAACCGGAGGCGGTGGTTGAGCCTGAGCCAGAGCCGGAGCCCGAACCCGAGCCGGCGCCGGCAGTTGTAGCCGAGCCCGAGCCCGAACCCGAGCCGGAGCCTGAACCTGAACCCGAGCCGGCCCCGAAGCCTAAGGCAAAGCCGCTTTCGGAGGGCAATTTCCAGTGGATGCAGGCTCGCCCTGGAGTGAGCGTCAAGCACATCCGCAGCGGTATTTCGCTTCTGGACCGAGCCCAGTTCATAACCATCCTCTTCAAGGAGGATTACGCCCTGTATGACAGCACCCTGGCGACACTTGAGTCAATGGACAGCCTTGAAGACGCCGTCGCATACCTGATGGACCAGTTCCCGCAGTGGAACTACAAGAGCGACATCGTATTCAGTTTTATGATGGCCGTCAGAAAGAAACTTGGTTGAGATGGCCGGGCGGCTGTATATCGTTCCGACGCCGGTCGGGAATCTCGGAGATATGACATTCAGGGCCGTGGAGGTCCTCAGAAGCGTCGACCTGATTCTCGCCGAGGACACGAGGACCACCTCTGTCCTGCTGCATCATTATGATATTCACGGCCGGCTTCTCTCTCATCATAAATACAATGAGCACCAAAGCGTTGCGCTCATTAAGGAAAAAATCCTCTCAGGGATGGACGTGGCGCTGGTGTCTGATGCAGGGACTCCGGGAATCTCAGACCCAGGTTTCCTGCTTTCCAGAGCTTGTGCGGAAGAAGGGATCGAAGTGCAGACTCTTCCGGGGGCGACGGCTTGCATTCCGGCGCTTGTGTCCTCCGGGCTGCCCTGCGACCGTTTCGTTTTCGAGGGCTTCCTTCCTCAGAAA
>JAEEGL014946954.1_pt1 | contig 15780 bp, 10 predicted proteins | sample 9134231 | NCBI WGS metagenome assembly JAEEGL01 (sample SAMN16246548, study PRJNA631951) | gut metagenome | biome: gut microbiome; feature: rumen; material: fiber-attached | host: Bos | place: Iran: Karaj | collected 2018-10
CTACGAGGATACTGACAAGATTTTGTTCTCGGCCGATGCTTTCGGAACTTTTGGTACGCTGGATGGCGACTATCTTGATGAAAATATCAATACGGACAAATATTGGGATGACATGCGCCGTTATTATGCCTGCATTGTGGGCAAGTTTGGCACAGCTACCCAGGCTGCCATCAAGAAGCTGAGTGCTTTGGAAATTCGTCTTATCTGCTCGACTCATGGTCCAGTGCTGAAGCAGAATATCGCTAAGGTGGTGGGTTTGTTTGACAAATGGAGTCGCTACGAGGCAGAGGAAAAGGGTTTGGTGATTGCTTACGCTTCCATGTATGGAAATACCCAGCAGTTGGCAGAAGCCGCTGCCGAGGGTGCGGTGGCAGCAGGGCTCAAGAATGTGGTGGTGTACAATGTGTCGAAAACCGATGCTTCCTACATTTTGGCTGACATCTTCCGCTACAACGGCGTGATTCTGGCCGCCCCGACCTATATGAATGAGATTTATCCCTTGATGGACAGCCTGATGCACAAGATTGAGCAACGTGGTATACTGAACCGTTCGTTGGGCCTGATGGGCAGTTGTACCTGGGCTGGCGGTGCCTTGAAGAAGCTGACCGCCTTTGCTGATGCCGTGAAATGGGAATTGGTGTCCAATCCTGTGGATAACAAGCAGGGCGTTTCCGCTGACGATTACCAGAAGGCCTTTGACCTGGGAATGGCAATGGGACAGAAATTGTTGCAATAATTGATATGTAGAGACGTGCCGCGGCGCGTCTCTACAGGAAAAATGATATGAAAACGGTTTTATCATTGGGCAGCAACCTCGGTGACCGCGATTTTTACCTTGCGGCGGCACGGCAATTATTGGAACTGAGAGTAGGGGAACCTACCCGTCTGTCGCCTGTGATAGAAACCAAATCCTGGGGCTATGATTCATCTGATTATTTGAATCAGGTGGTGGAATATGAGACGGAGCTGGAACCAATGGAATTGCTTCGGGTGCTGAAAGAAATTGAGGTGGCATTAGGACGCCCGGCGGAAAGCAAAACCAAGCCTGGAACACAGGATTACAAGGACAGAACGATAGATATCGATATTCTGTATTATGAAGATGTTGAAATGAATATGCCAGAACTCACTATCCCTCACCCGAGAATCCAGGAGCGTCCGTTTATCCTTGATTTGTTGGATAAGTTGAAAATTGAAAATTGAAAATTGAATTCTAACCCCTAACCCCTAATCACTAATCACTGACCCCTGACCCCTGTAACCTGTAACCTGAAAATTAGCACATCGAAATAATGTATAAGTATATCGTCATAGAAGGTTGTATCGGGGCGGGGAAAACCACCCTGTCGGAGATGCTGGCGGAAGACCTAAATGCCGAGCTGGTGCTGGAACGTTTTGCCGACAACAGCTTCTTGCCCAAGTTCTACAAGGACCCGCTACATTACGCTTTTCCTGTGGAAATGACGTTCCTTACCGACCGCTATCAGCAATTAAAACAGTTGCTGTCGCAGCGTGATATGTTCAAGGATTTGGTGATTAGCGACTATTTTATCGACAAGTGTATTATCTTCTCCAAAAATAACCTCCAGCCCGATGAGTACAACCTCTATACCAAGGTGTACGACATTATTTCGACCTATTTGCCCAAGCCCGATTTGCTGATATATTTGTACAACAATGCCGACCGTCTGTTGCGGAATATTGCCAAGCGAGGACGCAGTTACGAGCAGGAAATCACCGCCGATTACCTCAATAACATTCAGGACAGCTATATGACCTATCTGAAACAGCATCCCAACCTCCCGATTTTGATTGTGGAAGCCCGTGATTTGGACTTTGTGCAGAATCCTGCTGATTATCAGAAAATCAAAGACCTGCTGAGCCAGCAATACCCTGTGGGGATTACCAGGGTGACGTTTTAAAACAAATTGTGCTTGACTGTTGGAGCAACGGATCAAGCACAAATCTTACTTTTATTTTCTGTAGTTTTATCTTCTTCCAGGAGCGTTCAATGCGCGCATCAGGTTTTTGGCTTTGCCGTTGTTCACCATTTTCATCACTTTGCGGGTCTCGTCAAATTGCTTGACCAAGCGGTTCACTTCGGAAATGTCGGTACCGCTACCCATGGCAATACGTTTTTTACGTGAACCGTTAAGCACATCTGGATGCTCGCGTTCGTAAGGTGTCATGGACAGGATGATGGCTTCCACGCTCTTGAAGGCGTTGTCGTCAATATCCATATCTTTGATGGCTTTGCCCATGCCGGGAATCATTGACATCAAATCCTTGATGTTGCCCATTTTCTTGATTTGGGCAATCTGATTCAGGAAGTCGTTGAAGTCGAACTGATTCTTAGCCAGTCGTTTCTGCAATTTAGCGGCCTCTTCCTCATCGTATTGCATCTGGGCTTTCTCCACGAAGGAACGAATATCGCCCATGCCTAAGATACGCTCTGCCAGACGGTCGGGGTGGAAGACATCGAGGGCTTCCATTTTCTCACCCTGGCCGATGAATTTGATAGGCTTATTCACCACAGCTTTGATGGTCAGGGCGGCACCACCACGGGTGTCACCATCCATCTTGGTCAAGATGACGCCGTCGAAGTTCAGCTTGTCATTGAAAGCCTTGGCGGTGTTGACGGCATCCTGACCGGTCATGGCATCCACCACGAAGAGGATTTCATGCGGGTTGACGGCATCTTTGATATTGCCAATTTCGTCCATCATCTCCTGGTCCACAGCCAAACGGCCGGCGGTATCGATGAGCACCACGTTATAGCCATATTCCTTGGCGTATTTGACGGCATTCTTGGCGATTTCCACAGGCTTCTTGCTGCCTTCTTCGGTATAAACTGGTACCTCGATTTGCTCACCCAAGACTTTCAACTGGTCGATAGCGGCGGGACGATATACGTCGCAGGCCACCAACAAGGGTTTCTTGTTGCGCTTCTTCTTGAGCATATTGGCCAGCTTGGCGGCATGGGTGGTCTTACCGGAACCTTGCAGACCAGCCATCAGGATGATGGAGGGGTCACTCTTGATGTTGATGTCGATGGCGTCATGTCCCATCAGGTTGACCAACTCGTCGTAGGTGATCTTGACCATCAGCTGGCTGGGGGAAACGGATTTCAACACGTTCATACCCAATGCCTTCTGCTTCACGGTGTCGGTAAATTCCTTAGCTATCTTATAACTAACGTCGGCGTCCAACAGTGCCTTACGCACTTCCTTCATGGTCTCGGCCACATTGATTTCGGTAATGTAACCCTGACCTTTGATGATCTTAAACGCTCTTTCTAATCTGTCGGTTAAACTCTCAAACATCTTTTAAATGTGCTAATTAACAATGTGTTGTTTTATAGGGGAGTGCTGCGCAGGGGAGTTTCGGGCTACGCCCTCAAGGGGAGTCGCGCTTCGCTTGAGGGAAGTTTAAATTCCCCTTCTTTTAGAAGGGGTGCCCGAAGGGCGGGGTAGTAAATTAATTTTCCAATTCCGCCTTAATGGCATCGTTGATAAGTGTCGCGAAGTCGGCAAGTGGCATAACTCCATTGTCGATGTTGCCGTGGCGGCGGACAGCGACGGTGCCATCAGCTTCTTCCTTCTCACCTACGATAAGCATGAACGGGATCTTGCGGGTCTCGGCGTCACGAATCTTACGGCCGGTTTTCTCGCTACGGTCGTCGATGATGACACGGATGTCTTTTTCTTCCAATGCAGCCTGAACTTTCTGGGCATAGTCCATATATTTCTCGCTGATAGGCAGGATGATGACCTGCTCGGAAGTGAGCCACAAGGGGAAGTTGCCACCGGTATGTTCGAGCAATACAGCCACAAAACGCTCCATAGAGCCGAAGGGGGCACGGTGAATCATCACCGGACGCTTCTTAAGACCGTCAGCATCGGTGTATTCCAGACCGAAACGCTCGGGCAGGTTGTAATCTACCTGTACGGTGCCCAACTGCCATTCACGGCCGATAGCGTCTTTCACCATGAAGTCGAGTTTTGGGCCATAGAAAGCGGCTTCGCCTTCCACCTCGATGGTATTCAAACCCTTCTCAGCAGCGGCCTCGATGATGGCGCGCTGTGCCTTCTCCCAATTCTCGTCGGTACCGATGTACTTCTCTCTGTTGTTGGGGTCGCGCAGTGAGACCTGAGCCTTGTAGTTCTCGAACTTCAGCGTTTTGAAGATATAAAGAATAATGTCGATGACCTTGCAGAATTCCTCTTTGATCTGGTCGGAGGTGCAGAAAAGGTGTGCATCATCCTGCGTAAAACCTCTAACTCTCGTCAAACCATGCAATTCACCACTCTGTTCGTAACGATATACAGTGCCGAACTCGGCCAGACGGAGAGGCAGCTCTTTGTATGAGCGAGGACGGGCAGCGTAAATCTGGCAGTGGTGAGGACAGTTCATCGGTTTCAGGAAGAATTCCTCGCCCTCTTGCGGGGTAGTGATGGGACGGAAAGAGTCCGCACCATATTTGGCATAGTGACCAGAGGTTTTATAGAGGTTCACATTACCGATATGAGGAGTGATAACCTGCTGATAACCATATTTTTTCTGTACTTTGCGGAGGAACTGCTCCAGACGGTCGCGCAGGGCGGCACCCTTGGGCAGCCACAATGGCAAACCTTGTCCCACGAGGGGTGAGAAGGTGAATAATTCCAGTTCACGACCTAATTTGCGGTGGTCGCGTTTGGCAGCCTCTTCCAACAAAACAAGATACTCATCCAACTCTTTCTTTTTCGGGAAGGTGATGGCATAGATACGGGTCAGCTGTTTGCGCTTTTCGTCGCCACGCCAGTAAGCACCTGCGGTTTTCAGTAACTTGATGGCCTTGATGGAGGCGGTGTCGTACAAGTGTGGACCGCGGCAAAGGTCGGTGAAAGGACCGCTTTCATAGAAAGTGATGGTGCCGTCTTCCAGATCGTTGATCAGCTCTAATTTGTATTCGTCGCCTTTCTTGGTGAAATAGTCAAGAGCTTCGGCTTTGCTTACTTCGCGACGCACGAATTTGATCTTCTGCGAAGCTAACTCCTGCATTTTGGCTTCGATTTTCGGGAAGTCATCGGAAGAGATGCTGTAATCCATAAAATCGATGTCATAGTAGAAGCCGTTTTCAATATGGGGACCGATGCCGAACTTCACACCGGGATAAAGGCTCTCAATGGCGGCGGCCATCAGGTGGGCGGAGCTGTGCCAGAACACGCCCTTGCCGTCTTCGTCATTCCATGTCAGCAACTTCACCTCGGCATCCTCGTTGATGGGGCGGCTTAGTTCCACAATCTGATTGTTGACATTGGCAGCCAATACGTTGCGTGCCAATCCCTCGCTGATGCTGCTGGCAATCTCGTAAGGCGTAACCCCTTGGTTGTACTGTTTGACGGAACCGTCAGGTAATGTAATATTAATCATGTTTAGATAGTTTAAATAGAAACTGCAAATATACATAAATTTCCTGAATTACACACAGACGAATAATTTTTTGTAGGGATGCGATACATCTTTTTCTTGTTATGTTTTATATGTCGTGATAAAAAAATAGAGCCGCCACCATGTGACGACTCTAAAATGCAAAATCCAAAACTGTATTCAGTTTATTGCACAATTAGTTTTTTTGCATCTAAAACAGTTCCATCTTGTGTGACCAACTTGACCACATAATATCCGACTTGCAGTTGATGTATGTCTATGATTTTTTGATTTTGATTTGGATACACAGACTCTCTTAACACGACTTGTCCCATTTGTGACAGGATCTCAAGATGGCAAGGAGATGTCTCTTCGAGAAGGCTATAAACAATTGTAACTTGTTGAGTGGCGGGGTTAGGATTGATTTGTTCTATCTTTCCTGTTGTCACATTTACACTCACTTGATCAAAATCCTTATAACCATCAGCATCTGCGGTAACTTCCAATACATAATATTGCGAATGTTGTGGAGAGACATTCAACCCAAAGCCTTCACCAATTTTCTCGCCTTGAGCATCATACCACTTATAATGTGCGGTTTCTCCAATGTCCAAAGCAATAAAGTTTGCGTCTTCTCCTCTAAAAATAGTTTGGTTCTCTTGTGCGATGGCGGAAAATATTCTGTCAGCGTCTCTAATGGCTTTATAATGTTCACCTCCCACATACTTCCCGTTTTCATCGCAGAGAATGATATCAAAGCACAGGGTGTCATTCAGTGGCTTTTTTTTCGCATAAAAATTCACACTTGTGGACAGAGAATAATGTCGTTCAAGAGGAATGATCATATTATCTAATGAGGCGTTATAAGATTCCATCTTCAGTATATTACTGTCGATTTCTTTTATGTTTTCGGCTTGTTTCCCGTGTTCTTCCCATAAATTCGTCAATTCCTCATCCAACTGCCAATACACATCTGCAAAATCGGTGATGTATTCGCCTTTGGCATTAGGATGGGCTTTGAATAGAATCTTGAATTTCTGTTCAACAGAACCCGGATTGGTTACTGAGATGATAGATTTGTTATAACGGCTGTTCAACAAAGTAATGTTTTTCCAAGCGACATTGTTATTTTGAGTCGTTAACCATCCCATGTCACAGCCGGAAAGATGGTCACCAATGATTTCTTTGCTGTCATATACACGAGCGAGAAGGCAAAAATGCCATAGTTCACTGCCGAAATCGGAACATGCGTTGTAATCTTCTGCGCGAGGTGTATGCCAGTCCACTTTGACCACTCTGCTTCCAAATGCGGGAATACTGGGAATAGTGACGCCGTTAAAGTCACCAATAAAACCACCCTTGGGTACGTGAGTTCCCGAACAGTCAAACATTGTCTCTCCCGTCCAATCCAAAGGCCATTGTGTGCCTATGCCCGCTTTCACCCAGTTGAGTCGCAGTTTTTCGTGTCCCGAGGAGGGGGTTCCTTTCCGGTTATGGATTTTAACACATACTTTATAATCCGCATTTCCATGTGGATGTTCCACCACATTTCCTGCGGCGTCCTCTATCCAGATGTCCGGGCTGCGCCACATGTAGGTCACCTGACTTGGTTCTGTGCCGTTATCGGAAATGGTGTCACGCACGTACAAATCGCTATCCAAGGCCTTCCTCACTGCCGCATACGCGTCAACAAGACCATAGCCCATTTCATTATTCCACGTGCCGTTGGGGTGATTGGATCCTACCGAGTATGTGTATACATCTGGTCTGATTTTCTGAGCTGTTGTTTCAATGATGTTTCGGACTTGCTGTGATGTGAGATTTGGGGCGACAGACAGAATTAACGCTGCCACTCCGGCGACATGAGGACAAGCCATTGATGTTCCATTCCATGAAGAGTATCTATTATTGGGCAAACAGGAGTATACGTTTACTCCTGGAGCGACAATATCCAATTCTTCTCCGTGTTTCGAAAATGAGGCTCGAATTCCATTTTGATCCAAAGCACCAACTACCAAAATGCTGTCATTACAACAAGCAGGATATGCGATATCTAAGTATGGATCGTCATATCTGGTGTTTCCAGAGGCAAATACAACCACACTTCCTAATCCTCCACGTCCATTGACAATAGCATTGCGTATGGCTGTCTCTAAAAGAGGAGAATTGATCAATCCGATGCTTGCGCTTCTTTTAAATCCCCAGGAATTGCTGAGAATATCTGCACCATTAAATGCCCCATAATTAATAGCCACGGCCATATCCTTGACAAATTCCTCATAGGTGCCATTTAAGGGATGACTGATGTCCATCAGACTGGCGTGTGGTGCGATACCTGCGATTTGATATTGGTCATGGTTTGAGAAAATGATTCCTGCGCAATGCGTGCCGTGTTCCCCATAGAGTACCGCTGGAGATGTACTGTCTATAACGTCAAAGGATAAGGGAACATTGATATTCTCAAACTCATTGTGTGATACATCTACACCTTGGTCTATGATTGCCACAGAAGTGAAAGAATTTCCTTTTGTAATCACCCATGCGTCACAGGCACGTATGCTCTGCATCCCCCATTGTAAGCCAAACTCGTCATCGGTAACACAGTTGAAAGTCACTTCGTATATGAATCCTGGATCAACATTTTGAAACATTCCACTTTCATAAAACATATTGGATAATCCTATCGCATTTGATGATGACGCTTTGGAACATTCTATCGCATACCAATTATGGCAATGTGGAATTGCTGACAACACTGTTGTATTTGTATTCTGCGCCATTAAGACCATACGTTCATAATCACTGATGTCTGTTAATTGCACATAAAACATATTCGATACGCAAATGGTTCCTTCTTCTCCGATAACAGGCTCAACATCGATTATTTCTTCTCTACTTTTTAGTGTCGAAAGCGTTGCTTTATAATTGTCATTAGGTGACAATATTTCACAGCAAAAAGTGTTTTGAGACTTGCTATCAGAGAGAAAAATCGTTTTGGTGATACTATAATTCATCTCAATTTCCTCTAAACGCATCACATCTATATCAAAATATACTAAAAATTTCTGTTGATTGATAGGAAGTTCTATTTTTTTTGAATTATAATAATAAAAATCATCCATTCGAGTTTGTTCATCTGATTGGGCAAAAATCTCAACTATAAGGACTGTTAAAAACAATGACAAAATTAACTTTTTCATACCGCTATCTAATTTATTTTGTTAAACACTGAATTTTTCACTACCTGAGTGTAATCATGGCAAGGAGAATAACCATACAATCTTATTTGATTATCTGAAATGCGGTCAACAGGGTAATCATGGCTTTCTCCAGAGGTGGCAAAAATAGTTATGGATTCTTCATGTGCGGTATAGTTCAGGACTGTCTCTCCACAACTGAAATAAACAGTATTGTTTGTGAACTTAATGGTGTCGTCCAAGGGAAATGCTATAGTATTCGTGGACAAAATGGTGTTTGTATCAATTACCCATACTCCTTGCAGATACTCCTGTAATGAACGTTCTTGTTTTATGTTTTCCTGTTTTTTGCACCCTGTCCATAGAAACAGGAGTGAGAGTGCCATCAATGCCGCAAAAGGCAGTGTTTTGAACTTCTTTTTCATGGTTTCTCTAATTTATGGATTAAACATTGTTTTTTTCGGCTACTCTTTTGGCTGTAGCGGCTCTCGCCCTTTCCGCTTTCGCAGGTCCTCCCATTTCCTGCTATTAGATTGGATTATAACTATATCTGTTAAATTAATTGTTTTCAATACACAATATGCTTGTCATTGACAATATTGTAGCTAGGATTTGTAAGGCTGCTGTTGACCTCGAAATCCAGTTGTTGGGTCTTACAGCCAATAGTTTAAACAAGCAATGCTATGATAAATAAATTTTCTCATTCGTTTTTTTTGCAAATATATATATTTTCCAAATAATATATGGGTGTTGCTTTAATTTGCTGAATATTAATGAAATAAAATTTGAATTTGTTTAATTTAAAATTTTTGCCAATAGATGAATAAAAGCTTTTTTCGGATGAATTTGAAAACTATTTGGGATTAACCTTTTAAGACCAAAATTGGTTCTACTCGAATAACAGAAGAACATTTAAAACAAAAAGTTTTTGCCCTCAATTGTGTAAAAGTGTACAATACTGCTATGAAAATCCCGTTTATTAGTGAAGCTTATTGAAAAAATATGTAATTTTGCAGTTTGTTTGCATTGTAATGCGTAGATATGTTATCGTTATCGGCTTGATACTCTGCTGTTTCGTCTCCTTCGGACAGAAACAAAAGAAAGGTTTTGACTTCCGTTTTTGGGAGGACTCGCTGATCAATCTGCGTGATAAGGTGATGAATGGTGCCTCGGAAACGGAACGTCTGAGCCGTAATGAGGATTTTATGTATCTGTTAGAGAATGTTTTGCAAGAAGAAGGCTCGTTTAAGTTCGCCTGGGATTCGGTGAAGAACTTTTCCGTCATCGCTTCACCTGACAAGTTGTTCAAAATTTTCACTTGGTATATTATAAAAGATGATTACAGCTATGAAAATTTTGGCCTGATGCAGGTGTATAGTTCCACCCGTAAGCATTATATGGTCATTCCTCTATATGACAAACGTTATTCCATCGATTACCCAAAGTCATACGTGGGCAACCATAACCGTTGGTATGGAGCTGTGTATTACAAGGTGATTCCAGTGGAAAGCGGCGAGAAGACCTATTACACCTTGCTCGGTTGGAACGGCAATGATTTGTTTACCAATGAGAAAATTATCGAAGTGCTTCATTTTAAGAATGATATGACACCAGTCTTCGGGGCTAATATCTTTAAAAAATATACTGAAAAATGCAATCGTGTCATTATCAGCTATTCGAAAGATGCTTCCATGAGCCTGAATTATGAGTACCAGTCGTACAATGTGGGTTCTGGCAAGCGCGACCCAAAGACAAAGCAGGTGATTTATGACAAGGTATATGCCAAGATGATAGTTTTTGACGAGCTGGTGCCGCTGAGTGAGGGGGTGCCGAATTTGCCATCTTTTATGGTGCCTGAATCCAGTCTCAATCAGGGTTTTGTCATCGACAAGGGCAAGTGGCTGTTTGTCAAAAGTGTGAATCGGCGTAATCCCGATAAGCCCATGCCGAATCATGAACTGAAAAAAAGAAAAATATACGTTCCCAATAACTAAACTATGCTATATCCGTTAAAATTCAAGCCTTTCTTTAAGGAAAAAATATGGGGTGGTGACAAGATTAGGAAGATTCTGCATCGCCCTGTTGCTGATATGAAAAACTGTGGCGAAAGCTGGGAAATCTCAGCTATTGAGGATAATGTGTCGGTGGTCGCCAACGGTTTTTTTGCGGATGACAACGACCTGAATGAGCTGATAGAGGTGTATATGGGTGAACTCTTGGGCGACAAGGTGTATGACAAATATGGATTAGGTTTCCCGCTGTTAATCAAGTATATCGACGCTACTGATGACTTATCGGTGCAGGTGCACCCCGACGATAAATTGGCGCAGGAACGCTATGGCATGAACGGCAAAACCGAGATGTGGTATGTGATCCAGGCTGATGAAGGTGCGGGTCTATATGTGGGTTTCAAAGATGGCGTGACCCGTGACCAATATTGGGATGCCGTGGAGGAGGGGACGGTAGATGAACTTCTCCGCTTTTATCCAGTAAAGAAAGGCGATTTGTTCTTTATTCCCGCCGGTACAGTCCATGCCATCGGCAGGGGAGTGCTACTGGCCGAAATCCAGCAACCATCGGATGTGACCTATCGCATTTTCGACTGGAACAGGGTAGATGCTAATGGCAACAGCCGTGAGTTGCACGTTGACGAAGCCTTCGATGCCATCCATTTCGAAGACGACATTATTTCCCCTGTAGAGACGGGGCGTGCCCCATCTCCGGAAAATAATTTGCCTTCCTCGTCTCCTGAAAAAAACGTTGGAGCAGGAGATGCGCAAAAAACAGTAGAGGAAGAGGAAAAATGTCTGATTCCCGCTGGAAAAATCGAATACGATGAGCAATTTAACGCTACTACCAAACTCTTGCGTTCATCTTTCTTCAATCTGAATGAAATCTATTTTGAAAAGCCCTTAAAGAAGACCTATTCAGAGATAGATTCATTCATTATTTATATGTGTATAGAAGGCCATGTGCATGCCTTCACCGACGACGAGCAGTTTGAGCTGCGCACCGGCGAGGTGATGCTGGTACCCGCCTGCACCCCCGAACTGAACCTCATTCCCGAAGGGAAAAGCAGGTTGCTGGAGGTGTACCTTTAGGTTACAGGTTGCAGGTTACAGGTTGCAGAAGTCAGGTAGCTAAGTCAATTAATCTTTTACGCAGCGTACGGAATAGCCATATCCATACATGAGACAGTCGAAGCTTTCCACGCTAGTATTTTGTGCACTGATATATCGGTAGTACACATTATTTCCGTAACTTTTGGTAGCTGTCCAGAAGTAGGCGATATTGCCGAATCCGTCGAAACTCTCGGAAAAATTTCTGCCGACGGGAAATGCCGAAAAACCTGTGGCGTTGTTTGTGCTCTGGTCATGACATACAGCACATTCATTGCCACTAGACATTTGCCACCCATGATCCGACGCCAACGCTTTCGCAATACTATTGCTTGAACCGTTGCACACAAACTCGCTTTGGCTTCCCACGTAGTCGGTCATTTGTATCCATTCCGCTTCACTCGGCACATGCCAACCTGTGGGGCAAACTCCTTGCACTCCGCTAGGATTGGCCGCACTACCATTTGAACCATACACCACAGCTGGCCAGTTATAGAGATAACCGTATGTGTTTGCATCTCCATTGGGGGGTGTGCATCTGGATGGTGAGTAATCAGACGGACCTTCTGGAATAGCAGCACCATTGGCAAAATGAGTAGTATGCAAGTTCTCAGCCATCCATATTTGGTTGCCGAGTTGCACTGCATCGTAACTGTGTCCGTCATAATCAGTAACAGCATTATGAATAATTACTGCAGTGGAAGGATTCTGTTGGTTGCCACCACCTCCTCCTGGATTCTCTGTGTTTCCGTTGTTGTTATCTGGTTGTGTCTCGTTTTTATGGCATGAAACCAATACAATGCAGCATAAGAATGCTGTCATAACAATTAATTTTGTTCTTCTCATGTTAATTTGTTTTTTTTTAGTGCAAAGGTACAAGTTTTTTCGAGTAAAAAGTCGGAATTGTTTTTTTTAGTTCAAATCTCTTGTTGGTTTCATTGCCTATTCTTTCACGCATCTTACGCTGAAAGCATTTTCTTTATGGTTGATGAGGTCGATGATCATGTAGCAGTTACAGTCTGCCATGTGACAGTGGGCCTCTGTCACGCTGGTGGCGGTTGCCGACCATAAATAGGCATTGCCACGAAGGTTCTCGTATCTTTCAGTGGTGATATTGTACATGCCTGCAGGTCTTAGATCAAAGCCGCTACTGTTGTTGCCGTTGTTGTACAACCAATAGCTGGTAGAACGCAGGGTCTGGAGATCCATATTGTTGAGCATTTCGAAGTCCTCTTCGTTGGGCAAGTACCAGCCGTCTGGGCAGATGCCCTGCACGTGGATGGATCGGGTCGGTCTGCTGGAATCAGCGGCGTCATACCAGTCGTAAAGGCGTCCATAGATGTTCACGTTCTCTGCAGCATTCGGATATTCGTAGATATGGGTTATTTCGCGACCGTCGGCATAGTGGGTGGCACGCATGTTGGCAGCCATCCAGCATTTGTTGCCGATGTTGACCGATGGGTAGGTGTTGCCGTCGATATCCTGAACTGGTGAGCAAGAGATAGGAAGCGCAAAGTGAGCAGTGAATGTGCTGTCTTGTGTCACCGTAAAGCTGTAGGTCGGGTTGGTAGATACCACATCGTCGCCCTGTGTCCAGTTGGTGAAGCTATACCCCGTGCTGGCGGTGGCAGTCAGTGTGCAATTATCACCGATGCCGTAGGTGCCAGCCCCCGTCACAGTGCCACCCTCTGTTGGGTTAGCTGTGGCAGTAATTTCATAGGAATTAGCCTCTACGTTGGCCATCGCCACCTTCTTGACGGAGCTCTTGCCGCTGTTGTACAAGGCTACCACTTCCACGATGTATGTATTGCCTGGCTCACTTGGGAAGGAGTATACGGTCTGCGTGGTACCCCCAATAACCAACGAACTATTTACATACACATTGTAGCCTTGGGGATTACCATTTGTCGGTGCCGCCCATGAGGCCTGTATGGTCCCGCTGTTCTTTGCCAAAGCAAGGTTCTCCACAGGATAGGGATGGTCGGTGTATTCGTAAGCAAAACGGCTGTTCAGTATTTCTTTGGATGAGTATTTCTGAACCCAAATGGATACTTCCAAATCGTTCATCTCTTCGACATTAGTTCCTGACATGTCTTGTGTGAATTCAAGGTGCTGATTTTCACCAACGGTAAAGTTGACAGGAGTACCGTCGGCATTGGGCAACATCTTCATCAGAATGTGGTGAAAGGAAGTTTCACCATTGCTTCCCACGTTGTTATGGGTTTCCTTTTCATTGACAGAAATGAACACGCGGGCTTCATTATCGACAAATGGCATGATATCGGTTTTGACACTGATGTGGTTTCCTTCAATCGTGAACGAGCCTCGGATATCGAAGAACGCATATTTTCCGGCATGTTGGTCAAAAAGTCCTTGCGACACGCTTTGGGCCCCCAACGTCTCACCATCCAAGATGCAGTTCGGAACGGCTTGGACATTATAGTAATTTCTTCTTGTGTTACCGTCTAAGATGTAATATGGATCGCCGGCACCGGGCCAGTTCATCGTATAATCGGTATAAGTGAAGCGGCCTGGATTGTTGTTGCACAATTCTGTCATTTGATTGTTGACATTCACACAGGGTCCAGCGGTTGACGATGTGAAAATCTCAATCATCGGGATTCTCTCAGCAGCGGAGAGGGCCACAGAAACAGTCTTCTCAAGTGTGTCGTTGCTGGCAACATCATCTATGCTGCCGTTGACCCGATGGATGCTATAAGTGACTTTCTGGTTCCCAGGAGCCAAGAAGGTTTTGGTATTGAATTGTAACGTTTCTGTACTCAAAGTTGGGATATTGACCACAAAAGTCTCTGTTACAGGCTCAAAACCTTCAATTTGGTATGATGCTTCGACAGAAGTCACTGTTGTGCCCCCGAAATTATATACTTTGATATCCAACGAAGTAGAATCACCCCCTGAAAAATCGGGAAGCGAGGATGAAAAAATGCCGAGATCGAGGTTTTGGCGATTGAAAATCATGATATCGTCAAAATACCATTCATTGAGGTTGTAGCTATTGCCGCTGTAAAAGATGCAGAATTTCACATTGGCGTTACCGATGTCGGAGGTGCTGATTTCCTCTGCCACCAGCCAGGAGGAAGATTGGTTGTAATCTTGGCTCCATGCGGTATTCCAGGTGATGCCGTCATCAGAAGAAGTGGCTATGCCTATGGTATGGGTGCCAGAGTAGTTGTTAAGTGTGTGATTAAAGGAGAAAATGACATCAGTGATACCGGTCAAGTCGACGGCAGGGGTGACAAGGCGTGTGATGCCGTTGAACTGTGGACTCCAAGTTAATCTCATCTCATTAGCGTTACCGCCGGCATTGTTGCTCGCAGCAACCGTCCAGTTCGATTCATGTTCAATAATCGTCCAACCTGAAGGCAGTGTGTCTTCATCAAAGGATTCCTGCAATATCATGGGATTTTGCGAAAAAATCTTTGTCATTCCTGCCATACCAATCAACAGTACGAACAGGGTGACCCGGAGTGCCCTTTTGCTTAAAAAATAGAATGAATGCATATTGCGAAGGGTTATATTATATAGTTGCAAAATTAAAAAAAATAATTTTCTTGCAGACGTCTTTATCAAAAAAAGAGAAAAAAAAAAGACTGCCCTCATCGAGCAGTCTTTTTTGTGTTAGAGAAATCAACGATTATTGTTCGTTTTTCTCTAAGTCTTCTTTCAGGGACTGAAGAATGTTCAAGTCACCCAAAGTGGTCTTTTCAGCGTTGCTTTCGTTCACTTTGTTGATGTCTTTCAGTTTCTTCTTCTCTTCAGCCTTGATGCGTTTCTCTTCGTCTTCCTTGGTTTCCTGCCATACTTTGGTATGAGACAGGGTGATCTTCTTGGCTTCCTTAGAGAATTCGATAACTCTGAAAGGCAGAACTTCGTCAACCTTAGCGGTTGATTTGTCTTCCTTCATCAGGCCACGGTTGAAAGCGAAACCTTCGATACCGTAAGGCAGAGCAACGATAGCACCCTTGTCGGTCATGCTGGTGATGGTACCTTCGTGGATAGAACCAACGGTGAATACGGTTTCGAAAACATCC
>JAEEGL015121969.1_pt1 | contig 15780 bp, 18 predicted proteins | sample 9134231 | NCBI WGS metagenome assembly JAEEGL01 (sample SAMN16246548, study PRJNA631951) | gut metagenome | biome: gut microbiome; feature: rumen; material: fiber-attached | host: Bos | place: Iran: Karaj | collected 2018-10
ATCACAGAGCGATCGGGTATGAATACAATGCGCTTGAGGCGGCGTGGCTGGTGTCTCAGTGCCATCATGCGACTTTGGAAGAGAAACATGAGGCGTGGAGATGGATCATTGAGAACATGCCGGACTGCGAGATCAAGGACTGCGGCGGTCGGGTTACTGTTCCGACAGATTCTGTACATAAGGTTCTCGCTGAATACATGGAGATGGAGAATGCCTTTATAGAGAGATTTAAAGATGCTTCCGAGGGGCATCTGTATATGTATAGAGAATACTACCGGTCTAGGGAATACCGCTGTTCGAGCAGTGATGCAGAAGGTTGTTTCACGAGTTATGCGGATTGTGTGAAGCATATCGTTGAGGACTGGGATGCTGAGGAAACGAGCATTGTAGAAATCAGACGCTGCTTGCCTGGAGAGACTAAAGTATTCAGAAGAGGTGGGGATATCACGATCGATCTTAACGGAAGGATAGTGAGTGTGACAACAGATTACACGGCAGAGGAAAACAAGTATTGGTATGAGCTTTGTGACTTCTTTGATTTCCTGTGGTTCTGTTTCCCAGTCCCTTTCAAACGCGGAGATATTGTGTATATAAAAGACAAGTTGCATCCAGACGTGCATTCTCCGATAGTAATTGACGGCATCGTCATTCCTCATGGTTGGGATGAGGAGAAATATGTAAGAAAACGCCTTGAGTTTGGCGATACTACCGACATGAATATCTGGGGGTATGCTGCTGATGTTGAATGGAACAGTGGTTATCACGGTCCATACCAAGAAGTATGGGATAACTACATGGATGCCGAATACTACCGAGAGGAACTGACCGGCATTGAACGAGTGCTCGGGCTTATCAGCAACTGGCTTAAGGGCGAACTCGGTGATTCGGTGGATCTGCTGATGGCAGGGTATCACCACATAATGCTCGAAGAGATGCTGGCCAGGTCGACGCCGGTTTTGTATACAGATGAAGCGCTGAAGTTGGCAGGGTTTGAGGTAAAGAAAAAAGAAGAGATTAGTGAACAAGAGTTTGAACAGTATTATCAGATCGTGATGAAATATCGTGACGAGATCCTTTCTTATCTGAATGCCCAATATAACGTTTCTATAAGTAGTTTTAGAGGCTTGCAGGATTTTCTAATCAGCATAAAGCAATGGAAGTTCACAGTAGATAACAAATTATACTTTTTCCATGGATGCGGATGTTCAGTGTATATCAACAGAATAAAGATATGCTGTTGGACCTTTGATCATAATGAGAACAAAGAAATGGATTTGAACTGTCTGAATCATGATAAATACAAAATAAAACAGACACTAAAGCATTTTCAACAGCAAGCAGAATCGGCAGATATGCAATAGAAGGATAGTAATATGCATAGACACATTAGACCAGACATAGATTATACGAAATGCAACGCATATTCTGCTGTGGCGCATATGTATGCTGCCATAGACCATAATGGAGTTCCGGATGACAAGCGAGGAGGGATCATAGTTTTCGCTGAGGATGTTAAGGAAGTAGCCGGACTGCCTGATGTAAAGGCTAGCTGGAATCTCGGGCATTTCTTCAAAGGCCGTTATACTGGTCAGGAAGGTTTGCTGTATTCCGGGGACAGCTGGTGCGTTGAGTTTTCGGGCATCTCAGATGATGCTTTGATTGCGATTGGTGAAGAGTTATGCAGAGTGAATGATCAGGTTCCTGTTCTGATCAAAGTGTATTCTGAGCGGAATAAGATACTGTTGGTTGACTGTGATTGACCTCTAAAATGAGACATCATCGTATCAAGAAATACGCTATTCATATTCTGGCGATACCGGCGATCAAGCCGGATCTGTTTGATGTGCCCATGAGCCGGTGTGCGATCATATCGTGTACTGACAGGGAAAATGAATATATTTATACGTTTCCGGCCAGTCAGAGATGCATCATTCCATTTGCTGATACGGAGGACGCGGATCATCCCAATGCCATAACGGCTGATCTGGCAAAGCTGATAATCAGGTTTTTGCAGCGCCTTCCGGACGAAGTTACCGATTTGTTTGTTTGCTGTTCGAAAGGGAGTTCAAGAAGCCCCGCAGTCGCTGCAGCCGTTCTCAGGATGTCAGGGCGAAGCGATAAAGCGGTGTGGGAGAATCCGTTCTATGTTCCCAACAGACTTGTGTATCAGGTTATATGCCGTGAGTTCGGCCTTTTCGCGCCGGACTGGTGTATGGACACACTGGTGGAACTTAACCTGAAGTGTTACAGGGAAGCGGTAGAACACGGCAATACCCGAGGATATGAGAGGTGGCAGATCATAGAATAATCCGTTACCTGTTACCATCTCTTCTTCGCAAATACTCGCGTCGGTAGATAAATGAGATGTTATCCTCTACGTCATAGAGCAGATTATCTCCGTAGATCTCGCGCAGCCTGCTTTCGTCGATCAGAGCGGCAGTGGTTCTGTTAACTATCAGACGCCTGAGCCTGGGAAGATGGTAGATTCCCTCGACATTCTCCACGGTGAGTTCATGCAGACACAAGGTGCGCAGACTTCTGTGACCGGCAAGGAAATCAAGATTCGTCGTTCCGGTATAGATCAGAGTAAGTGTTTTCAGTTTGGACAGCTCTGAGATGACACGAAGATCCTTTACCTTGTTGCGCTCTATGGTCAGATAGTGAAGTTTGTCGGCATAGGATCTGAGGAAAGAGAAATCCTTGATCCTGTTCTGTCTGAATGTAGCCCAGCTTACGTTAGTCAGGTGCTTGTAGGAATCGTACTTGTTCAGATCGATATTTGTGAGATGCAGGAGGCCGTGATGCTTTTCGACCTTTGCGATCTGCCTCTCGTAATACTCATTGTGGTTCTCATACACATAGCAGTTGTGCAGACGTGCAGTCATGTTGCCGATCTCGTTGCGGAGGTAGTTCGGCTTGATGATCTCGCAATACTCGCCGTAGCGCAGAGCCCAGTCGATGATGTCCCTTTCGCTGCTCTTGAGATGTATCGTCAGGCAGTTGGAGGTCTCGTCCGCGGCTTCGATGCTGATGCCTGTTCCGAACGAGTCGATGGCTTCATCGAGGAAGTCCCTGTAAATGCTGAGGGTAACTTCCACGGCTGTACCTGGGTACATGTAACGGTGCTGCATGATGTACTCTTCCGGGTTAGAAAGAAGCTTGCGCGTCTCGGCGGTGTAAGAGAACTTCTGGTCGAGGACACTTACTTCGGTGATCCTGTCGATCCTGAAACTGTTGATGACTGAGGAACCTTCGACGCTGCACAGAAGATAGTAGTTACCATCTGCGATGACGATCCTGTAAGGGCTGACCACTATCGGACTGTCTCCGACCTTGTGCAGCTTCTTGTCGGTCCCGTATTTGGTCGCATAGAAAGATACCTTCTTATGCTGGCGCGAAGCCTCGTTGATGTTGCCGAGGTTGAGGAAGAAATCCTTCTTTACGGCATGGTAGCCGGCATCGATGTTCTTATAGTTCTCGAACTTGTCGCTGAAAGCGTTGGGGGAGAGAGCTATGAGCTTCTTGATGATGTCCGTCGCATACTTGTGGCTTACGTGCCTGGAGAACTGCACGGCGTCGATCAGGAAGGTGAGTTCCTCATCCGTGAAGGAATCGTCGTCATCTTCATTGATCTCCAGCCAGTAGTTCCTGTAGATGGGCGAAGTTCTTCTCTGGACAGTCTCGTAGTGCAGACGGATGTTATCGACAGGCCATTCGCCCTTGTCGTCCGGTCCGTACATCTCTCTGAGCTGCTCTAATGCACGCTGGATGGTCTTGCGCTCGCAGACGTCGGAGGGGTTGTCGGCCAGAACTTTCCTCAGAATATCTGCAGAGCTTATAGGCTTCTCTTCGGAAGCGTGAACCTTAATAGAATCAAATACTAATGCTATAAATCTGTTGTGCTGAACCATGTTGTATCCCTCTTAATTCCGTGTCCATTCTAACATAGGATAGACGCCGAGATGAACCCAATTTGTCCCATCTTTTTCGCTCGTTACGCGAACGGAAAAGCGTAACCAAATAGTATAGCTAACCTTATGTGCACTATTTGGTACATAAGGTATCCTGGTCTTCCGGGTACAGTAAACTGAGGTCACAGTTGAAGTGAATCGTGGCTCTCAGCAGAGCTTCGTTGCCCGGTAAGTAGATAAGTCTGTCATCGAGTTTCTGCTGCACTGGAGTGCCCGGTATTGTTCCGCCGAACTCAACCTCACGCTTCCCGCTGACTATCTCGATCTTCTTCCAGTCCTCGTATGATCCCTCGTAGTAAACATCGGTGAGGGACTCGCAGCCTGTGAAAGTACCTGCGGCAATTCGAAATATATTGATTGGAAGCGTTATTCTCTGCAGACTGGTGCAACCTTCAAATACTCCGCATGCCTTGTCGCCGCTGTAATGGCGATTACTCAGAACGACAGGGTTCGTTTTCGTGCAGATGATGTCAGTGATGTTCGTGTTCCCCATGAACTTGCTTGTGAAGACACGCCCCACAGTGGCATCGTTCCCATTGTGGATGATGCGGCGCGGGATCTTGATTATCTTTGCATCGCTGACAACACTCATCACGTACGCAGGCATGTACCTCCTAATCTGGAAAAACTCCAGATCGTTGGTACTGTCGATGTCCTTCATGTGGTTTACATATTCAAGATATTCAATATGCAATATTCCTATTCTTGTGTGCTGAGATAAGCGACAAGATCCTCAAAAGAACTCAGAAAGGTATCGTAGGTTTCCATATTAGCTTCCGGTTCCGCGTATCCAGCAGGAGTGTGCCGTGTTAATCCGAGTGGAATACTACGCTTGTAGTATCCGGAATATGAGCCGTGCTCGTATATGTAACACAGACCTTCGAGGAAGTCTGTTGCTGCTGCGGAGACGGGAGCCGGAACGTTTTCGACAGGAGTCAGGTCTAGAGCTGTCCTGGTCTGCACGATGTTCTTATACATCGGAAGTATGTATAGCGGGAACCCTTTACCTTCCTGGATGAAGTATTCCAGATAGTCATATGTGTCAAAGATCAAGTGCTTCAGGTCGTCGATGTCGACGGCTTCCTCATAGCGGAAAGCGTCCCATAACTGTTCCCATTTTTTCTCATTTGTCATAAGAATCCCTGACCTCCATAAGTATGTTTCCGAGCTTGTTCAGCCCAAGCACGTTCTTGGCACGACACTTCTCACAGACACACCTTCCCCAGATGTTGTCATGGTGCTTGTTGCCCTCAACGAGAGTTGCATCACCTGTGGCGAGAAGCTTCTCCTTCATCTCAGGAACGGAGAACTTGGCCGTGAGGATCTTCTTCATGATGTCACCGCTGATCTCATTCCAGTTCTCAGGGAGGTTGGGTTCTTTTCTTCCCATGCGCTTGGCTGCGACAGGGTTCTTCACCTCGGTGTACTTGATCTTGTCTTCTTCAGATGAGCACTTCTGGGCCTGGAAAGCAGCCTCAGCCGTGTGGTAGGTCAGTCCTTCATAGACGAAGTCACACTGATGGAAGTTTGAAAGGAAGTGGTACTCTCCCTTGAACTCAGTGATCATGTTATTCTCACTCATATAGATTCCTCCTCATCGCTGTCATCTGAAGCCTCAAGTTCCATCCTCAGCAGGTTGAACAGGGCAGACTCTTCTGCGGTAATGTATCCCATCCTCTCTGCTGCCTTGATGCACAGCTGCTTGGTCCCGGTGTCATAGTCCTTGTCTGCCAGGATCAACGCGAGCCTGGCGATCTTGATGACGACGGGTTCTTCTCCACTGTGGAGCGATGTTTTCTTAGCCTTATCATTATCCATATGACACCTCCTTTGGTGTTCTGTTACGTTCTTGCTTTCATCTATAAGATAGCGGGGAAGATGGGACAAAAAGCGGACATAATAAAACCCGGCGCGGTGGCCGGGTTAAATGCTTATATCTTAATTATAACGATTAATCAGCTGTACGCTTTCTTAACCTTCTTTGCCCAATCCTTCATCTCGTCGACCAGCCTCTGCGGCTCCAGGATAACGACGTCAGGGGAGTAGGATTTCGCGAACTGGAACATCGCGCCTTCCGTGACGAGAGCCGAGACAACGACGTAGTCATCTGTTTCCTCCGTGAACGTTACGTCCTTGCCGAAGATGTCGATTATGTCCGAGACCATCCTTCTGGCGATCCTGAACTTGACGCGCGTGTCGCCGGACGCGTACATGCTGATGTGTGTCTTCATGTAGTCGCCGAGGTTGAGGCTCTCACCGTCGGTGCCCTTGAGTTTCGAGAAGGCCTTGCGCCTAGTGCCTAGCATCTTGATGTTCGAGATGCGGTCGACGCGGTAGTTGGACAGGATCTCGTACTTGTCATAGTTGCAGATCAGGTAGTACTTGCCGTCCTTGGCCGCCATCTGATACGGATTGATGATGTACACCACCGGATTGCCGTCGTTATCGAGTCTGGGGTGGAGCTTCTTGTCCGTGCCGTAGTTGACGTAATTGAAAGACACCTGCTTATTGGCCGTGATTGCTTCATCGAGGATCTGTATTGTGTGGAAGATCTCCTTGTTGCCGAGCCCGGTGTTGGGGAGCGTCTTTACATGCTTTACATGCGACTTGAAATGCTCGCTCGACAGCCCTTCGATCTTCTCGATGAGTTCCTGGCAGTGCTTGTAGGGAAGGTGGTTCGAGAAGAGCAGACCGTCTATCAGAAGGCGAAGTTCCTCCTCGTTGAAATCCCTTTCGAGATAATAGTCCGACCAGACGACATTGCCGTTCTTGCGCGTGGTCTCGGTGTATGAGATGGGTATGTCCATGTCCAGCAGATATTCTATGTTGCGGCGGACTGTCTTTCGGTCGAGCGGATAGTCGAATTCCTTGTTGAGCGCGTCCAGGATCTCTTTCTGATCCATCGTGTGGTTCTCGTCCGAGTGCTCCTTCAGGATCTCGAGGATCATCGCGGGTATCATCTTCTTGCGTGATTCGGTTGCCATAGGTCGGTCCTCCTTGCAAGGTATACCTACAGTATAAATCTAATTAAATTCGATGGGGCATATTTGGTGCATGCGTGCGGGTAAACTTTGTGTAAACGTGAGAATGTGTGGAAGGGGGAAAGACGGGATGAACGGAGATGAAGTCTTTACCGGTTTTGACGGACTGGATGAAGTGCTCGGCGGATACAGGCCGGGCACGCTGAATGTTATCGCGGGACGCCCTGGCATGGGGAAGACTGCGCTGGCGCTAAGCATTGCGCGAAATGCCGCCAAGGATTACTGCAGGACTGTCCTGTATTTCTCACTTGAATCAAGCAGAACCGATATTTTCAGGAGGCTGACTGTCTTTAACGAAACAAGCAGACCGGGCTGTGAATCTCTGAGTTCCATGGCGGAGCGCATCGGAAAGCTTCCGGTTTATATAGATGATTATTGGAATGTCACGCCGGAATACATCGCGAAGAGAGTAAGAGAACTGTCGGATGAGACTGAAAATGGTATTGAACTGATCGTTATCGATTATTACCAGCTTATGGATCTGCCTGACAAGAGCCGCTCTGATAGGTGGGATAAGCTCTCATGCGTCAGCCACAGGCTGAAAGAACTGGCAGTTGAACTGTACATTCCAATACTTCTTCTGACGCAGGTGCACAAGAACTCGGATTACAGAGACGATCATATCCCGAAACTGACGGACCTGCGGTTGTCTTCAGCACTTGACAGTGATGCCGACAGTGTTGTTTTTATAGTCAGACCCGGTTACTACAATATGAAGAACGATGATTCCAAGGCGCAGCTGATCGTTGCCAAGAACAACTACGGTGAGGCGGATGTGAAGATCGACGTGTTGTGGGACCGGGCAAAAAGGCGTTTTACCGAGCCTTTCAATAAAGATCACGATGATAGAGAGAAAATGACTATATTCAAGACTGTGCTTGCTGACCAAGGCAGGTATAAGTATTTTACTTTTCTTGAACACCCTGTCTCATTTAAAACTGTGTTCGGGGGTAGGGATTATGCCAGGGTCGATGTCTACAGCACTATGGTTTTGAATGGAGAAGACACAGTTGCGTTTTGCGGACGTTTTGAATGGAAAGACGGCAAGATAACTTCGCTTGACGGGGACAGTTACAATAAAGAAATGACCGTCTATGGGTTCAGTAAATTCTATGACAGAGTCTTTGAGCAGGAAGTCCTTGAGATCTTGGTCGGAGATGATTGGTGACGGGTGTGGTTTTGTTGCAAAAGGTGTGCGTGATGGTATAATTTAATTGCGTAAGCAAAAAGCAATTAATCTCCCATTTGGGAAAACGAGAACCCCGAAGTTGCAGCTTCGGGGTTCTCTTACGCCTTTTTACGAGGGCTTAGCTCGTTTTGGGATGGTTGGCTTCAATCTCCGTCCAACCACTTGCAGATATAGTATGCAACTATGCCTGCCATGACAGAGACTAAAAAAGCAATTATTATCTCTCCCATTTGGTCATCACCTCCTTTGCCGTTCATAGGGAAAGAAGGGAAGCCAACACTTTGATTATAGGTTCTGAAATCTTCAAAAAACCCGACAAAAACCGACAAAAACCGACAAAGCATAGGAGAATGCAAATCTTAAAAATGTGTCCAAATAAACGGACTCATGATTTTGAATTCCGTGTTATACTGTAGCTACCATAAAGAGTGCGGGAGGGACAAGCCCGGTGAACGCACAGCAACCTGCCTTGCGCAAGGTGCTAAAGCTTGAACGATGGTTTCTTGACTCTTATTGATCCTGTCGCTCGAGCAGAGAGATCTTTATTTTTACAATAGGAGGAAAGAATTATGGCAAACAACATCAAGTACATCCAGCAGTATCAGAAGGACAACACAGTTCAGGTCAACGTCCGCCTGAGCAAGAAGTACGACGCCGACATCCTTGAGTGGCTCAGCCGCTTGGACGGCGTGGGTAAGGCTACATACATCAAGAAGTTGATTCGCGAGGACATGGCCAAGAACGCCAAGATGGAGATGTCGCCTGACGGGCGACCCGGGGACGTCGCTTAACTGTTATGCTAAAGCCATAAACGAACAAGGAGGATTAAGGAAATGTTAGGAGCAATTATCGGAGATATCGTAGGAAGCAGATTTGAGTTTGACAGAGGCAGCAAGAGCCGCGAGTTCGAGCTCTTCACGCCTGAGTGCGACTACACGGACGATACCGTGATGACCATCGCGGTGGCAGAAGCCCTCATGGATGCGGGTAAGGACGCTGACGAGAAGACTGTTAAGGACAACATCATCAGGGCCATGAAGAAGTGGGGCCAGAAGTATCCTCACGCAGGGTACGGTGCAAGGTTCATCGGATGGGTCCTCTCGGACGATCCGAAGCCGTACGGAAGCTTCGGCAACGGTTCGGGAATGAGAGTATCATCTGTCGGCTGGTTCTACGACTCACTCGAGCGCACTCGCGAGGTCGCAAGGTGGACCGCGGAAGTGACGCACAACCACCCCGAGGGCATCGTGGGCGCAGAGTCCACGGCAGCAGCGATATTCCTGGCAAGGACCGGTGCTTCGCAGGAAGATATAAGAAAGTACATCCATGAAGAGTTCGGCTATGACCTGTCCAGGACTCTGGATGATATCCGTCCGACCTACGAGCATGTGGAAGACTGCATGAACACCATGCCGGAGGCTTTCGAGTGCTTCTTCGAGGCTACAGACTACGAGTCCACGCTTCGCAATGTCATGTACATCGGAGGCGATACGGACACACTTGGTGCGATCGCAGGCGCGATTGCAGAGGCCTTCTGGCGTATACAGCCGTGGATTGCGATTCAGGCAGATATGTTTATCCCCGAAGAGTTCATGGAGGTTATCAAACGTGCTGAAGAATTCACCGGCGGCCGTTGTCCGAATGTAAACCTGCACTCCGGGTTTGACTGTCCTGTTATCGGAGTGAGAGTTGATAAGAAAGAACAGGAGTGACACGAATGGAATAAGGGAGGTGTCAATATGAAGTATAACGAGACTGGTTTTAGGGCAATCTACCGCCACTTTTGTGTGGTTGAGATGAACGCAAACATCTATTCGCTCATCAAGGACCTGCCGGGCGGCGATGTGGCAAATGCCGTGATGACTTACGGGTATTACGACAGAGAGGCCGGGCTTACGTTGGAAGTCCTTGCTCCTGCCGTGATGATGGACGGCGGGTTCAGATGCGGTGACCCGTATCAGGATGTTTCGCTGAAGCTGAGAGTGTCTTCGCTCGGCGAGACGGAGTTCAATGTGGCCGACGACGGGGACGGTGTGTTAGCGAAGAAATATGCTGACAAACTGTCTGAGCTTTCTGCTTACGATGCTTCGGAAGCCATAGAGGAGACTCGCATGCTTGATTTCCTCGATACTCTCCGCGATGAGTTCTTCATAGACGACGTGCGCGTCAACCTGGTGCTGTTCGAATGCGAGAACGAAGAGGTCTGGGTAAGGATAAACGAAGTAACCGAGGACAAGACTTTCTTCGGGACATTGCTGAACGAGCCTTATCAGGATTTCGGAGTGCATGAGGGCGATGAGATCCCGTTCTTCCTTTACAAGCAGGATGACGGTGAGCTGGTACTCGTATCGGATCTGATCCCTACTTTTACTCTCAAAGCGGAAGACTTAAAGGATGGGCAGATGCTGAAGAAAGCGGTCGACACGTTCTGCGATAATCCGAGCGAGAAGAACTTTATAGAAGTGCTGCAGCTTCTGAGAGACAGCTATGTCTGGGTGCCGTTCAATGCCATCATGAGCGAGCAGGATGAAGAGCGCATGATCGAGATGGTTAAGCAGGCGGATGGCGATCCGGAAGCGCTGGTAGGGCAGACGTTTACTAACAAGGACAATATAAGAATGGTTCCGGATATCCTGCAGAGGGGCGACGATTACTATCTGCCGGCATTCTCTAGCGTCGAAGAGATGGGCGAGTTCGGCGAGGGCTTCTCCAAGGTCGAGAGGCATTTTCTCGAAGTCATCAGACTTGCCAGAGGCAACGAGCGTGACTTAAGCGGCATCGTCATCAATGCGGGAAGTGCAGGCTTCATACTTGAGACGAGATTCTTCGATGCGATCGAGAAGATGGAGTCCAGGATCGACGAAGAGTAAAGGAGGCATCTATGCGTTGGCTGCGTGACCTGGTCAAAGAAAACCCGGATGTGTGGATCTGCTGTGAGGACGAGCGGACGCAGGGGCTGTTCCTTATTCAGGCGGAGCTTGAAGGTTTTCGTGCGCTGGACGGACATTGGCCGACACAGCTCGAGAACCACCGCCTGTACGGCATCACTGACGACATGACAGTGGGGTATCTGTCTGCGATGTGCTGGAGCCTGACCAGAAGACCGGGTGACAGGCATGTGCGTGTGGATTACGGAAAGTATCTTGCAGGTGAGGATTACCGAATAGCCTGAGCTAATTTGTGCTTTTTGCTTAATAATTATCTCTACGCTTTGGTATACTACATTTGTGCATGGTTTCGGACCTTGCAGATTTAAGAATGTGGATAGTGGAGGTAAGATATGCCATTTTGTAAGAATTGCGGATCTTCAATCGAAGACGGAGCAAAGTTCTGCGAGAACTGCGGAACACCTATAGAAGCACCCGTTGCTCAGCCTGCTGAACAGCCGGCACCCCAGCCCGCGCCCCAACCTGCGCCCCAGCCGGCACCCCAGCCCGTACAGGCTCAGCCGGTACAGTCACAGTCGACAACACAGTATCAGAGCAGCCAGGTTCCTGAAGGAACGAACGGTTTCTGTATTGCCGGATTCATCTGCGCACTTGCAACTGTGCTCATGGGAGTCGGTCTCGTACCCGCTCTGATCCTGTCTATCGTAGGTCTGGTTCAGGTTAAGAAGTCCGGACAGAAGGGTAAGGGCTTTGCTATCGCAGGTATCATCATTCCTATCGCTGTTATGGTGATCGCGATAATTTGCGTTATTCTTTATTTCGTGTTCATCATTGCAGGTGTAGCAATCGCATCCAACTATTGATCCGCTGACAATTTGAAACAAAGAGCCCCGGGTTTGAACGCCCGGGGCTTCCTTATGCCTGGTTGGATCAGACAGGAGACAGTTCTTGCCTTACGATTCCTTAAGACTCTTATAGTAAGCCAGATAACGGTAAGCTGTACGTCTGCTGATGGCGCTGTCTTTGACGATCTCGTTAATGGTCATGCCTTGCTCATATTTCGCGACAAAATCATTGTAGGAGGCGGTCCATTTCGCGTCGTGAGATTGTCTTCCGCGTGCCTTGATACTTGCAAGTTCTTCTCTGAGACCGGCGTTCTCCTGTTCGAGTTCGCCAATCCTTTTGAGTGCCTGTTCTAATGTCATCTTCTTGCCCATGAATTCATTGTAATATACTTTTGGTTCTCGGATTGTGCCAAATTGACAATGGCACAAAGGAGAGATACGATGGGAGAAATGGAGGGATGGATATGAAGTGCTTCTCTGTTATTGATACTTACTTGTAGATATTTCAAGTCGTGGAAGATTTTTCAGGGTAATAGATATAGAAGAGCAAAATGACTTATGGCAGATGATAAGTTGATGATCGTTGACGAGCTGACACTTAAAGATAAGATTTACATGATCAGAGGGCAGCAGTTAATGTTGGATTTTGATTTGGCTGAGATCTATGGTTTTTCAGTTAGTGCGTTCAATCAACAGGTAAAGCGTAATATCAATCGCTTTGATGACGATTTTATGTTTGAACTGAATAAGAATGAGATGGAATCGTTATCGATATCACAAAATGTGATATCGATCCAGATTAGAGGAATAAAAGGCGGCAGGTCGAAGCCAATCAAGGCTTTTACAGAACAAGGGATATACATGCTTATGACAGTTCTTAAAGGGAATTTGGCTATAGAGCAAAGCAAAGCGCTTGTACGATTGTTCAAGACTATGAAGGATTATCTGATCGAGAACCAACCTTTAATCACCCATAAAAACTATTTTGCTTTAGTTGATAAGGTCGAAGAGAACTCCAAAGATATAGAGAAGATACGCAATAATATGGTTTCTAAAGCGGAATTGTCTGATTTTATGAAAGTCTTTGATCAGGGGCTGAGTAACGAGGAGGTACTGATCCTTGATGGTAAGCCATTTAAAGCCGACGAAGCATATCAGAAGATATATAGGAGTGCCAAGAACACGATATTGGTCATTGACGATTATATTGGGACAAAAACGCTGCATCACCTGGCTCATTCCAAGAAGACCGCAAAGATTACGATAATCAGTGATAATGCTGCAAGCCCCAAGCTAAGCATGACGGAATACAATGATTTTGTAACAGAGAATCCCGGGCGAACTATAATGTTTCTTCAATCGCTTCACCGATCTCATGACAGGTATATTGTGCTTGATGAGGGTACAAAGGATATGAAGATATATCACTGCGGTGCATCTAGCAAAGATGCTGGCAATAGGATAACAACTATTACAAGGGTTTGTGATATTGATGAGTATACGCCAACTATAAAGGCAATGATGTGTAATCCAATCCTTGTGCTTAAATAAGAGATAATAACGAATAAGAAGTGTTGAAGAGTTGGACTATCAAGTAATAGCCGGAAAGGAAAGTAAGTGTTTAAAGCTCTGATAATAGTTTTATATCTCTCGAGTGAAGCGTTTAGTGCGTTCATAAAGTATCTCAACAGCAGTTATCTTAAGAAGGATCTTCCGGATAACGTTAAAGATGTCTATAACGAAGAGGAATATAAGAGATTCTTGTCCTATCGTAAAGAGAGCGGTCAATTGGGTTTGATCTCGAATTGCATAGACATTGCGCTAACGTTGGCACTCTTGGCATTGAATGTTTTCGCGTATGTGTTCGGCATGTTGTCTGGTCTTAATGATTATGTTCAGTATTTGATAGTTATAGCTGTATTTACAGTGTTGAATACACTGATAGACCTGCCTTTCGGTTATTACGATACATTTGTCATTGAAGAAAAATACGGACTTAACAAATCTACCAAGAAGACATTTGCTTTGGATGCGGTTAAGGGCATTGTCCTGAGAATAGTTCTGTCGTATGCGCTCATCATCCTTATCAAAGTTCTGTTCGAGCAGTTTGGAAATATGGCCATTCTTTGGAGTACGATTGCAATACTGGTGATCGTGCTTGTGATAATGATGATAATCATGCCGTTAATGAGGATCTTTAATAAGTTTGAACCCCTCGCTGATGGAGATCTTAAGGACAATCTCATGGCTCTCTGTGACAAGTATGGAGTTCGGGTAAAGAAGATCGTAGTAAGAGATGCCAGCCGAAGGACCACGACATCAAACGCATTCTGTGCAGGCATCGGCAACAGAAAGACAATCTCTTTGGATGACAATCTCGTGAATGCATATTCTACGGAAGAGATAACAGCGGTGTTCGCACATGAGTTTGCACATGCAAAATACAGACATGCGATAAAGAGATTCCCGTTCTCGGTTCTGAGTGTTCTTGTGGCGATTACATCGATTGCAATCGTATTGAATATACCGGAGTTTTATACAGAGTTTGGGTTTGGAAGTACAAACTTCTATTTTGCGCAAATGATAGCCGGAGTGATCATTTGGCCGATTAGTACTGCGCTGGGAATTATTGGGAACTATATATCCAGGAAGTGTGAGTATCAGGCTGATGCTTTTGCTGCCAGAGAAGGATATGGTAAGCATCTTATCTCGGCCTTAAAACGCCTGAACAAGGAGTCTTTGGCTGGAATCAACCCGCATCCGGCGAAGGTCATTCTTGATTACTCGCATCCGACTTTGTCGCAGAGAATTGATGCGATAGCATCTGTTAGCGATAAGCAGGGGATAAGTAATGACAAAAAGGAAACTAATATAACAGAACTATTTAAAGATCATAAGAGTGAGTACAAACCTTCAGAGGTTGATTGGGATAAGCCTGAAGGACGTGAAGAATTGTAATAAAACGTCACTTGAGGTCAAAACTTCGACCTCGAATGAAAAGCTTATTCGTTGAACTTGAAATAGATCTTCGTCAGTGCGCACTGGTCGCCCGTGAGAGCGATGTAGATGTTCTCGTCATCTGTCTTGATCTTCGTGGTGCTCTTGACGAAGATGCCGCCGTTCTCGGTGATGACCGTGACGACGTTGCCGTTCCTCTTGATAGATACATGGCAGTCGAAACCGTCCCTGTTGAGCTGCTTCCACTTGTCCCAGCCGTCGAAGTCGTCGTTCTTGCTGACGATGACTTCGTTCTTGGCCAGGTTGCCGGTCTCCCAGACCTCGCCGTCGAGCCTTACGAGTGCGAACTCGCGGTAGTCCTCGTCAGTGACTTTGCCGCCTGAAGAAGAGAAGACACATACGAACGGGCAGTGCCAGATAAGACGGGCAGTAGGGAGGCTCTTGGCATGGAAGTCGATCTCCATGGAGTCAGTTAAGAGCACGCCGTCAGTCGCATCCGACCTGTAATCGTCGATCTGAACGTTGGGAACGTCTCCGGCCTCGCCGTCGATGTAGGATACCAGTGCTGCGATCCTGGGGATGTAGCCCGAACCGATCTCTTCGTCGGACCTGGTTATCGATACGACGTTCAGATGGTAGTTAGCGCCGGTGAAACTGATATAGCAGTATCTGGTGCTGTCAGGGAGAGCCACGATGTAATCGACGGTGCCTGTCTTGCCATTGATGGTGAGGCGGACGTGGTCCTTGTATCTGACGGCCTCGATGTCATATTCGCCGCAGACGTTTTCTGCGGAAGGTGCCTCGCCGGTGACTTCAGGCTTGACGAGTCTTGCCTCGCCCAGCTTGTAGCTGCCGTCTAAGCTGAGGTCGACATAGTCGGTGAAGAGG
>JAEEGL016198270.1_pt1 | contig 15780 bp, 6 predicted proteins | sample 9134231 | NCBI WGS metagenome assembly JAEEGL01 (sample SAMN16246548, study PRJNA631951) | gut metagenome | biome: gut microbiome; feature: rumen; material: fiber-attached | host: Bos | place: Iran: Karaj | collected 2018-10
GGATTTATCTTCAGCAGAGGATTCTTCGCCATTGCCTTTATTTTTCTCACTATCTTCTTTTATCTCTATATCCTCTTTACCATACTTTTCCTCTTCTGCTTTTTCTGCCTTTTCATCCGCATTTCCTTCTAAAACATCTTCACTTACCGTCTCCTCTTCGTTAACTTCTTTTATAGTCTCTGCGATTTCACTTTGTTTTGATCTACCGACGAAATAGATAGCTGCAAGAAAACCGACTCCAACCAGGAGCAGCAAAAGAAGAACTATAACTGTAACAAGAAGCCCCTTAGTTCCGTATTTACTCCTCTCATGGGATGCCTTTTCCGCTTCACTTTCCTTTACTCTTTCGTCTCTGTTCTTGCTTCCGGCTTCTTTCTCTCTTTGGTCAGTCTTTTCCGGATATCCCTCTTCACAGATCCGTTCATTCTCGTCTTTAATTATATCATCCGGGGTCTGTGTTTTTTCATGATTATCATTCCCGGGATACAGGCTCTTGCCGCAGTACTTGCAGAACTTCTGGTCATCCTTATTTTCTTTCCCGCAAAAATAGCAATACATAAATATCTTCTCCTCATACAGGAATTTTTTATTGTTTTAAAGGGTTGCCATCAGGCAACCCTTCTCAGTCTTCTCCTGAACCGGTATTCATATAGGCATCTATCCCGTCTGCGATTCCCCGTGCCATCTTCGTCCGGTATTCTTCCGTTGCCATAAGCCTGTCTTCATCGGGATTGGACATATAGCCCATCTCTATTATTGTCACCGGAGTCTGACACCAGTTAATACCGGTCATGGTATCTGTTTCCCATATTTTCTCTTTCTTTGCACCGGTTGCCGAAACAAATGCATTCAGTACCTCTTCCGACAGTCTTCTGCTCTCTTTATACAGCTCGCCGTTATATGGGTTCCCGGGTGTCTGACATATGGTCATGGCTCCTTTTACAGACCGGTTATCACTTCCGTTTGCATGGATCCTTATAAAAGCATCCACTCCGGCTTCGTTAGCCATCTGAGCTCTTTCACTGTTTGATATATCGACATTATTATCCTCACGTATCATGAGCACCTGATATCCGCGTGACTCAAGTTCATCTCTCAGCTTAAGCGCCACCTGCAGATTCAGTTCATATTCGTGAACACCCGTCTCAACACCTGTAGCTCCACCGGAAACCTTCGTTTTCATCTCACCCGATCCGGGTCCCAAAGGCTCTTTTCCACTGTTTCCTCTGGCCTGATGTCCGGCATCGATCGCTATAAATCCTTTAACCTCTGATCTCTCCGGTTCATCAGATTCAGGTGCTTCAGGCACATCCCCGTTTTCGGTCTCTTCACCGCTTTCAGTGACTTCATCGCCTTCAGTAACCTCACCGTTTCCTGTTACATTGGCCGGTATATCAACTGTTTTCTCAGCTGCATATGCAGGCTGTTCATCTGTTATTACTATGACAGGGCTGTCTTTAGGTACATCATTACTGTTATCTGTTGCTTCCTTTTTGCTGTTATTACAACCCGATAGCGCAAAAGCACATATTAACAGTCCAATAACAGAGACTTTTTGTATTGAAGAAACCATTCCCTGTTACCTGTACCCTTCTTCCTTCTCATATTCCATGATCAGGTCAAGATTATCAAGTTCTGTTCTGCTCAATTCCCTCTCATTGAAATCGTCAGGGTCGATGGTTCCCTCATACCAGTCCTTTGAATCGAAATATCTCTGCAGTTCCTCATCCTTGAATCTTCTGCCATGTCTTGCATATATCTCATTCCGGGCAATCCTGCACTCATCCTTTGTAAGACCCTCCAGATCGCTTTTATATAACCTTAATTCCGAACTGTAAGGTAATATATACTCATCTTTTTCTTCCTCTTCCCCGGTCTCATCCTCTTCCCGATCGCTGTACTCCTGACCATACTCCCGTTCTTCTTCCTGATCGAATTCGGATTCTGCCTCTCCTTTTTCCTGACCGGGCCCTCTTTCTTCAGACACATTCTCCTTATCAGCGCTGCCCTCAGGCTCTTCATCAACCATTTGGATAGTATCGTCTTTTTGCTCTTCATCTACAGATTCACCCACAACAGCTTCATCGGCTACAGTCACTTCCTTACCACCATCCTTATTGTCAGATGAATCCCGTTTCAAGTACATGGCCAACCAGATTCCGACAGCCGTAAACACCATAACAAGGAGTATTATCACTATGATGAGGAGCACATTATTGTATGAAGCCATTTTAACATGCGCGGTATGTTCTGTTGCTGTCCCGGTCGCCTTATTTATCTCTGAAGTACGGACGCTTACATTTATTTCTTTATTTCCTGCTTCTTTTCCCTTATTTGCTCCATCATTCTCTGTACCAGCTGTTAATTCCCTGCTGATTACCGGTTCTGTTTCCCTGCTGTTATCCGTGTTGTTATCAGTCTCATTGTCTTCCATCTTCGGATGAAGACTTTTTCCGCAGTACTTGCAGAATTTCTTCGACTCATCATTTTCTTTTCCGCAAAAATAACAATACATTTTTCCTACTCCGCTAATTTAGTTCCGCATTTTTCACAGAATCTGCCGCCTATCCTGTTAGGGGCTCCGCACTGCATACAGAATATTTTCGCTTCTGTTCCCTGTCCGCCTGAGTTTCCAAGAATATTCTTTTCATTAGTCTCCAGCTGAGCCAGCTGACCTCTGAAATCTTCGATCTCCCTGTATTTTTGCTCAATCTCTCCTATCAATCCGGAAACCATATCCATAGAAAAATTCGTCCGGTTGATATATACTGTTTCACCAATCGTTTTCATTATTGAAGCAATATCATTTTCTCTTCCGGAAATTGCCGTTTTCAGCTTGGTTGATTCCATGAGATTGGATGTTTTTACATTGATAGTAGCAAAACCCTTGTTAATACTGTCCATAAAACCTGCCATTTTACTTCCTCCTTAAAATGCGTCTGATACATCTATTGTTTCTTATATCCGCAATTGCCACAGAAGATTGCATCACTGTCAAATTCCGCCCCACAATTCGGACAATACTCTGTTGTCCGGACTTCTTCAGTATTCTCTTTCTCAATATTCGCTTCATCAGGCTGAACTGTCTCTTGCGGTGCCTCATACTTTGTTCCACAGGAAGGGCAAAAAACAGCTCCGGGATTTAAAACATTTCCACAGTTCTGACATTTGGCAGCATTAAGCTCCTGAGTATTTGTATTGGCAGAATAAGTATTTCCGATCGCAGGACGGATTGTCGGAACAGATATGCCTCTTCCGATCAGCTCCTTGGCTATCTTATCCTTAAACATCCAAAGGAGCATAGCCATCAACGCAAAGAGAACTCCCCATACAGGTCCTGCGGTCATCTTAAAAAATCCGGGATCCGCTTCCATTTCATCCTCCAAAAAAATGTTTAATTTATTTACTGCCACCCCGATGGCAATAACCCAGATAATATTTATCACGGTTATCGAAATCCCCGGTAATTTATTATCTATGACATGCAGCACAATAACAGCTATCCCTATTATCAGAGTCAGGTAAAAAGCAAACAGTACAAGTGTATATACTGATTTTATTTTTTTAATCGTTTCGAAATCTTCCTCGTCAAAGTTTTCACTGATTTCTTCGTTATCCTCCAGAGCTTTGATCATTTTTTTCGTTGCAGGTATTATTGAAACAGCTTCTTTAATCGATATTTTACCATCATCCATAACATCCATTGTCTTTTGCGAATATTTTACAAACTGCTTTGCATCAAAATCAATGTCGAACTCATCAAACATATCCTGCAGATCATCAATATCATCTTCATCCAGGTCTTCTATCCTGCCAACAAACGGGATTTCTGTATCCATAGTCTTTTTAAATTTCCGCAGATCCTTCTTATCCGCTATTTTCATTCCTCCGCTCATGAGTACCAACATCGACAGAATCACCAGAATAACACTGGCCCATTTGCATATAAGCTTTATATTTTTATCATTCATATCCAATACCTCTTTTCATCATAGTTATATATTATGGAATTTTCATTAATCTGCTTTTTCATTCAGTTACCGAACTGTTTCAGTCCCTCACTTACTTCATAGTTGTATTTATCACGGTTCTTTGTTATGAAATCCGTAAACATTGCATTTCCATCTTTATATCCCGGAATCGAACTAAACCAGCCTGATGACAGATCTGTATACCCCTGAATACCTTTCATAGCTTCATAGTTCCACCCTCCGTCAGGCAAGCCAACATATCCGTAATACAGAACCGGGAAATAAACTGTCGTCGGTTCAAATTCACCTTCATCGTGTACAACCGTTCCGCTGCATATAACATATATATAATTGTCATTCTCAATTGTTCCGGTCTGCTCTTTTGCAACAAGCAAATATTCACCTATGGGCTTCAGATCATCAACATGTATCTTCTCATAATTCTCATCAAATTGTCTCCGAACGACATCTACTGCTTTTTCTTCAAGTTTTGACAGTGCGGCATCATCTATGGACGCTACATCGGTAACCTTATTATAATCAGCATAAATCTCTATACCATCCCCACTCGTAACAGTATAGTTTTCCTCTTTCGATGTAGCCAAATCAGCATACATCAGGGCAGGATTAGCATATCCGTTAGTTCCGTATCCGTTGTTGCCGATCCTTGATGAGCCTACGATTCCGTCACAGGAATTATAGTTTACTTCTCCGGCTGTCTTTGTAATTGTACTAAACCATATCGGATAATATACTGTCGTTGCGTCAAGCTTACCCGGCTCACCTGTTACAGTCGCCTTATATATGAGATAGACTCCGTTCGGGGAAGACCACCAGTAATCTCCATCCGGCTTGGTCCCCAGGAAAATATAACCCGAATAAGCAAGTCCCGTAACCTTATTCTTCTCATCATAGGATTTAGTCGTATATGAAACAATCCTATCCTCAGCTTCCCGTTTCATACTGTCAAGCAAAGTCTCAGGTATATCTTCAAATTTGCTCAGATATTCATCAAGTCCTTCAACTGTATATTCCTTTGTCATTTCTTTGGGAATCTGTCCATATTCATCTATATAATCATCTTCGTTTCTGTATCCGTAGGTAACAGTCAGTGTAGCTGTATCACCGTTAGAAAAAGAGCCATTATTTTCCACATAATATTCAAGTCCTTTTTCATAATCTGCTCCTGTTATTTCTGCACTTCCGTTTGGTGCCATGCCGGTGAATTCCAGTGTTATTCCCTCAAAGGCATCAAATGTATCAATTTCTTCAAGTCCGTCAACAGTGTATTTTTTTATACCAGTTTTTGATTTTAATCCGAGCTTTTTCCTGAATCTGTCTTCCTTTATGTTCCACTCAACACTTACCTCATCTCCGTTTGACAGCTCAGATTCCTTATCTATCTCCACCGAAGCCACATCGTCAAGCTCATCCTTCAGAGTACTTTTGCTTATATTATTTTTCCTGAGAGTTTTTCTGTATTTGCTGTAGAATGCATCATAGTCCAGTTCTCCCGTTGCCCTGCCTCTTGTATCATATCCTTCGAACTCAACTGTATAGAAATCATTAAGATCCACTCTTTTCCCAATTACACTCGCTATGATCACTACCGCAATAATAACCAGAACAACTGCAGCTGCAGCAGCAAGATAAGCCGGCTTAATAAAATTCTTTATTGTGTCTGTGGATATTCCACTCACTTTTATCTGATTTACTCCTGATGAACCGGGGGGATTATTAGTATTAGTATCACCACTACCCCTGTTGAAATCCGCCTGATTGGTTCCACATCTTGCACAGAACAGTGCTCCTTCCGGTAACTTTTCTCCGCATTTCTGACAAAACATAGTATAGTCCTCTCTTTCTTAAGTAATATTGGTGGTTACATCTATATAGGGACAGTGAATTTCAAAAAGGTTTCACTAAAATTATAATTTTTGAACTATTTTTATTCTATCTTATGTGTGAGAATGCGTCAATGGAATCATTATGTTCTGACAGCATGTGACCAAACTCCCCCAATAAAAAAGTCAGATTCCAAACAGCAGGCAGCAACATGCCTTGCATGATGCTGCCTGCTTATGACCGTACTCTTTTATGATCGATCCAATCTGATCATTACATACAGGTATATCCGCCATCTACCGGGAGAGCTATTCCGGTAATATAGGAGGAATTAGGAGATGCCAGGAATACAACGGCGGTATCCAGTTCTCCTTCATTTCCATAGCGCTCAAGAGGGATCATGGTCTTGGCGTTCTGCTGGAAGAATTCGCTGTTAAGCGTCTCAGTGGTAAGAGGTGTATAGAAGTATCCGGGACATATTGAATTAACTGTGATGCTGTATTTACCCCATTCTGCTGCCAGCGCTCTTGTAAGGTTAACTACTCCTCCCTTTGCTGCATGGTACGGAGCGGATCCTGCCACCTTATTTCCCACCAGTCCATACATTGACGCAATGTTGATTATACGTCCGTATTTAGCCGGGATCATTGCCTGATTGGCTACGGCGCGCGCGAACTTAAAGGTACCGAACAGATCCACATCGAATTCCTTCTGGAACTGTTCATCCGTTATGTTCTCTGCATGATCCACGGCACCGGTTCCGGCATTGTTAATAAGGATATCTACACGGCCGAAGCGTTCCATAACTTTCTTCACGGTATCTTCGATTTCGTCCGTCTTGGTTATGTCGCAGCGTATAGGCATGGTTTCCACTCCATGTTCCTCGGCTATCTTGCTGCACACATCTTCAAGCATATCCATACGGCGGGCTATCGCAACTATCTTACAGCCCTGATTGGCAAGTGCGTTTGCCATCTGTACACCGAGGCCCGATGAACACCCCGTCACTATTGCTACATTCCCTGTGATCTCAAAAATTCTTTTAAACATAATCCTTCTCCTTTATTATGATGACAAAATTACATTCCTATCATAACACACATCCTGCAGCGTTTCACCTGCTAAATCAATCGGATTCCATTATTCAACAATTACATTCAGTGTATATTCACTCTTCCCGCTCTTTAAGATAACCTGTGCGGGTTTACCCGGCTTGGTGGCCTTCTTTGCAAACAGTACACCATTTTTAACGGTAACGTTCCCCTTTGACTTCCATGACGGAGCCTGGGATACATTACATATGTTTACCGAATCTGTCGTTATGGAAGAATACAGCCTGTCATATGAACCCGCTTTTATCTTAAGTGTCTTCCCGTCATCCGATATAAGCCCCAGAGAATCGGATGTAATTTCTGCCGTAGGTGAGGTGGCGGTAACCGTCACCTTCATCACTGCCCTGTTAATAAGAGCTTCGTCCGTCACATTGGATCCTGTCACTGTGATATATGCTGTTCCGATACCGGTTGCCTTTATCTTAGCTGTCGCGCCGTTTACGGATGATATACTGACGATATCTTCATTTGTCGTTGCCCAGTGAAGTGCAGCCGGTTCAGTACCTCTGATCTTGACATTAATATTACATTCCGAAACAACATTTTTCTTATTTATCCTGCCGGCATCAAGTTCAAGCTTCTGTGATCCGTTCAGTGTAAGCCTGTAGCTCTTATCCATGCTTATCTTTACAGGCGTATCCACCTTTTTCACATTTACGGCTATAAGCACCGGTTCATGGGTTATCCATTTCTTAGCTCCATAGGGCCTGCTCTTAACCGTTACCCTTATGGTGGTCCTGCCCCTGTCAGCCCCCTTGGCGGTAATAAGGCCGTCCTTTACCGTAGCCACCTTAGTATCATCCGACTTCCAGGTTACCTTGAGCTCAGCAGTCGAATCGAAGGGATATGGGTAAAGATCCACAAGCTCCTGTTCACCCGATTTAAGTTCCAGTCTGTACTGTCCGTCGGAAGTCTTTTTATCTGACATTCGTTCAGACCAAAGCTCAATATCTTCAATGTCTTTTTCCACAACCGTAACCTTTAACTCTGCCTTCTTATTCCCGCAGTAGGCGGTTACGGTAGCCACACCGCTCTTACAGCCGACTATCGAAGCAACGGCTTTACCATCAACGGTTTCGGATGTCTTGACCTTCACCACATCCGTATTCGAACTTCTGAATTCGATATATGGCTTCTCTGTACTCTTACTGTCATAAACTGCAGTTGCATTTACGCTTACCAGACCATTGACCGCGATCGATGTCCCGGTTATCCTCTTATTCTTGTCCGTGTCGGTCAGCTTAAGGCTCTTAACCTTTTCCTGCGTATGCGGATAATCGCCCTTATCTTCATATCCTTCTGCTTCCGTATACACTGCCCGGGCAACAATATCGTCGGTTATCGTGAAGCTGACCGGACTCTTCGTCTTATCAATATTTGCTCCGGTTATATCCCACTCCTTGAACCTCAAGGCCCGGTTTTCCGGTTCATCTGCCGTAATGGTTATCTTCATACCTCTTGATACGGCTTCATCTTTTATGATACTTCCATCCGGCAGGCTGGCGTGCCCGCTCATTACCACGACAGTAAGTTTATATTCTCCCACTGTCACACTGCAGCAGACAGCTTTCGTTCCGCAGACAGCCCATACTATCGCACTGCCTGAACCTAACGCCTTGATTTTCACTCTGTTATTGCCGCCCGGTGTCAGGCTCAGTATACTGTCGGCACAAATAAATTCCACCGGCGGCCGGTCCGTCGAGCCTTCGGCATATGTAACATTGGCAGTAAGTTCAGTCTCTCCTCCTTTTTCAAGGTCGATAGAGGATATGTTAAGAGTTATGCTCTCCACAGTATCCTGTGAAGATCCTGAGGGATCCGGATCCTTAAACATCGCCCTCGCATATATCTCACCTTCGGGCATTTCAAGGCTTACCTCTCTTTGATCATCCGTAGCTGCCGTATACGGAATCTCATCACCCGTTTCGGCATAGACGATCCATTTATCGAATTCCTTTCCTTCGGGAGCCTCGTTGGCGGACAGTACTATCCTGCTCATTGCTTCCGCCTGTGTCACCTTTATCCGCTCCTGAGTACCCTCTTTAACCAAATAAGCCGTGCCGTTCTCGGTGTTTATCCTGTGGATACCTGCCGTAAGCCCGATGGCGGTATTGATATAAGTATCCCGGTAAACAGAGGGATTGGGATTATATATTACTTCAGCGAATACGTGGTCACCCGTTCCTCCCTTCCGACTTACCGTAAGGTCTTCATCGGGACTGAAGCTGCAGCCTTCCGGCAGCTTATTAACTATACTGTAAAGATTGCTTCCCGAAGGCATAGTCAGTGCCTCCAGTGCCTTGTATACCTCATCCGGAACAGAAGCTGCCGGTTTCTCACTGAAATGGTAATCCGCAGTCGCCATGAGACTCATCCTGCACCCCTCTTCTACAGCGATCGCACTTACCCTCGCCCCCGTCTCAATATAGTCCCTTCCATAAATTCGTCTGTTTTCAATATCCGATCCGTCCTCACTCATGGTATGAGCACCCGGATTGACGGTAAGATTCCAGTCTGCATCATACCAGCACGGAACGGCTCCTGCAGGTTCATCATCACCCGGAATGGGTGTTATCATATAGTATACCTTCACGTTGTTTTCACTTGAGGTTACAGGGAAGGTGTCAAAATCAACAACCAGATCATCATCCACGTCAAAGACATCACCCATAGGCTTAATATCCGGCATGTTGCTTACAGTAGCCCCCTCCAATGTCACCGGATAATCAAAGATGTACCTTACCTCACCACTATCCGTCACATATATGGCGGGATCAAGAGGTTCACCCTCTTCATCCTTGTCATAATCGTAGGTATCGGGTATCACGCAATACCCCCACAGCAGCACGGTCTTATCATCCATACCGTCAATATCGTCGGTATTGACATTCTGCCATGTAACCGGTAAGGTCCTGCAGCTGTCATCGGTCACATATACGTTTACATTCTTAGGAAGCGCCGGCTTAACCTGGGTTTCATACCGGTCTCTTCCCGTTCCGTTCCAGGATAACGTTATACCCTCGGGAATATCTATCCCTATAAATGAAGCCTTACCTGTCTCAGGGAAGTTCCTTATCATCTCGATATTTGCAGCAAGACCCTTATCATCTTCCGATACGATATACTCAGATACCTCCTGCTTCTCTTCTTCCCTGTCAGAGGAAACATACGCCTTTACATCATCAAAAATATAATACTTCATTTCAAGCGGTTTGGACTGAACATCGCCGTACTGGTCATAATCTATCACCTTAAGGTTATCTGCGCTTACCGATACTCTTGCAGCATATCCTGTATGCGGTCCTGCTGTGCCCGATACTTCCGCACTATTCTCAGAAATTGTCCATGTAATGCTCACTGAGTCGGGATCTATCTCATAGGACCTATCCCCTATTTTCATAGTGGCGCTGTAGGGATGTTCGGAAAGGGCATATCCCGTTTCAGGCAGATCAACCCCTACATCAATACGGCTGACTTCCGGAGCAAAGAATGCCCTCACATATACATCATGATCCGGCATCTCATATAAGATAAAATCATCACTGCTGTCAGGGATATCCTCCGAAGCGCCTCCTTCACTGACCTCATTCCATGAAACCACACAATATTGATCGGAGTAGGCCCCGTCGAATAATTCTCCGCCGTCAAGAAGTATTCTGTCATCTACAGCAAGATCATAAACAGCGGCAAAATCATCATCACTCATTGATTTTATCTTATCAATATCGGCCGGTTTATTGTAATCATCGGCAAATACCCTGAGCTTGTGCTTCAGGGCAGGGCTTGACAGTACATAGATCCATTCCACGGTATCGCTTGCTTCATATCCTTCGATTCCGGTAACACAGTTTGCAGACAGTGTATAGGTCCTGCTCTCACCGGCTTCCGGTTTGGGAATGCTTATGTGACCCGTATACGGGGAATCTGCCTGTTCATTTACAACTTCTCCGTTACTGTCCTTTAAAGTGTACACTATACTGCTTCCGCTTGCTTCGTCATTGGGATCATTAAGGGTCACCTTCATGTTGCCATTCTCATCAAGTTCAACAGGATCCATGGTAAGGGTATAGCTACCTGCAGCGGGACTTGCGGTCGGAGGTACAAGCTTGTCCGCTTCCCTAAGGTACACGGTTGCTGCTACCTTCAATTTATCCATTCCTGATTTTTCTTTCCAACCGGTCCAGTCATAATCCTCAACTGTTTTGGTTGCGGTATCCATAATATCTCCGGTTATCGTGAAGCTCGCAACACTCAGGTCTTCCGGAACATCATTATAATCCCATCCCACGTTGCACCCGCTCAGGGTGATCCCGTCATTTGTTGTTATATTTCCGACAGCAGTGGGCATGGCATTCTCAAGAGAGTTTAACACCTTCTGCCTGTCGTCCGAAGCATTTACGGATACGCTTAAGCTGCCGTCTCCTGCAAGACAGGAAAGGATAGCCTTCCTGCCGGGTGTATGATCGAATTCTATGAAACCTTCCAGATTACCGGATCTGTTCTTAACAAGGATATCAGGTTCGCTTGACGGGTCAGGAACAAACTGATCTACCTCAGCTGTCAGGGGAACCTTAAATGTCTTATCCGAGAGCGTAAAATATACCCTGTATTTAGTCCCGAATTCAGCCATGGGATTACTGCCGCTTACCTTCTTCCAATGACCGTCGCTTGAATAGAACCAGGACAGGTCTATACTTCCGTCATTTTCCGGGACGATCCATGCATCGGGATCTGCATTCGAATATCTGTATCTCATTATCGCCTTAGGCATCTTCATGAGTAAGGGCTCTGCAGTCGGTTCAACCTGAGGTTTAAGGACCCTGTCTATATAACCTTCTTCAAAGGAGATTGCCTTTATTTTAGACCCAAAAACGGCCGTTACAGTAGTGTCGCCCCTTACCAGCCAGCTTATACTGCTGTCCTTATAATCGAAGGTGTCGGAAGCATCTTCAATCTTAAATGAATCAAAATACCATTCGGAGTCGGACTTATCATAAGGGAAGTCGCTTCTGCTTACCCTGATGATTTCCCCTTTGTTAACAATGGATGTCTTAATCACCTGCTCACTGCCGGATTCTCCCAATCTGTACTTAATGGTAACTGTACAGGGCTCTTCTGCCTTAACCTTCACGGTAAAGGTCTTTTCATTACCGCTTGGATCAAGGTATCTGCTCCAATAGACCCTGCCTTCGGAACCGGCCCGGCTCCTGTATATCCAGGCCTTAATCGTGTACTCAATCTCTCCCGCTGAAGGCGCGGCAAAGATTATGGACTTACCCTTCCTGTATAGGGATGGCTGTGAGGCAACACCATCCGGACCCGTGACCGTATAAAAGATCTCAGCTCCCGAATCCGAGCATTCGAGCTTGCCCCTGCATTCACCGATGTTTTCTCTGCCTCCGGTTTCTACACCCGAAAGGGTTATGCGTGCTTCGGGAATGTTCGGCTCAATTTCCCACACGTATGATTTTGTCTCGGCATTATAATAATCATCATATGACCGCAGCCAGGCGAGTGCTATCTCGGGAACATGGCCTTGCAGGATCGCTTCCGTATTGTTGGCAAAGGTTCCGATAAGCCTCATATGGCCCGCATGATCCGGGTCGTTGTAGTCCTGACGTACCAACCTCATGACTATGCTCATAAGGGTCGGGAAGCTGTTCTCCAGGGAGGCCAGCTCGGCCTTGTCCGTAACGGCGTCCTGGATACCCTTCTGGCCGTATTTATTGTCATTTAACATATTCCAGAACTTATCAAGATAGGTTTGCTGACGATCTTCACTGTAGTCCCAGCCCTTGTTGCTGTTTATAAGCTCTTCAAAAAGAAACAGCATATCAAGCTTGGAATCTAACTTATTCTTAAGGCCCGATACTGACAGTCCCAGTTCCGCCTTCTCGGAAGGAGTCTTGGAGAGCATTAAGATCACGAGGTTTCTGAAGGTATCCTGTGCGGTAGTGCCCTTTTTGCTCCAGTCCTTTTCGCCCGCCGACGGATTACTCTTGCCTGCCTTTACAACTAAGCTGCTGTAATTTTTCCTGGTAAGGGTTTTATCCGCAGCCAGTGTATTGTAGGTCTGGAAAACGGAATAGAACCTGGGCAGCCATTCCTCAAGCGTAAGCTTGCTGTTTGACACCTCATTGAGCTTGACCGGTTCTGCTTCAAGATATGAAAGTGCTCCTATTATGGCCTCTGATATGGCCTGGCTCTTGCCAAGGTCAAGATCCGTTTCCTTAAAGTAATCAACAAAGTGAATATCGTCGTTTACAAGGGTCAGCTGTCTTAACATGTCCGGCCTTTTGGTAGCGTAAGCAGAGCTGTTGGTCATATGGGCATTATTATCGTAAAACAGGGTTACGGGATAGCTTCCGTTAGCTGCGGAAGCCCTTTTTACGTCCTTCTTTACACTGCCCGCACTGTCGCCCGGCATGTAATGGTCAACGCCGTACCTCTTAAAGCCCATGGCCTGTGGTCCGACCATGGGTGTAAGATCCACCTTGTTTATCAAATTATGTATGCAGTAATAGGCACCCGGTGATGACTTAAGAGAAGCATCATCCGTATCGGTTCCGCCTGCGGGTACCGCCATACAGTATGCAAAGACATCATTGGGCTTGTAATCTTCACTGAGTGCACCGTAGGTATTGACTAAGGCTGCACCGGTAAGGTTGGCCGTTGCACTTCCCCTGGAAAAACCGGTTATGAAGAACTTGACCCTGCCTGCCTTAAGGGAACTTTCAAGGTCGTTGTCAGCTATATAATCCTTAAGGGCGTTCATGACCTTTGTCCTTGCATCCTTAAAGCCTGAATGCTCACCGTTGTCAATAGAGGTATTATCGCCGTTAATGGTCATGTTGCTCGCCCATTCTTTCTCATAGTTGTAGCTTCTTACAGCTATCGGGATAAGAGTATAGACCGTGTTATCTGACTTGGATGTTATCTCCTTCTTACCGATCGCTACTCCTATGGAAGAGTCAGTAGGCTTAACCGCGTAGCTGGGACTTATATAGATAGAATCTTCTTCGCATCCTATCCCCATAAGAACGCTCTTGACATTATCGAACTTATAGGAATAATCATCATGTGCGCTTATATTGGAATCGGCACTTGCCATTGCAAGGTTGATTGCAAAGGTAGACAGGTGGGGATTATAACTCTTCGGATCATCGAAGAAATAACCGTCCGAATAAAAGTACTTATTAACGATATCCCTCTCTGCATCCGCATGATTCGGAGATGAGGCATAACCATAAACAACAGGATAACTCTGCCTGTCTCCGGCTGTATAGTTGAAGCCCACATTAAAGTTCAGGCTCTTATTGGTGCTTCTGTTATCGAGCAGTTGAACGGCAGCCTCATGGGCATCCGACTTGCTCTTTGTAAGATATAAGTACCTGTAGAGACTGCTGTCTTTATTCTGTCCGTGGGCTACATACCAGTCACCCTTATTGGAGAAAAATACACGTGGATCGTAATTGCCTGCACCGTAGGATATCTGCCTGTTCTCCTTCCAGGATGAGACCCCTATACCTATCTTCGATCCCTTATCGTAAGACGATGCCTTAAGATACGCCGTTGTCACCCATCCTTCCTGAAGGAAGAGGTCTGTCGGTACTGAAGATTCGGATTGATTATCTGTGATAATGACTTTGCCGCTGCAGCTTAAGTTGTAACGGCTGTCAACGTATACACCGCCTCCGTCCTTTCCGCTGCTGCAGATATTATCCGTTATCTTTACGCCGGACAAGCCGCAGTTGCTGTCATTAACATAAACACCGCCTCCGTATCTGGCTTTGTTGCGCTCTATTTCACAATTGGCAAGGCCGTTGCCGCTTCCGTTGAAGTATACTGCGCCTCCGTCGAATTCAGACTGATTACCCTCAAACCTGAAGGAACAGAGGGAGAAATTCGAACCATCCGAATAAAGGGCTCCGCCATATCCGTATGTCGATTTGTTATTCTTAGCCAGGACCATTCCGCCCGCGGGTCCGAAAAAGTTCACCTTGCTTCCGCTTATATATATGGCTCCTCCGCTTCCATCGGAAGAATTCCCGGTGAACACTGTATCCTTATCAAGATGGACATTGGTCGAGCCGCCGGATACGTATATGGCACCGCCGTAGCTTCCGGCATGATTCTCTTCAAAACGCACGTTATTTAACCGGCAGTCAACCTTGCTTCCAAGGAAGAGGGCTCCGCCGTTTACTCCGACTTTGTTTTTGAAAAGACTCAGGTTATTTAATTCCACAGTAGATTCATCGTCTGCGATCATTGCACCATAAAATGCTCCTTTGATCTTGGCTGAAGTGCTCGCATGATCCGTTCCGTATATCCTGAGTGTCGCCTTGTCCGACACCTCGAAGATCCGGGTGTTTTTTTCTACATGTGATCCGTCAACGGTAACCCCGTTAAAATGGAGTTCGACCCTCTTACCGGACGGAATAACTATTGTTTTCCTTACGTCTATCTGACTGCCGGTATCGAAATAAACCGGCTTACCCTCCTGCGCCCCTTTACTTACCGCAACATCAAGGGTGTCGTTATAGTGCGTACCGCCTATCGTAAAACCGAACGTGGTTGAGGCAGGCTCCCCGATACCGTCCCGTTCGATCCCGGCGGGACCCTCTTCATCCTGATAATCTTCCGTAGTGCTGCCGCCTACAGGCGTATCATCAAGCTTTGAGGAATCATCAACATTATACTTATCAAGTTCCTTATCGTAAGCGGCCTTCTCTAAAAGCTCAGCCTCTACCGCATCATCCGCAACTGCACCAGGGATAATGTTTTCGATGCTTTCCGCTCCGATCTTCTCTCGTATCTTTTCTCTTTCAAGCGTGGAAATACCATCATCCGCC
>JAEEGL011263402.1_pt1 | contig 15779 bp, 19 predicted proteins | sample 9134231 | NCBI WGS metagenome assembly JAEEGL01 (sample SAMN16246548, study PRJNA631951) | gut metagenome | biome: gut microbiome; feature: rumen; material: fiber-attached | host: Bos | place: Iran: Karaj | collected 2018-10
CTCGGGCACCTTCTGGCCTTCCTTGCCTTGGAAGCCGTTGGCCATAAGCCATTCGCGCACGAACTCTTTGCTCAACTGGCGCTGGTGCTCGCCTTTGGCCAGACGCTCTTCATAGCCTTCAGCATAGAAATAACGGCTGCTGTCGGGAGTGTGTATCTCGTCGATAAGATATATCTTGCCATCGCGCTTGCCGAACTCGTACTTGGTGTCAACCAGTATCAGGCCCTTCTCGGCGGCAATCTTCGTACCGCGCTCGAACAACTGCAGCGCATAGCGTTCCAACTGGTCGTAGTCCTCCTTGCTCACAAGCCCGGTGCGGATAATCTCCTCGCGGCTGATATTCTCGTCGTGTCCCTCGTCGGCTTTGGTGGTAGGGGTAACGATGGGTGTGGGGAACTTCTGGTTTTCCACCATCCCTTCGGGCAACGGCACGCCGCAGAGGGTGCGGGCGCCAGCCTTGTATTCGCGCCAGGCGCTACCAGCCAGGTAACCGCGCACAATCATCTCAACCTTGAAACCTTCGCACTTGAGTCCGACGGTAACCATCGGGTCGGGAGTGGCGAGCTTCCAGTTGGGAAGAATGTCAGCGGTGGCGTCGAGGAACTTGGCGGCAATCTGGTTCAGCACCTGACCCTTATAGGGGATACCTTTAGGAAGAACCACGTCGAAGGCCGAAATACGGTCGCTCACGACCATTGCCATATACTTGTCGTCGATGTTGTACACATCGCGTACCTTGCCCACATAGAGGCTTTTCTGCTTGGGGAAATTGAAGTTTGTTTTAACTACTGCTTTCATATCTTTCTGTTTTATTATTCTTCCAAATGCTGTGCGAAGAAGGTGAAGTTCACCTTGCCGTAGTTGCGGTGCTGCCAGAAATGGGGGTGTTCCTCGAACGAGAACTCCCTCGGATGCTCGAGGATGAAGATTCCGTCGTCAGTCAGTGCTTGCCGCTCGAATATCATGTCGGGCAACGTCGCAAGCCCTTCGAGGGCATAGGGCGGGTCGGCAAACACGATGTCGAACTTGCGGTTCAAACGCTTCATCATGTCAAACACATCGGCCCTCACCACATGCAGGTTCCTGATGCCAAACTGCTGTGCGCTCTGCTTGATGAAGTCTGTACATTGGGCATTGATGTCCACCGACGTTACCTCCTTCGCACCGCGCGACACGAACTCCAGCGACACAGCCCCCGTACCGGCGAAGAGGTCCATCACCGAGCAATCCTCATAGTCGACATAGTTGTTGAGTATGTTGAACAGGCTCTCGCGGGCCATATCGGTGGTGGGACGCACAGGCAGGTTCTGTGGCGGGTTGAGGCGGCGGCCTCGCAGGTTTCCGGCAATGATTCTCATACTAGCAGCAATGCGTGGCGGTAGGTATGCACCTGGCGGAACTCGCCGCTCACAGTGCAACGTCCAGTGAAGAGCGACGTCTTTGGAAAATAGGGGCGGAAACGGGCGAACCGTTCGCGGTCCACATCGCCGCACATAAGCAGCTCGGTATCGGGCCGCTCGATGCCGTAGAGGCGTGCTATCTCCACCAGCTGATAGCTCAAAGTGTTCTCGTCGGTCGGAATAATCGTGTTGCCGTAAAGGTAGCGACCATCGCCACAGGCGGCGATATCCACCTTGTTTCCGCGCCAGCGGGCAATCAGCACCGGATGTCCGGCGCTCATCGGGGCGCAAAGGGCCATCTTCACGTGCTGGTTCACCACCGTGAGACCCGGAAGGGCCACCTTGAACGAAGTGGCCAGCCCTTCATCAGCAGCAAACACAGCAGTCGACGCAATCTCGCGGCATGGAACCGCCATCACCTGACGTCCGGTACCGCCAACAAGCTTCAAGTACTGGCGGTTGCTTGCCGGAGTATACACCTCGTCGGGTACCCACACGCACTCGTCGCAGTCGACCACGAGCTCCATCTTGCGGAAATCCATCGGTCTTACGCCCACTTCGGCGAAGAAAGCCTTGATATCGCGGGTGGCCTCGGTCATCGAAGCCGAGTGTCCGCCTGCAGCCTCGCCGAAGGCGAGCAGTTCGCCCCGCGACGAAATCTCCACAAAAGAAAATCCATCGGCCGCAAGGCTGATGGATAGTCTTTTATCATGCACCGCATCGCAAGCCCCGCTGACAACCAGAGTCTTTTTGATGTATGGCATAATGTTTTACTCGAAGTTACCGTCGGTTACAGCCTGGGTCATGTCGCCCACTTTCCATCCGGCATAGCGGCCGGCGACCTTCTCCACCTCGGCAATCTTGTTCACCACCGACTGATGGTCCATATCGCTCAGCAGAGTGGACAGGTCGACCTTGCACTCGAACACAGGCACGAAGAAGCCGCTCTTCTCGAGCATGCCGGCCTGCAGTTCGAACTCGTTCTGCTCGCCCTTGGGATAAGGAACATAGCGCAGGTTGCGGATTTCCTCGTCGGTGAGCTGGCGGGTATGACCGTTAGCATCGATAATCGGGAGTTTGCCGTCCTCGCGAAGCTTGGCGATGGGATTCACGAGCACCTCGACACGGGTGGCATATCCGAGCTTCACAGCTTCGTTCTCGGGAATCTCGTTGATATCCACATCGGCGGGAATCTTGTCGTAGTTAATCTGCTTGCTCACCACCTTCATGCTATCCTCGTTCATCAGACGGCCGATAAGGGTGTCGAAACTGCCGCAATAGGTCGAATAGGTGATTTTGTAAGCCTCCTCGAGGGTGCGGATAGCTTTCAGTTTTTCGGCGCAGGCGTCGCGACGTTTGTTATACTCGTTGTCGAAACGCACAGGTTTCATAATGCTGTTGTAGAGCACGATGGCCAGCGCGATAATGACCACGCCCAGCACGATTTGGATGATAGTTCTGCCTTTCATTGTTATTGTTTTTTTATTATTATTCGCGTACTAATTTGGCTGCAAAGATACGAATAATTTACGACACCACAAAAAAAAATTTCAAATACAACTAAAAACCAAGCGCCCGTCATCAACAACGGGCGCTTGGTTTGTCAGTTATTTCCTTACCACCTTGGCGGAGAAGAGGCCCTCGTCGGTCTGGATTTCCAGCACATAGAGGCCTGCGGGGTAGTCTTTGAGCGACACCTGACCATTCTTCACTTTCAGCCTTGTGCGCCTGCCGTCGGATGCGACGCACCAGACTTCCTTTGTTCCATCGACGCCAATACGTACCATCCCGTCGGTGGGATTGGGGGTAACGGTGAGAGTGTTGGCGGCAGCGTCGAGTATCCCTTCGGCGGGATTGTTAAGCCAGATGCTAACCGAATCACTCCAAGGGCCCCACTCGTCGCGGGCGAAGCGACAACGGGCGCGGACGTAGGCCACATAGTGCGAGTCTGGGTCGACGGTGATGAGCGATGTCTGCGGCTCATTGAAGGTGAGCATCGTGCCGTCGTCTGGGTTCATGCCTGCGGGGCCGTAGCTGACCTGCCAGTCGTAGTGGTTCGCGCCTCGCCCCCAACGCAGGAAGAACTGCGTAGAACTCCCTTTGAAATACTGCACATTCCTCACCTGCGGGCATGTGTCTCCGTCGCGCACGATGATGGGGAAGATGCATGGAATGTGCCAACCGTATTCCTCCTCTTGCCAAACAGTGTCGTTTAAAGTCTCTCTATACAACCGTTTCTGCCAAGGTTGTATCCTGATGGTCCCACCCCAGCCATGCACTTCTCCCATCGTATGAACACAAGGATAAATCAAAGTCGTATCATCATTACAGGTCATTGTTTCGCTGATATAAAAGGTGTCAGTCAAAACCAATGTGGTGTCAAAAAAGAAATCATAATGCGGAACAAAATAAGGATGTTGTGTCATTGGATGATATGCTTCGCCATTAGAATAAAAACGATCTAATCCATGTTCGATAAAGCGTGTGGTATCGTGGATATCCGCAAGACATTTGGCTTGGGTATAAATCAGCGACATATTTTTGTTGTAAACATTTAGATGTAGGGTTACATCCTCGGGCATGATTCCCATCCTTATTGCAGGAGCATAACCACCATCGCACCATCTAGTCCAATAACCTTTAATAACAGTAGAATCAACAGGAATTGAGATTCCCACAACATTCAATGTCGAGTCAGGATGCATCTCCACTGCTATTTCCTGTACATTCTTATCTACCCTACAATCGAAACCGGGCACATTTGAGGTATTACTGAAAGCCATAACAGTTGGCCTTCCTACCCCACCCAAAATAAGACATGAGGCTGCATCATCATGAACGATACCATGCTCCCAATATTCGTACCAGTTATAATAATAGTTCTGAAATACCCCAAAAACCGTGTCCTGCGCTGCCACCTTTAGAGGCATTGCCATTATCATGACTGCTAAAAAACTTATTATTGACTTTCTTTCCATAATGATAGTATTTATTCGCTACACTTTTCATCAACTGAGTATATCTCAATCTGTGGGAAGTATCCATCATATAACTCGAAATCAGAGATATCGACAGTTGGCAACTGAGCTGAAACCGTAACCAACGAGTTAAGGTCGACATAATTCACAGTTCTGTCAACCCCGTCGGAATTATACACAATGAATACATTCTCTTGATATTCACGGATGATTGACTCTTTTGTATTAAATGGAATCGTGTAGGTTGCATTCTGCGATATCGCACTGAATGCCATTGCAATAAAGATTGCAAAAAAGACATTCTTTTTCATAGGCGATTGCGTTTATTGATTAATATTTTCGACTGCAAAGATACAAACATTTTCGGAATTTTACAAATTATTTTCATTCGGTCGACCGCGCCAGCGTCCCCTCTCGGAGGGGACGGCTGACGCCAACGATTGGACCTAATTACTACCTATCTTCTACCATATAACTACCTATCAACTCCGACAATTCGACAATAGTTCAACGATACTTCAACGATAGTTCAACGATAAAATATCGTTGAAGTGTCGTAGAACTATTGTGATACTATCGTAATACTGTCGGAGTTGATAGGTAGTTGATAGGTAGTTGATAGGTAGTTGATAGGTAGTAAATATATACCTAACCGCATCGGTAATAGAAAAGCCGTAGTGCCGGATGTATTGTCCGGCACTACGGCTTAGGTGCATAACGCCATAATGGCGCGATGCTATTTGCGTTTTTTCTTTGGAGAATCTTTGCGGGATTTGGCGACTGACTGACGCACCTGGCGGCGCTGGTCGGGAGTGAGGATTTCGTCGATGCGCACTTTGGTGGTGTACATCTCGCGCGAAATGGCGCTCTGGAGCTGCGCCTCACGGTCGAAGAGGGGGAAGAGATGGCGCGACTGGTCGCCGTCGAGACGCATATAATTGGCTATGCTGTCGCGCACGGCCTGCCGCTGGGCGCGGAGGGCGGCGACACGCTCCTTGGAGGCGTCGGTGATGGCCTCGATGCGTTTCTTCTGCGACTGGCTGAGGTCGCCCACCATTTCGGTGATTTCTTTGTGGCTCTCGCGGTCGAGTTTATGCTGTCCGTCGCGCTGTGCAATACAGGGAACAGCGGTTCCCATAAGGAGGATGGCTAGGATAATGGCTTTTGTTTTCATTCGTAGATGTATTCTATGGGGTTGAGGGCGGATTCTTCGACGGTGGCTGCGTAGTAGCCGTAGTCCTGCACCTGTGCAATCATCGAGCCGATGCCGGCGTCGTTGTTGGCTTGGAGGCGGACGACGACGGTGCTCACCACCAAGGCCAGAAGCACGGCGGCTACGGCCGACGAGGCGATACGCTGCCAAGTGTGGACCTGACGCACGGGGCGCAGATAGGGGTGCTGCCGCACCTGGGCCATTACTCCCTCGACGACATCCACCCTGCGGGGATACTGCTGGCGGGCCAGCTCTTGAAGTCCTTCGTCTATTGTCATTGTTGTATCATTTTTGCCAAGTTTTTTTTAGCGCGGAAAATAAGGCTTTCCACTTTGCTCAAGCTACATTGCATCACGTCGGCTATCTGCTGATATGAGAAGTCCTCGTAGGTGTAAAGCACCAAGGCGGTACGCTGCTCGCTTTTGAGGCGCCCGATGGCGGCGCGGAGCTGTGCGAGCTGCTCGCGGCGCACCATCTGCTGCTCGGCGTTGAGGTCGTCGGAGGGCAGCTCGGGGCGATAGTCGTCGTCATCCTGGGGGTCGGACGAGACGAAGCGCCGCTGACTGTTCATCATCTTGCAGACGACGTTGACGGTGATACGGTAGATGAAAGAGCTCAACTTCGAGTCGAACCGGAAGCGCGGCAGGGCTGTGTAGAGTTCGACAAACACACGCTGGGTTACTTCGTCGATTTCCAGTTTCGTTCCGCAGAGCTTGTAGGCGAGGTTGGCCACTATCTGCTGATAGCGTTCGACAATCTCGGCGTATTGCTCGGTCTTACCAGCCAGCACGGCCTCTACTATCTGTTTGTCTTCCACTCGGCTCGAGTTCAATGATTATGTACAACGAATGAATTGTTTATTGCAATTATTGCAGGAAAAATATTATTTTTTTCGGAATTTTCCTTTTTACTCATATTTAAACTTCTCTATATCGCGCCGATCTCGCTTTGTGGGACGGCCCACTCCGCGGTCACGTTTCTCGAAAGCGTATTGGCGGGCCATCTGTATGCGCTCGTACTCTTCGGCGGGCGTAAGGTCTATCATGAAACCTTTCACCAGCGGAGCCCCTACCCTATTTGGCGGCAGCGCCAACACTTCGATTTCCTTGTGCAGCTGGTCGATATTGAGACAGTAGCGCTCACCTGGTTTCACGTCGTGTGCTGGTTTGAGCTCACGTCCGTCGCTGCTCATCGTAACCTTTCCACATTGGCAGGCATCGGCCGCCAACGAGCGGGTCTTGTAGAGCCGCACAGACCAGAGATACTTGTCGAGTCTCATATCTTAAAGATATAAGTGATGGTGCCTTTCTGCTCATCGGGAGCTGCAGCATCGGCGTTGAAGCGAGCCTTGCGGGCAGCGCTGATAGCCTGCTTCACAAGGTAGCCGTCGGAGGTGTTGGAGCCCTTGGGCTGGTATTCGGCGCGCGTAACCTTACCCTGTCGGTCGACCCAAATCTGCACGACGACAGTACCCTGATTGTTCGAGCTATATTCGGGACGCGGAAGGGCGACACTAGTACGTCCGGCAAGGGAATAGTTGGTTCCATTGCCGCCGTTGCCGTTGTAGTTGTTGCTATTCTGACTGCCGTTGGGCTTACCTTGGTCGCCGGTTCCGGTAGACTGACCCTGACTGCCGCTTCCGCTCTGCTGGTTGCGCTTACCGGGGAAGAGGGCGTTACGGTTGATTTCCGGCTCCTTGGGTTCGACCACAGGCTGCGGTTCGGGTTGCGGAGCAACGGTGTTCCCCTGCACAGGGCTGGAATTGACAGCAGGAGCAGGTTCGGTATGCTGGGTGGCCACTTGGTTTGGGGCGGCGGCCACAGTGGAGGGAACCGGCTCGCTGGCCGGCTGCGGGTCATCGCCGCTACCGAAGTCGCTGTTGCCGATATTCACCTCGACCCCTTCTTCGGGAATCGGCGGGTCGGGCGGATCATATCCGAACGATATAAGCACCAGAGCCACCAGCAACATGAGGACGGCGGTGCAGATACCGGATATAAACTTGTTGTTCATTGCTTGGGGGATGTTGCAAGGATAACCTTATGTTTTGTTCCGTTGGCGCTGTTGATGCTGTTCACCGCGTCGATAACCACCACAACATCCTGAACTGGCACGTTCTTGTCGGCACGCAGCACAACGCAAGCGTCGTCGACGCCAATGCCGCCTATGCTGGTACTGATGAACGACTCAAGTTCGTCGACGGTGATGGGCACATCGTTGTCGACGAAGAAGTTGTGGTTCTCGTCGATATACACCGTAACGTTCTCGCGGGCCATCGTCTTGCTGTTGCTTTCGGGGAGCAGCAACTTCACAGCGTTGGGGCTGATAAGCGTCGAGGTGATCATGAAGAAGATGAGCAACAGGAACACAAGGTCGCTCATGCTCGACGAGTTGGTCTCTATCTTGATTCTGTTCTGACTTCTGATCATTAGTTTACGGTTTACGGTTTATAGTTTACGGTTCTGGATGCAAAACATCCCTTAAACCTAAAACTTTAACCATTAAACATTATTATGCCGGCTCGTGGAGGAGGTCCATAAACTCGTTGGCGCGCACCTCAAGCTCGAAAACGACATTGTTGATGCGGTTGACCAAAATGTTGTTGAGGAAGTAGCAGATGATACCGACGATAAGACCGCCAACGGTGGTAACCATAGCGGTGTAGATACCGGAGGCCAGCATCTGGATGTCGATATTGTTGCCGGCATAGGCCATCTCCTGAAAAGCCTGAATCATACCAACGACGGTACCGAGGAAACCAATCATCGGGCCCAGCGAAGCGACGGTGGCCACGAGGGAGACGTGCTTCTCGAGGTTGGCCACTTCGAGCTGACCCTCGTTCTCGATGGCGGCTTGGATATCTGGCAGCGGGCGTCCCAAACGGGAGAAACCTTTGCTGATCATACGGCCCAGCGGGGTGGCCGTCTCTTTGGCCAGCTGGCGTGCACCGTCGACATTGCCCTCGTGGACAAACTGGCGGATGCGCTCCATAAACTCGCTATCCTCTTTGCCTTTGAGGGCACCATTGAGAGTGAGATAGCGCTCGATAAAGATGTAGATGGCCAGTATCAGAAGGAGTACCAGCACCAACATAATCCAACCGCCGTTCACAGCCATATCCCACAGTGTTACACGCTCGGTGGAGGCGGTAGCCATTGCGTTCTCGATGGTGTCGACTGCAGTGGCGGCATCTGCTTGAAGCATTAAAAGTTTGTTGATCATTGCTTGTTATGTGTTATTGTTTTTATATCCGGTTGTTCTTTATTTAAATAACGCAGAGCGTCGTTTATTATTGTATAGCGCCCCTAGAAGCGCAACCCCACCCCTACTGCCGGATGCCACCCATCGACAGAAGGTACAGCCGACGGGACGACGTTGAGGCTCAAATCATCGTCTATCTTGAAGTCGAAAAGGTGGCCAAAGACATAGGCGTCGACCAAGTTTAGGGCATAGATGCCTACGGCGATGATAACCGACAACTGGAAGTCGCGGTTGTAGGAATTGTAAAGGCTGTAGATATTGCTAGTGGGATAGGATGCATAGTCGCTAAGGTTGGGTGTATCGCCATGATTCACACGGTAGAGATACTCCTCCTTGAACATATCCATGCGCTGGTAGTTGTAGTGGATAAAATAGCCCACGGCAGCGAATCCGCCATAGATGATTGGTATCTTCCACGCCTGGTGGTTGTAGACCTGTCCCCCACCAGGGATGAACGACCAGCACATGGCTTTCATCGCCGAATGTTCCTGAGCCGATGCGGAAAATGAGAAGTGAAAAGTGAAAAAGAAACCTATACAGAGTATAAGTATCTTTTTCAAAACAGTTGCCGTTTCACTTTTCATTTCCCGGTTTTCATTTTTCGAGCAGCCCTATGATGCGCTCGAAGTCGGCATCGGAATTGAAGGCTATTGTCAGGGTTCCCTTTCCGCGCTGCGAGCGTTTTATCTCGACCACCGACTGCAGGCGCTGACGCAGGCGATCTTTGGCGTCGGAATGCTGCTTGGGGAGGTCTCCGCGACGCTGTACCGGCTTTGCTACGGGCTTCTTCTCCTGCTTGATCATCTGCTCGGTCTGATGCACCGAAAGGCCGCGCTCAATAATGGCATGCAGGATTTCGAGGTGGCGTTCCACATCCTCGACACCAGCCAACGCGCGCGCGTGCGCCATACTTATCTTATCGCCGCTCAAGGCCAGCTGGGTTTCAGCCGGCAGATTGAGCAGACGCAGATAGTTGGTGATGGTGGAGCGGTTCTTGCCCACCTTCTCGCTGAGCTGATCGTGGGTGAGACGGCATTCCTCGATGAGGGCCTTATAGCCGAGGGCCACTTCCATCGCATTGAGGTCGGCACGCTGGATATTCTCCACGAGGGCCATCTCCATCATCTGGGTGTCGGTAGCCACACGGATATAAGCAGGAATCTCCTTAAGGCCTGCCAACTGCGAGGCGCGCATACGGCGTTCGCCGGCGATAAGCTGATAGCTTCCGTCGGGCATGCGGCGCACCGTTATTGGAGTTATCACGCCCTGCTGGCGGATGCTCTGAGCAAGCTCGTCGAGGGCTTCTTTGTCGAACTCTTTACGGGGCTGGAAAGGATTGGCCGTAATTTTGGCCAACGGTATCTCACTGATGGTGGCTGCGACGGTACCGCCTTTGGCGGCGTCGATATCGATATCGGGAAGGATGGAACCAAGTCCGCGACCCAAACCACCTGACTTTTTAACTGCCATATCTTACTTGTTTTTATTTCGCATCAGTATCTCCTGAGCGAGGTTGAGGTAGTTGACGGCACCTTTCGAGGCGGCGTCGTGCATGATGATGCTCTTACCGTAGCTGGGGGCTTCGGCGAGCTTGGTATTACGGAAGATGACCGTATCGAACACCAGTTGCTTGAAATGTTCGCGCACATCCTCCACCACCTGACGGGCCAGTCGAAGACGTTCGTCATACATAGTGATGAGCAATCCTTCGATCGAAAGGCGCGGGTTGAGGCGAGTCTGCACGATACGCACGGTGTTGAGGAGTTTGCCGAGTCCTTCGAGGGCGAAATATTCGCTCTGAATGGGGATAATCACCGAGTCGGAAGCCGTAAGGGCATTGATGGTGATAAGGCCCAGCGAAGGCGAGCAGTCGATGATAACGAAATCGTAGCGGTCCTTCACAGGTTCGAGTGCACGAGCAAGGAATCCTTCGCGGCCTTTCTCGTTGATAAGCTCCACTTCGGCACCGACGAGGTCGATGCGGGTGGGAAGCAAGTCAAGGTTGGGTGTATCGGTCTCTACGATAACATCGGCGACGTTAGCTTGACCTAGTATGCACTCGTAGACGCTCTTCTCAAGCCCGTCAGGATCAATTCCGAGGCCCGAAGTGGCGTTGGCCTGCGGGTCGCAGTCGACGAGCAGCACCTTCTTCTCGAGCACGGCGAGCGAAGCCGAGAGGTTGACAGCGGTTGTGGTTTTGCCCACTCCGCCTTTCTGGTTGGCTATGGAGATAATCTTGGACATAGCGTAAACCGTTTAGAATTTGAAATCTATCTCATTGAGGCGTGCGTCAGTATCGTCAACGCGGTAATGCTCATCCACCACAGGAGCGGGCTCTACGCCTGTCTCGATAAAGGTAAGGGCATTCTCAAAGCCCTTGCGGAACTTCTCGAAATCCTCCTTGTAGAGGAACATCTTGTTTTTGTCGTAGTAGAATTCGCCGGTCTTGTTGTCGAACAGTTTACGGCTTTCGGTAATGGTAATAAACTTGTCACCACCACGTGTTTCTTTCACATCGAAGAAATATCTACGCTTGCCAGCAGTGATAACCTGGCTGTAGAGTTCTTCTTTTCTTGGCTCTTGATAATCCATTTCTCTATTTGTTTTATTACTATTTTCAAACTGCAAAAGTAGTCATTTTTTTTATATTAGGCCCGCCGGAAGCAATAAAGTTATCAACAACTGGCGGTTAGCACTATGCGGGTATCAGTTTTTGTGGGTCATTATATCGAGTATACAGTCATCAGTTTGGCACATTCCCTCCTTACCCAGACGGCCGAGATTGCGGATGGAGCAGTCGATATCGCTCTCGCTCAAACCGTCGGTACGGTCGACCACACGATCATGTACCGCCAATTCGGCGCAGACAAAGGCGCTGTAGAGACCCACGCTCATCTTAAGAGCGCAGCTGGGCTTTGCTCCGTCGCAAACCATACCTGCGATGGTATTAATCATGTTCTTCATCGAGTAGCATACCTGCTCGTAGGAGCCTCCCTCGAGGTAGGTCAATGCGGCGCCGACACCCATTGTGGCGTTCACGATGCCGCAAAGGGCACTGAGACGTCCGATACCTCGCTTGATATAAATCGACATCAGGTGACTCATCACCACAGCACGCAGTATCTGCTCGTCGCTGCAGCCTTTGAGCGTACCGTAGTAGTAAGGCGGCAAAGTGCAGGCGATACCCTGATTACCGGAACCTGAGTTGGAATAAACCGGAAGTGTACAACCGTCCATACGGGCGTCGCTGGCAGCAACCGTACGCGCCACAACGGTATGAACCGTATCGCCCGACGCCTGCTCCATAAGGATACTGCCTGTATGCAACCCCATACCCGCAAGACCGGCGTTAGAGGCTGCTGTGTTGAGGGTTACTGTCTCGCGCATAAACTCCAGTTCGGAAAGCGGCGTTGTGGTCGCAAAGTCGTAAACCATACGGGCGGTAAGCTCCAGCTGCTGACGGTTTTCCGCATCGGGGTTGGTATCTTCTTCACGCACCTGAAAAAGACCTTGCTTGCGGTCGAGAAGCACCTCGTCGTTACGACAGACGAATATGAAGTTGTTATGACGATGCGAAATGACGGCGACAGCACGGTCCGATCCCGTACTTAATACGGACTCAATATACAATTTGTCGGCCGTTTCTTTGACCCCGATATTTATACGTCCGGCGTTGTTTGCAAGCCAGCGTTTTGCGTCTTCCACCTCGTCGGGCTGCTGAGCAAGCACCTCGAGGCCGCGCTCGGTGCGTCCGTGAACTACAGCCATCGAGACAGCGATGGGCAAACCAATCATCCCCGTACCAGGAATACCGACGCCCATTGCGTTCTTGAACACATTCTTGCTGAGCTTGATATCGATAGCCTCGGGTTCGCAACCAAGCACTTCGCGCGCTTTAGCCACACAAAGGGCAACCGCACCGGGCTCGGTACAACCCATAGCGGGCACCACTTCGAGGTGCAGGACATCAATAATCTGTTTTCTAATCTCTTCGGGAAGCATATCTATCAAGTTTTTAGAATGGTTCGTCGGGGTCGGTGGGGAAATTGTCGTCGTTCATCTTGGAGTCGATAATCATGCTGCCCCCTTGGTCGAAAGCGCTGTTGGGCTGCATACCGCCGCCGATGGACAGTTCCCCGAGGCCTTCGATGACGGGATTGTCAAATCGTGCATACTCCTTGACGAAACGCAGTCGCACTTCGTCGGTAGCACCCGAACGATGCTTTGCGATGATGATATCGGCCATACCGGCGGTGGAGCCTTTCGCGTCCTCGTCGATATGATAATACTCGGGTCGGTAGATAAACATGACGATATCGGCATCCTGCTCGATAGCGCCCGACTCGCGCAAGTCGCTCAACTGGGGCTTGTTGCCCACACGGTTTTCCACCTGACGGCTCAACTGCGACATTGCCAACACCGGTATACCCAACTCCTTCGAGAGGGCTTTCAACTGACGCGAAATCATACTTATCTCCTGCTCGCGGTTGCCGTTACGGTTTTCGATTGAGCCCGACGACATAAGCTGAAGATAGTCGATAAATATCATTTTGATACCGAAGCGCTGATGCAGTCGGCGCGCCTTTGCTCGGAGTTCGAAGATGGTGAGCTGCGGAGTATCGTCGATAAATATCGGGGCTCCCTGTAGAGGTTGCGCACCGCGTTTGAGCATCTCCTTCTGCTCGTTGGTGAGTCGGCCTTTCTTGAGCACATCGCCAGGAATCTTGGACTCGCTGGATATGAGTCGCATAGCAAGTTCGTCGCCCGTCATTTCGAGCGAGAAGAAAGCAACCGGATTGTTGAACTGGACAGCCATATTGCGGGCCATCGAGAGGGCGAATGCCGTCTTACCCATTGCGGGACGGGCGGCAAGAATAATTAGCGTACCCGGCTGGAAACCAGCAGTAACTCGGTCGATACCGAAGAATCCACTCGGCAGACCGCTGAATCCGTCCTCCTTCTTTCCGGCTTCGTCGATTTTCTCCATTGCAATACCCACGAAATCGCCCATCGGGTGATAGTCGGAACGGAAGTTCTTGTCGTTGATATCCATCAGGCGCTGCTCGGTTTGGTCGAGCAGGTTCACCACATCGGTGGTTTCGTCGTAAGCCTCGCGGATGGTTTCCGTCGAAATACGAATCATCTCGCGCTGGATGAACTTTTCGCTGAGGACTCGTATATGATATTCGATATGAGCGGCCGACACCACATTCTCAGTCAGTTTCGAGACGGCATAGGCGCCGCCGGCGGCCTCCAAATCACCATCGAGGCGCAAGCGCTCAACAACAGTCAGCAGGTCAACCGGCTGACTCATTTCGAACAATTTGCGTATCGCCCGATAGATAATCTGGTGCTCTTCCTTGTAAAAATATTCCACATGCAGCGTTTCGATGGAATTGATGAGAGCCGTCTGGTCGAGCATCAAAGCACCAAGCACACTCTCCTCAAGGGCGACTGCCTGTGGGGGAGTGTTGCCGTTGAGGTCGAACGCTTGCGCGTATGTCATTCTATTTCTGCGTCTTGTATCGTTAATAGGCATCTTCTGCGGTCTGTTTTTCCGACTACAAAATTACACATTTTTTTTCTCCAACAGCGAAAAATTTATCAACCGATATCACTTCGAGCGGCATTTGTCTCGCATGAAGGTGAAAAATAAAGCATTATACAGTATTTTTTTTTCACATATAAAATAAAAAGCGTAACTTTGCAATTTCAAACCACTCCGACAATAATGGCCAACAACAACATAGACAAACTGATAGTCATTGGCGACCGTGTTTTAATAGAGCCCGCAGTGGCCACCCATAAAACCAAAGGCGGCCTCCTGTTGCCTGCCGGATATCAGGAGAAGGAGGAAATCCAAACCGGCTACATCATCAAGTGCGGTCCGGGTTATCCCCTTCCCAGCGAAACCGGCGAAGATTGGAACCCAACCGACAGCGAGCCCCGATATCTTCCCCTTCAGGTGCGTCCGGGAGATATGGCCATCTTCATGCTCAAGAACGCGGTTGAAATCAAATACGACAGCAAAAAATATTTCATCGTCCCCCAGAACGGAATCCTAATGGTTGAACGGGACGAGTTCTAAACCAAACACAGATTATGACAAGCAACGAGATACGCAAAGCATTCCTCGATTTTTTCGAGAGCAAACAACACCATGTGGTGCCCAGCGCCCCAATGGTGATCAAGAACGACCCGACGCTGATGTTCACCAACGCCGGTATGAACCAGTTCAAGGACATCTTCCTCGGGAACCAGCAGCGCCAATGGCCCCGCGCCACCGACTCGCAGAAGTGCCTCCGTGTGAGCGGCAAGCACAACGACCTCGAAGAGGTAGGCCACGACACCTATCACCACACGATGTTCGAGATGCTGGGCAACTGGAGTTTCGGCGACTACTTCAAGAAAGAGGCAATCGCCTACGGTTGGGAGTTCCTCACCGAGGTGATGAATATAAACAAAGACTGGCTCTACGTTACCGTCTTCGGCGGCGACGAGAAGGAGGGCCTCGCGATGGATACCGAAGCCTACGACTTCTGGAAAGAGCATATCGCCGAGGACCGTATCCTTTGCGGCTCGAAGAAGGACAACTTCTGGGAGATGGGCGACCAAGGTCCCTGCGGTCCCTGCTCCGAAATCCATGTAGATATCCGTCCCGACGAGGAGAAGGCCAAAGTACCCGGTCGCGATCTCGTCAACAAGGACAATCCTCAGGTTATCGAGATATGGAACCTCGTCTTCATGCAGTATAACCGCAAAGCCGACGGCTCGCTCGAACCCCTCGCAGCCAAGCATATCGACACCGGAATGGGCTTCGAACGCCTCTGCATGGTGATGCAGGGTAAACGCTCGAACTACGACACCGATGTGTTCCAACCCCTTATCCAGGAACTGGCCCACAAGGCCGGCAAGACCTACGGTCAG
>JAEEGL014674233.1_pt1 | contig 15779 bp, 14 predicted proteins | sample 9134231 | NCBI WGS metagenome assembly JAEEGL01 (sample SAMN16246548, study PRJNA631951) | gut metagenome | biome: gut microbiome; feature: rumen; material: fiber-attached | host: Bos | place: Iran: Karaj | collected 2018-10
AAAAAAAACGTTGAAAACAATAAACACAGATGTTTCTGATGGAGCGGTTTGTGGGAGTAATGCAGCCAAATTTATTTTTGGCAGTGAAATTTGAATGATTTGGAAGTTTGTATAATTTGATAAATAAAGCAAATGCCATGTGGATAAAACGCCACATGGCATTATTGCTACTTTAAATTTATAGTTTTATCGGATGGCAACTATGTGTTAGTATAAATTTCAAACTAAAAAATCACGGTGTATGGTTTTGTTTAATTTGATTAATTTATTCTAAGGTATTGCTTGGGACTTTTTGTTTTGCAAAATGTTTAGGGGGATTTTTAGAGAATCCAAAAATGTAGGTTTGTCAATGATGCGTTACAAAAAGAGACTTAAAAAAGTTCGTCATTGAGAAAGAAAGAATTAATGTAATCAGCGGGAGAATGCCAATTAAGAGGACGCATGGGGAAATGGTTATATTTTCTGTTGTGAACAGTAAGTTGTTTTTTAAAATCATCGAAAGAATAAAAAGTGTGAATTGCGTAAAAATATTCGTTATCTTTTCTGTAAGAACGTTCGACTTTACCGTTGTGTCTGGGAGTATACGGTCTGATAAGTTTGTGTAAAATACCATGTTTTCTGAGAGCTTTTTCGAATAATGTAAGAGCAGGGTTTTGAATTTTGGAAAGGCGTTTGGTGAACTCTTGCCCATTATCGGTTTGCACACAGTGTATGGGAAAAGGAAATGCTTTGATTAAATGTTCAAGAAATACTGCGGAACTGTAACTTCTATGTTCTTCAAAGGTTTCGACATATCTGAATCTTGAGTATTCGTCAAGTGCGGTATATTGGTAAAACTTTTGGTTTTTGATTTTTTCGACAAGGCAAGATGAAGGTACAAACTTTACATCTGTTTGTACTCTTTGTCCGGGGAATAACATCTTTTCATACGGCTTGGGTACATATTTTGGATTAGGAGTTTTTTTGGGTATAAGATTAGTTTTTATCAGAATGCGGTAGAGTCCCGCCACCGACCGAGTATACCCTCTTTGTCGAAGTTTTACTCACAACACCACCAAACCAGTGTAGGGATTTCTCCTTCGCACATCGGAGATTAGCTTTAATTCTTGTTCTGTGTGCTGATTTGGGGTGACTGTGCGGTCTGTGTGATTTGTCCTCAAGTGAGTAGAGATTACCGTCATATCTTTTTTTCCAACGATAAATATATTGTCTTGTTACGTCATAGCTGTTTGCACCCCTTGTTACACCGTATTTTTCTGCGTAATTAATTACCGCTTGACGAAACCTTGCTTTTTGTGTTACTGTTTTCATGACAAATGACCTACTGTTTGTTTTTGATTGAACGACTTAAACTGTATCACATGGAGTTCTCATTTGTCTCTTTTTTTACTGTCTGTAACACATCAATTGTAATCCTACAGGGGGTTTTTTAGAGAATCCAAAAAAGTATTGAAAATATTTTTTTGAAATGTTATAATATCAAGTAATGCGCATTAAAATATTAGTTATTATGTTAGGAGTTTTTTATGAGAAAAGTTGCAAAGTTTTTTTCTGCGATGATTGCCGTTCTGTTTAGTTCTGCATTTTTTATTCCATTTGTCGAGGCGACTTGGCCGCCAGAGGATTGTACGCTGGTTGCGCCTCGATATACGGAGGATATATTGCGTGACAAATATGATGATGCTATTAAAAAGGGTAAGCCTGCAGCTACTTATTGCTTTTATTATCCTGGTTTAGCAGACTGTTGTGTTAGAGCTACTTGTGAAACAATGCAATTTCAGTTGGGGGATTTTAATGCTTGGATTAATAAGACACCTCTAGATTGTGTTACTGTAGCAATTTGTCTACAAAATGATGCAGCGAAGAATATCTTCTGCAAGTATTTTCATTTGAGAAGGAATTTGACTGATTCTACGGAAGTAGATGACACGATTAGTACATGTGTGATAGACGCACGTGAAAATGTTTTTGTAATTTCATTTCATGATCTCAATGTTTTATCAAAAGATATAGCTCTTTATACTGAATACGGTATACTTGGAAATCCTCGTTTGGAAAATGAATATTGGTGTTGGCGTAACGTTATTTTCAAGTCTTGGTTATGTGCGCAGTGTGATGTTCCGCTGTCGGATTATGATTGTTCCCGAAAAGCGCGATTGCTTGTGAGTGGGACCTATTATAAGACGCGCGAATTAGAACAAGGAAGTACTGTTCGGGTTGGTTATCTTAATTTCGACGACGAGGTTAAGATGTTTAATGAAGGGCATTGGACTGGTAAAAATGTCTTCATAGAACCGAAGCAATGATTATTCTTGTGTCTTACCAATTCGAGCCATAATTTGGTTTTTACTAATGAACTTGGTGGGCATTTGGTACATGGTACGGTATATAAGAATTTTAAGAAAATAGTTAAAAAATTAAGACTCGACCATATCCGTTTCCACGATATGAGACATTCGTATGCTGTTATCTCAATTGGGTCCGGCGATGACGTCAAAACAGTACAAGAAAATTTAGGTCACCATACTGCTGCTTTTACATTGGACGTTTACGGCGGAGTAACAGAAAATATGAAAAAGAAAAGCGTACAAAGAATGGATAATTTTATCAGAAGCGTCAGTTAAATCATTAAAAGAGATTGTTTAATCGCAACCTCTTTTTTTATGTAAAATATTACTCATAGGTCATACCCAATTTTTAGAATTTCAATACCCTTAAAATTCAAATTTAAAATCTCTAAGGGGTATTTTAAGGGGTATAATGCTAAAAACGAACATAAAAAATCCCACAATACCGCTGTATCATGAGGTTTTCACATGGCGGAGAAGGAGGGATTTGAACCCTCGCGCCGATCGCTCGACCTACACCCTTAGCAGGGGCGCCTCTTCAGCCACTTGAGTACTTCTCCAAATGCTTAAATATTAAATATTCACTTTTTATGGCGGAGAGGGTGGGATTCGAACCCGCGACCTTCAGAATCGGAATATGCTGCGATATTTAGCTTCGCCACGGGCGGAAAATTAAATTGCGGGAAAAATTGGCAATAAGAACTATTCTCGCACCTGTTATAAAACAATATTATTGTGTTATCAACACTTTTCATTATAGGACTAACCTATTACTTAACCACCTCGGCTTCAATCTCATAGTGTCCGGCCATATCTTTTATGGATGTTAGTTTCATTTTAGTCCTAGGTGTCAACAAAACTTCCTCTTCGTGAGGGACGTTCCTAATCCCTTCATAATCCAAAACCAAAGCTTTGCTATGTAAGGGTATTTTTATAGTGAAAAACACGTTACCTACATTTTTGCCCTTGAAAAAACACTTATGTCCCGATACGCCTTTGTTAAGCGATGTGCTGGCAAAACCTTCGTCAAAAACGATCGGGTTACGCTTGTTTATTTCGTTGATCAGATCGTCATCAATAATTAGTTTATGCCATTGGTCATCAGTTGTCTTATAACAAATTTTGGGATTAGATTTATCTAATAACGCTTTCAGCCCATCGGAACCCATACCTCTATAAACAGTATATTCTTTATCGGTTAAATGACGCTCAAAATATGCAGAAGCTTGAGCTATACGTTTCCTAAATGTCTGCAGTGTATCAGATGAAAATTTTTTCTCCGATAATTCCTTAAAAAATTGCGCTTCCCTAAGAAAACGGTTAAACGCACTCCCAGATGCTCCCACTTTAGAATACTCCCCTATAGCCTCTTTTAAAAACACTTCGTCGTCGCCACCAACGAGGTCACCAATTTGCGTCAAGCTATCTTCAAATGTTTTTGACGTGCCAAGTTTTGCTATCGTACTTTCTACAATGGTATTTTTTTCATTAATTAGATTTTTTATTTTAGCAATAAGCTTGTTACGTTCTATTTCAAATAGTCCATGTACTTTAGAAGGAGTCGTCGCAGTAAAGTTGGATTCCACATTATTCAGCAATATATTTGAGTCGGGTGCATTGGCGTATTTAAGATCTTTAGTAGCAATCTGATAAAAGGTTGGTTCAAGATATTTCATGTTGTCAACAATATCCCCAATTTTTTTCTTTTCAATGCTTTTCAATAATTTTTCCAAACGCGTTAAATCCAATGATTTCAATAACCTGTGTACGTCATACGCACGCTCTATGGACGGAATGCTATTATCAACACCCAACAAAATCAGCCACTGACAGTACTCTTCTAAATCTCCATCAAATCTCTTTAAACGAGACTTAAATGTAAAAATTAAATCTTGCGCTTTAGTTTTTGCGATCTGTTTATCATAAATTCTAGGCGGTAACCCCTTGTAGTCAATTTCAAATCCTCTGTTAAGAACATTTTGTATAAACCATTCTGAAAATGCCTCTTTGTCAAACTCGGGATCGTCGTGGGCTCTAAAACTACGTTGATATAAAGATGCTCCCAACAAACTTCTCAGATGCTTGAGTTGCCTTTCATCAAGCACATCCAACATATCATCAATGCTATTAGCACTTAAAAATTTATCTTTTTTCTCCTCGCTTAGGTGTTTTCCATAGAGTTCCACCAAAACAAAGTAATTTACCGCTTCTTTATCATCTCCAAACTTGCTTTTTGCTTTCGCGAAATCCATTAATTCTGGCATATTTACCCTCACCTTTTAATGTAATATATAATTATTATATATTAACAATTAAATTTGTCAAATATATTTTTAAAATATATCATTTTTGACTTTATTTACAAGTAAAAATCCCTCGAACGAGGGAACTGATAAATTTTAAATCACTAAAAATCAAAATAGCTAAGTATTACGGAATATGTGGCTTACGCAAATTGATATTTATTATTTTTTAATTTTTCGGCATCTGCGAAATTAGTAATATATGTGAGTTCTATAAGCGCTGATGGCACATTCGTTTTTCGCAGAACTTATTCTAACTCTGTTATTTTTAGGGCCGAGCTCTTTAACTATTGCATTTAATATTTGTTCACTCCGATAATAGAACTGTGTATATTTCTGATAAATATACGCTTCTGTACCGTTTACCGCCGTATTTATATTTGCATTAGTGTGTATGCTTAAAAAATAATTCGCGGGCCATGAATCGCAGTGTTCACTCTTGTTGCCAAATTGCTTGAATTACTTGTACCCAAAACCTTACTTGGAGAATTACGTGACGTACGAACTTTAAGTTTGCTTTTACTGCGTAGTAAACCAGCCAGATATATACCTACCTTATAAATTATATCTTGTCCCCTGAACTTAACCCCTTACGCACCTGCATTGACCTCTTGCGGATTGTGTCCTTGGTCGATAAATATTCTAATAGCCATAAAACAAACCACGTCCCTATATAATTCATAGTAGATAAATTATTAAAAGGTGTGATTAAAATCTGAAATTATTTTTAACTGGCGGAGAAGGAGGGATTTGAACCCTCGCGCCGATCGCTCGACCTACACCCTTAGCAGGGGCGCCTCTTCAGCCACTTGAGTACTTCTCCAAATGCTTAAATATTCACTTTTTATGGCGGAGAGGGTGGGATTCGAACCCACGGTCCCCTTGCGGGGATCACCGGTTTTCAAGACCGGCTCCTTAAACCACTCGGACACCTCTCCACAACGGGCCTCATTACCACAGTATGGATTTTAGCATACTAAAAAAAGTAAGTCAACGGTATAATTTTTGTTTTTTGAATCTTGTATTTGGAAATGTATACATCTTTATTTTTGCCATGAAAATAATTTGTTTGTATTTGAGAAACCTAATGTTATTCAATATAATATTAGGGAGTGTAATGATTATTAATGAGGTTTCAAGAAATGAAGAAATATATAAATTTAAAAAATGAAGTTCATAAATTACCGAGTAATCCCGGTGTATATCTTATGAAAAATAGGGAAAACGATATAATATACATCGGGAAAGCAAAAAATTTAAAAAACAGGGTGTCTTCATATTTTTTGTCAAGTTCCGGACATACCGATAAAGTAAGAAAAATGGTTAGCAACATTTATACTTTTGATTATATAATAACGGACAGCGAGTTCGAAGCTTTAGTTTTGGAATGTAGTCTAATAAAAAAGCATCAGCCGAAATACAATGTGCTTTTGAAAGATGATAAGGGCTATAGCTACATTAAAATTACTGATGAACAGTGGCCGAAGGTACTTTACGTAAAGCAAAAGCAAAATGATGGCGCTTTTTATATAGGTCCATATACTAATTCTTTATCTGTTAAAAATACGGTTGAGGAGATTGTTAAAATATTTAAAATTCCAACTTGTAATAGGGATTTTTCCAAATTTTATAAACGTGCATGCTTAAATTATTATATAAATAAGTGCTCTGCACCGTGTATAAGGGCTATAACAAATGAAAAATATATACAAAATATAAATGAAGTAAAGAAGTTTATAAAAAATGGAAGCAAGAATACTTTAAAATATTTGAATGAAAAAATGAAAATTGCTTCTAAAGATTTGAATTTTGAATATGCTGCAGAATTAAGAGATAGGATAAAAGCTATAGAAAATATAAAAGGACGCCAAAAGGTTGTTTCTTATAAGATAAAAAATTTGGATGTTATAGCTTGTGTGCATGATGATAAAAATGTATCTTTTGAAGTTTTTAGGTTTAGTAACGGGGATTTATACGATAGCCAAAATTTTATAGTAGATTATTCTAACGATATTTCAGAAATAAGGTCTGAGTTTTTAATTCAGTATTATAGTATATCTGACCGTATTCCAAAGAATATATTTATTGATAGAGAAATTGATTCCATTGATGCCGTAGAAAAATTTTTGACAGATAAAAAAGGTGGTAAAGTTAGTATAAACATTCCTAAAATAGGGGATGGGTTAAGCCTTGTGGAGATGTGTAAAAACAATGCAAATGAGGCACTGCTTAGAAATAAAGAAAATAAAACTTTTTACGAGGACATTTTGGAAAGCGTTAAGAATATACTATCGCTTAAAAGTATCCCAAGATATATTGAGGCTTATGACATTTCTAATTTAAGAGGCACCGATAATGTTGGCTGTATGGTTGTATTTAAGGATGGGAAACCATTTAAATCAGCGTATAGAAAGTTTAAAATCAAGGACGTGGAAGGCCAAGATGATTATAGTTCTGTGCAAGAAATGCTTTCAAGAAGATTCGATGAGTATTTAAAGAAAGAAAAAGGTTCCGGAGACGCGTTTTCAAATATTCCTGACTTGATTTTGGTAGATGGTGGTACGGCCCATACAGCTGTAGCAAAAGAAGTGCTAGAAAGTAAAAATTTAAAAATTCCTGTGTTTGGCATGGTTAAAGACGGGAAACATCGTACTAGGGCGGTTACCACCGAAGGCGAGGAAATAGAAATTAAAAATAATAGTCGTGTGTTCTCTTTTATTACGTCATTACAAGATGAGGTTCATAGGTTTACTATAGGGTATCATAAAAATCTTCGAAACCGGAGAATAAAAAAATCAGAGCTCACTAAAATCGAGGGAATAGGGGAAGTGAGGGCAAAAAAATTACTTAAGATTTTTGGGTCAATAAAAAGAATTGCTGCCGCATCTTCGCAAGAGCTTGCTTTGGTTGATGGAATGAATGAACTGGCTGCAACGTCTGTTTATAATTATTTTCATAATAGTTCGGAATTGTAGTTTTTTTATATTTAAATAAAAAATGCTTCCAATTTTTAAATGATGATTTTTGTTTTTAAAAAGTTATGGTTTCAAATTTTGATTTATAAAAGAGAAGGGTCATATCGAATTAAGAATAGCTATTTTTGCTAGGCTTTTTAGTATTTTTGCCGTTTTCGCTGGCGCAATGGTGTTATCTACAATTGTGCACGCGTTGTCAGAATTGTATAAGGAAGAAATTTTTAGACCATTCGCGTTTTTATTAATCCTTACTTTTAAATTTTGTTCAAGTTTTTCATCTAAATTTTCGAGTATGCAGTCTATATTATTAAAAAATACCGGTATTTATAATAACTTTTTAGTGGCTATGATATTAATTTGTCTTATAGCAAATAAGAATATCAAATTGAAATGTTTTTTAGAATTTTTTTAAAATATTCAGGCAAATCGTTTTCAAATCCCATATATTTTTTTGAGGTTGGGTGGATAAACCCTATCTTTCGTGCATGCAAACATTGTCCTTTTAGAAATTTAAAAGGGTTATTTTTTGGATGTGCATAAACTTCATCGCCAACAACAGGGTGACCAATATGGGCTAAATGCACCCGTATTTGATGTGTTCTGCCGGTTTCAAGTTTAAGTTTTAAATGTGTGTAATTGCCGTATCTATTTAAAACGTTGTAGTGCGTGAGTGCTGGCTTTCCGCTTCCAATCACGACCGCCATTTTTTTTCTGTCTGTTTTATGTCTCCCAATATTTCCTTTGATCGTACCGACATCATTTTTGATATTTCCATAAACTAAAGATTCGTATTCTCTTGTAAAGCTATGATTTTTTATTTGGTCGGATAAAAATTTGTGAGAAGTATCATTTTTGGCAACTATTAAAAGCCCACTGGTGTCTTTGTCGATGCGATGCACTATTCCGGGTCTTAAAACGCCATTTATACCTGAAAGAGAATTTTTGCAATGATGCAAAAGTGCATTGACAAGCGTACCCGAATAATTTCCCGTAGCTGGGTGAACGACCATATTTTTGGGCTTATTAACTATCAGTAAATCATTGTCTTCATATATTATGTCCAAATCAATTTTTTCAGGTAAAATATTGATTGGTTCTGGGTCAGGTAGAGAGACTTTAATTATGTCGCCGCATATTAATTTGTGTTTTTTGTTTGCAGGTTTTTCGTTTATTGTTATTTTTTCTGCTTCTATTAATTTTTGTATATAGGAACGGGATAATTTACTAAGCCTTGAAAGTAAAAACTTGTCGAGTCGTTCGCTTGCCTGCTCTTTGTCAACTGCAAATTTGAATTCTTCCAAATATTATCCCACTCCTAAGTCCGTAATGTTAAGTAAAGTTTCTATTTTAGGGTCGTCTTTAATTTTTGGATATATTTCGTGTATAAATCGATTAATAAGTGGCCTATTCTCTTTGATTTTTGTGCTGTTTTGCGAAAAAATATTTATCATAAATCGCTCAAAATAATTTTTGGCAATTTCAATGTCAGAAACAACATCTTTAAAAGTTTGATTTTCCGTTCCAACCAATAAGCAAACGCTTTTAAAGTATTTAGCTATTTCATCAGGAGTAATATTTTCTGGTATGCCTTTATTCCAAAAATTTCGAAGTTTTGGATTAAAAGTTTCGATTCCCGTTCTGTATTTTACTGTGGAATTTTCAAATTTTTTTGAAAAATATTCCAGTTGATTTTTGTATGCCCAATGGACTTCAAGCCAGACTTCTTTTATGTTTTTTTCACGAATTTTATTGGTGAGCATCTTAAGCGTTTTGGTATCAAGTTCCATGGTTGAGCCCGAGTTTATTACATCTATTATTCCAAATTCGCCTGTTATACATTTTATAACTTCAGAATTTATTTCAAAAGGCTTTTCGCTTACATCTTTGTAATAATCGCAAAATTTGCACTTTTTCCAAAAACAACCCAACCCCTGGAGCAGTATAAACTCCCGGGGAAACTTTTCAACTATTTTTGAATATCTGTTTTTTATGGATTTCATATTACTGTATAACAAATCCTTTTAAACAAATTGTTACCATCTAGTTTCATCTGAAAAAATCCCATTACGCCTACTTACTACACGTTTGCTTCCAGCTACAATTATATCTTTAATATCTTCGTCTGTAACAACAGGGTGAAGCAGATCATAATTGTCAGGATGATCAACATCAATATTATATTTTTCCAACCTGCGGCGCCTTTCTTTATAAGTCATATTGACGCGAGCTGCGTCTTGTCTGTATTTTATTATATTTCGTTGGAAAAGGCAATAAAAGTCGCACATATCTAAATAAACTCTTTTTGCAAAGTTGGTTTTCCATTCGCTGGATATAACGATGCTATTATAATATTTAAACAGTGTAGGGTCACGAAGTATCGGCCCCGGTGGAAATGGGTGTTTATTGATAATTTGATACAAACGACTTAAACTGCGTTCTAAATATTGTGTTATATTATTAGCTTCATTGCATGTTATACCAACCACATCGCCTGAAAGGTGAAGTGCGCCACCCGGAAGTAGGCGTTCATTTTCGGGTAGTAAACACGTAATACCCCTAACGAAAGTGTTGGGAATCAATTTAAAGTAGCGAATGTTAGGTGGGGAGTTTTGACTGTGTTCTTTTATTGATTTCAAAGTTGGAAATGAATTCAACAATTGTATAAATTCTAATTCTATGTTTAGTGCTTTTTTATCAGCATCTAGAAAATGATGCACAAATAAAGCAATACTGGCGAGTGTAATACCGCCTACAACAACCTTAGCGGTACGGTTACTATTATTAGGGGTGTTCTTTTTAACTGTTTCTTTTTTTGATGGTACAGCTGCAGCGCCCGTTATCGAAACAACTACAGCGAGGATAGTGGATAAAATTCTTGTGATTGATTTTTTTAAAAATTTCATGATAAATTTCCTATTTAGGTGTTTTCTAGTTAATTATAATGGCCTGGTGTCAAACCGTCTTGTGTACTGTAAACAGTATAGTACGAAACTATAGTAGTACGTGGTAATAAATTTATTTTTCAGTGCGGTAACGTCAATGGTTAGATTAGGCGAGATCTACTATATTTGTTATTGGGCTTGTGCAAATTGGTTTTTAAAATAGCTGGTGTAAGCGGCGCGGTCGAATGGCCCGCATGGAGGTTTTATATAGCTTTCAGCTATATTTGGGTTGAACACAGAGGCGTATATAACTTTATGTGATTCAAATAAATCCATAAATACTCTTGCTCTAATATCTTTGGCCCAATAACCAGTAACATTTGTTTTATCATAAAAACTATTTAACACAGGCATAGGAACCAACGGTTGATTCTCCGTTTTTTGATGATGAATTACTCTATATATGTAACTCAAGTAATTATGCAGAACTCTTAAAATCTTACGTCCATCGGTCGTGGTAAAACGTACTTTAATGTCTTTTAAATTTTTTAAAGGAGAAACCAATTGTTGGTGTTCACTTACCAAAACAGGGCCAAAATTACAGCGATAACATGAAAAATCTTGAACAAATTCACGAGGGATCAGCTCTGAGCAGTGCTTGTTAGCATCACGCAGTTCGTCTATATTTTTATAACCATTTAACTGTTCTATAAATTTTTTTTGAAAGCCTAAAATCTCTTCAAGCCCTTCTGTTTTATCGGGCCAAATATACCATACTAGCAACGGGGCACCGATCAGCACAGCGCAGGTGGTAACAGTTTTAGCGGTTGAATGACTATTTTGCTGGTCAGGATCTTTTTTAGGGTTCTGTTTTGGCGGGACAGCAAAAACGCTTGCCGCAGGAAGGACTAAAGATAATGAGGTTGCCAAAATTTTAGAAATGGATTTTTTTAATTTTTTCATGATTGTTATTCTCTTTCTCATCGTTCTCTCTTGGAAATTTCTAAATTGATTATAACATACTTAAAACATTTTTTCAATACTTAATTTTATTCATTGCAATGTTTAAATAATTATTTTGTGTCTTAGTGATTTAATTCGAAAATGGTAAAAAATTATTTATTAGAAATAAAAATTTATAATAAAAGCTTGCAAAACATTACAGAAGATATTAATATGCTATGCATAGCGGCAAAAATGATTAAAATATGTAGAATGAAATGATTTTTTTGTTATTATAATATAACTCAAGGGAGTCGGAGTATGAAGGAAAAAAATAATTTTTTTAAAAGTATTCAAGATGATACCTCAGTGTTTAGCAAAGAGGAAACAGAAAATGGCAAAGTCATGGGAATTATATCATATTTAGTTCCGTTTGTGCCTTATTTTACGGAAAAAAACAATAAATTTGTTAGGTACCATTCAAAGCAAGGCATGAATTTGATGATTGTTTATTTTATGTATCTGTTTTTGCAAATCGTTACTAGTTTTATAAAAGTACGTAGAACTATTTATTACGGGCGAGTAGAATATTGGATTACTCCTTGGTGGATTGATGTTCCTCTTAAAATTATTTTGTTTTGTATACTTGCTTTAGTAGCGTGGGGGATAATAGATGTTTGCCGTGGCAGAGCTCGAAAACTTCCTGTTTTGGATAAGATTAATATTATAAAATGAGTGTACATAATTTTGAAGTAGGGTAGTGTTTATGAAACGAAATAGATTCTTTTTATTGCTTTTGGTATGTTTTTTTGGTTTTTTGACAGGTTGTTCTAAAATGCATAATATTTCTGAATCTATCGGTTCAGAAATTAATTTGCTTGATAAAGTTGTGTTTGAAAAAAACCGCGGCGACTGTGCGGAAACTATGGCAATATATTTTAAAGGCGATAATATAACCAAAGTTGAGGTAAAAGAAACCTATAGCAATCAAGACGCTGCTTCAAATGCATATAAGTCTTATTTAGAGTCTTCATATTATGATAATTTAAGAAGTAGCGAGTTCGATATCGGTTACGAATATTCAAGTTCCTACATATATAACACTTTCGAGGGAATAAGAGGAAAGGATAAAATAGTAAATTTTTTACAGAAAGAAAGAGAATATGTGCTTAGATAAAATTTTAATGAAAATAGAGAACCGATATCTGATAGGTATCGGTTTTTTGCGTTTTTGTTTTTATTTTTAGGATGATGTAAAATATAAAGTAACATATGGGTACTTAAAAAACGAGTGGGAGATAAATATGGAACAATCAGATAATAAATGTAGTTATAGAATAGAAAAGGATTTTTTAGGGGAAATAAAAGTTCCAAATGATAAATTTTGGGGTGCTCAGACGCAAAGGAGCTTGCAAAATTTTAATATAGGCGAAGAAATTATGCCTTGGGGTGTTGTAAAAGCCTTAATTTATATAAAAGAAGTTTGTGCGGAAGCAAATTATAAACTTGGTAAGCTCGATAAGAAGCGTAAAGATTGTATAGTAGAAACATCTGAAAATATAATAAAAAGCGATTTAAAAAATAATTTTCCGCTCCATGTGTGGCAAACAGGAAGCGGAACGCAAACAAATATGAACGTAAATGAAGTTATCGCCCACATTTGCAATGAAAATATTTCTGAGGAACATTTTGTGCACCCGAATGACCATGTTAACATGTCTCAAAGTTCAAATGATACCTTTCCAAGTGCAATGAAAATAGCTGCACTTTTCAGTATTGAAAACGACTTAATACCCAATATAAAGGAATTAATAAATACATTTAAGAAGCTTGAGCAAGAAAATAAAGATATAATAAAAGTGGGAAGGACCCATTTACAAGATGCCGTACCGATAGGTTTTGCTGGGGAAATAGGCGGTTGGCGTGCGCTTATCGAAAGATCTCTTGAAGCTATTAATAATAATATAGATTTTTTAAGAGAAATTCCGATTGGTGGTACAGCTGTAGGAACGGGCATTAATTGTCCGAAAGGGTTTGATGAATTAGTTTGTGAGTTTTTATCTGATAAACTTAAGACAAAAATTGTTCCTGAAAAGAATAAAATTCATTCTCTGACGGGTATGGATGCTTTTGTGATAACGCACGGTGCCATGAAGGCATTAGCTGCTAATTTAATGAAAATAGCCAATGATATACGCTTACTTTCGAGTGGCCCAAGATGTGGAATAGGGGAGATATCAATACCTCAAAACGAGCCAGGTAGTTCAATTATGCCGGGTAAAGTTAATCCTACTCAATGCGAGGCTGTTACCATGATAGCTGTGCAGGTCATTGCTAATGATGTGGCTGTTGGTATGGCAGCATCTCAGGGGAATTTTGAATTAAATGTGTTTATGCCTGTTTGCATATATAACTTTTTGCAGTCTGTAAGGCTTTTGTCGGACGGTATAAATTCTTTTACAAAAAATTGTGTTTGTGGGATTAAGCCGATTAAAAAAACTATGGAAAGAAATTTAGAAAATTCACTGATGAATGTTACAGCTTTTAATTCAAAAATAGGGTATGAAAATTCCGTAAAGGTAGCCGAGCTTGCTTTTAAAGAGGATATTTCTTTAAAGCAGGCGGCTCTTAGACTTGGATTCCTTTCGGAGAGTGAAATTGATAAAATACTTGACCCTAAAAACATGATATAATTTTAGTTGAAAGGCTAAATATTTGGAGGATTTTTGATTGAAAGAAGATTTAAAAAAAGAAGCTCTTGAGCTTCACGCGAAACTTCATGGAAAAATTGAGGTTAATTCACGTTGTCACATAAAAACTAAAAAGGATTTATCCTTAATATACACTCCCGGAGTTGCAGAGGTTTGTACGGAAATTAAAAAAGATTATAATAAATCTTTTGAACTTACTAGACGTTCTAAAATGGTAGCTGTGGTTACGGACGGTAGCGCTGTTTTGGGGCTTGGGGACATTGGACCATCGGCTGCTATGCCTGTCATGGAAGGAAAGTGTGCTTTATTTAAGGAATTCGCAGGCGTTGATGCTTTTCCAATATGTATTGATTCCCAAGATGTTGATGAGATAGTTAGAACCGTTTATTTGATTTCTAAAAGTTTTGGCGGAATAAATTTGGAAGATATATCTGCTCCAAGATGTTTTGAAATTGAGAAAAGATTAAAAGAAATTTGTGATATACCCGTGTTTCATGATGATCAACACGGGACGGCGATAGTTGTTGCGGCTGCTCTTATAAATGCTGTTAAGGCCGCAAAAAAGAAAATAGGTGATTTAGAGATTGTTATAAACGGAGTAGGAGCTGCAGGCTCAGCTATTGCAGAGCTTCTTATTTCCATGAATTTTGGTAACATTGTTCTTTGTGATATAAATGGTATCTTGGATATAAATGATGTGGGGCTTAACGATAAACAAAAAGAGCTTGCCTTAATTACCAATAAAAAGGGCTTAAAAGGAAGTCTTTCGGACGCTTTAAAAGGTGCTGATGTGTTTATTGGCGTTTCAAGGGGTAATCTGGTTTCAAAAGAAATGATTAAATCCATGAATGCTCCTATTGTTTTTGCTATGGCCAACCCGATTCCCGAAATATTCCCGGAAGATGCCTACGAAGCCGGAGCTGTTATATGCGGAACAGGACGTTCGGATTACAAAAATCAAATTAATAACGTTCTGGCTTTTCCCGGAATATTTAAGGGGCTTTTATCGGCAAAAATTTGTGATATTGATTTAAAAATGATGCAAAAAGCCGCAATGGCAATATCTTCAATGGTAACTAAAGGAGAAATCGATAGCGGAATAATAGTTCCCGATGTGTTAAATCGCGAGGTTGCGGACAAAGTTGCAAATGAAATTATAAAATAAAATGTAGATAGGATTTTTAAATATATGAAACGAATTAAGAGTTTTGAAGTTGACCACACAAAAATCGAAAAAGGGCTTTATATATCAAGGATAGACGGAGATATCATTACGTATGACCTACGTATGGTAAAGCCAAATACACCGCCGTATCTTGAAAATGCGGGTCTCCATACATTTGAACATTTGCTTGCAACATATTTGCGCAGCAGTGAATTTGAAGATAGTATTGTTTATGTTGGACCCATGGGTTGTCGTACGGGTTTTTACATTCTGTTAAAAAGTATGTCTAAAGAAGAAGCCATAAATCTTATAAAAAGCGCTTTAGATTTTATTAGAAATTTTAGTGGAGATATCCCAGGTGCCACCGAAAAAGAGTGTGGAAATTTTAAAGAACATGATTTAGATAAAGCAAAAGCATATGCAGAAGATATAAATAATGTTATAAAAGGTTGG